>JAEEGJ010009641.1_pt1 | contig 25690 bp, 22 predicted proteins | sample 8958761 | NCBI WGS metagenome assembly JAEEGJ01 (sample SAMN16246546, study PRJNA631951) | gut metagenome | biome: gut microbiome; feature: rumen; material: RS-attached | host: Bos | place: Iran: Karaj | collected 2018-10 | reverse complement strand
TTTTATTAGGATTAGAAATAAAAGGAATAAAGAATAAGGAAAATATAAAGTATGCAGAAAATCTTTTAAAAAAATACGGATTATTCGATTTTAAAGACAAATTTCCTAATCAACTTTCTGGAGGGATGAGACAAAGAGCAGCACTTATAAGGACCTTGAGTGTAAAACCGAAAATTTTACTTTTAGATGAAGCATTTTCAGCTTTAGATTATCAAACAAGAATTAAGGTAACAGTAGATATTTATAATATACTTAAAAAAGAAAAAATTACAACATTAATGGTTACACATGATATTACAGAAGCAATAAGTATGGGAGATAGAGTAGTAGTTTTAACAAAAAGACCAGGCACAATAAAATCTATACATGAAATAGAATTTGATATACAAGATAGAAACCCATTAAAATGCAGGCAAACTCCAAAATTTAGCGAGTATTTTAACATACTTTGGAAGGAGTTGGGAGTAGATGAGTGAAGAACGAAGGAAATATTTAAGAAAACAAAAGCTAGAGAAATTATTAGTTCTAGGAAGTCGAATTCTAGTACTAGTTACTTTTTTAGGTTTATGGGAATTTTTAGCTAATAAAGGAATAATAGATAGCTTTATTACAAGTAGTCCGAGTAGAATTTTAAAAACATTTGCAAATTTTACTTCTAATAATTTGCTACTTCATATAAAGGTAACAATATATGAGACTATATTAGGGTTTAGCATAGGAATTATACTTGGCTTAGTTATTGCTATAATTTTATGGTGGTCGGATTTTTTATCTAAAGTTTTAGAACCATACTTAGTAGTACTTAATAGTTTGCCAAAGGTTGCTTTAGGTCCAATAATTATAATATGGGTAGGAGCAGGAACGAAAGCAATAATCGTTATGGCAATTGCAATTTCTCTTATAGTTACGATTTTAGATATTTTAAATGGATTTTTAAATACAGATAAAGAATTAATAAAGATGGTGAAAACATTTAATGCAAGTAAATTTCAAATTTTAACTAAAATAGTAATTCCTGCAAATTTATCAACTTTTATTAATTCGTTAAAAATTAATATTGGATTATCATTAGTTGGAGTTATTTCAGGAGAATTCTTAATTTCAAAAGCTGGCCTTGGATATTTAATTACTTATGGAGGGCAGGTTTTTAAATTAGATTTAGTTATGAGTAGCATTATTATTTTAGGAGTTTTTGCAGGACTAATGTATGGGGCAGTAACATTGTTAGAAAGATTTCTTTTAAGAGCTAAATTTACAAAAAAGAACCGACACCAACAAAAAAGAACCGACACTAATTGAAACGACACCAATTGAAAAAAAGGAGAGTATGAAATTTTATGAATTTAAAAAAAGTATGTATTTTTGCTGTTATAGCGATAGTTGTTTTGATTTCAGCAATTATTATAATAAATATTGATAATACTTCAAAAGATGAAAAAGAAAATTTAAAAGAAATATCTGTAAGTGAAGTAACAAGGTCAGTTTTTTATGCACCTCAATATGTTGCGATAGCAGGAGGATATTTTGAAGAAGAGGGACTTAAGATAAATTTAACTACAGGGCAAGGTTCAGATAATGTTATGACAGGTGTTCTTTCAAATCAAATTGATATTGGTTTTGCAGGACCTGAAACTTGTGTGTACGTTTATAACGAAGGAAAAGAAGATTATGCTCAAGTTTTTGCTCAAGTCACACAAACTGATGGATCATTTTTAGTAAGTAGTAAAAAAACTGATAATTTTAAATGGAATGATTTAAAAGGCAAAACAGTTATACCAGGAAGAAAAGGTGGAATGCCTTATATGTCACTTTTGTATGTTTTAAAGAAAAATGGTATAAATCCATCTAAAGATTTAAAATTAGATGATAGTATAGATTTTGACTTAATGGCAAGTGCTTTTTCTACAGGAAAAGCAGATTTTGTAACTTTATTTGAACCAACAACTTCTCAAATTATAAGTTCTGGAAAAGGATATATGGTTACATCTATTGGAAAAGAGCTTGGAAAAGTTCCGTACACAGCATATTTTGCCAAAAAAAGTTATATAGAAAAAAACTCTGATGTAATTCAAAAATTTACAAATGCAATATATAAGGGTGAACAATATGTTAAAAATCATACATCTAAGGAAATAGCAGAATTAATTAAAGAATTTTTCCCTGATTCTGATATAAAAGTTTTAGAGAGTGCGATTGAAAGTTATAGAAAAATAAATGCATGGAAAGATACTCCATATATGGAAGAAGCAGACTTTAAATTATTGCAAGATGTAATTCATGATGCAGGAGAACTTGATAAATATGCACCTTATGAAAATGTTGTAAATAATGCATATAAAAAATAGAAAAAATTACCAAATTTTGTTGACTATTTTATGAATTTATGGTATATTAAAAATATAATTTAGGCACAATCGTTTAAATTATACAAAAAATCAGGATAGTTCATGAAAAATGAATTTAAAAATAGCAGAGGATACAGCCCCTGCTATTTTTAATGACTATGTAATTAATTACATTCATCATTTTCTTCTTTTGTACTTTCGTCTTTTCTAGAATTTTCTTTCTCAGCCAAAAGCATTTGAATTAAATTCCAGATTAAATCAGGATAATTCAATTTTCTCACCCCCTCTCTACCTTTTAAGAGAAAAGGCTGTAATATTTTATAACAAAAATTTTGCAAAGTCTGTCGAAACGTGTTGATAAGTAAATATTTTTTGGGAAAGAAGATTTTTTAGAACAAAAAAGTTGCAATAAAAATCAAAGTATGTTTAAATATATAAGGAAGTGATAAGTAAAAATGATAAAAAATATAATAGGACATACAAAAACAGTTACAAAACATAAATGGATTGTATTTAAACTAGCTTGTAGAGCAGGAATCCCTTGGAGAGGATTTTGGCATGATTTTTCTAAATTTTCTCCTACAGAATTTGGAGAAAGTATAAAATATTATGTTGGTGTGCATAGTCCAATAACAGAAGCCAAAAAAGACAAAGGTTATTCAGATGCGTGGTTACATCACAAAGGTAGAAATAAGCATCACTTAGAATATTGGATAGATTTTGATGCAAAACCTGTAGTTCCAGTTATTCCATATAAATATGCTGTAGAAAAAGTATGTGACGATTTATCTGCAGGTATGGTATATAACGGAAAAAATTGGAAGCAAGATACACAATATAATTATTATATGCTACAAAGAGAGAAAGTTTTAGTACATCCAAAAATAGATAATTTTTTAACAGAAGTTTTCTTGCAAGTTAAGGGAAATGGAGTAAAACAAACAATAACTCAAAAAAATATGAAAACTCTTTACAAGAAACATTGTATTGATGATAAAAATAAATACATATATATAGTTGAAAAAGGTGAATGGAAAAAGTTAGAACAATAAATTTTTGAAAAAATAATCTTTTAGAATTAAATAAATTAGGAAAGGTTGGATTTATTTATGAAAGCTACCAGACAAAGCTATGGTGAAGCTCTAGTCGAGCTAGGAAAAGAAAATGAAAATATAGTGGTGTTAGATGCAGATTTAGCAACTGCAACAAAAACTATAGAATTTGCAAAGGAGTTCCCAAAAAGATTTTTTGATATTGGAATTGCGGAAGCAGATATGATAGGAACTGCTGCAGGAATGGCTACATGTGGAAAAATGCCTTATGCAAGTACTTTCGCAGTATTTGCAGCAGGTAGAGCGTATGACCAAATTAGGAGTAGTGTGTGCTATCCTAATTTAAATGTTAAGATTTGTGCAACTCATGCTGGGATAACAGTTGGAGAAGATGGAGCAACTCATCAAATGCTAGAAGATATTAATTTGATGAGAGGTATGCCAAATATGCATGTATTTTGCCCATCAGATGATGTACAAACTAAATGGCTAATTAAAGAAATATCAAAAATACAAGGTCCATGTTATGTAAGACTTTGCAGACTTGCAACACCAGATATATATAATGAAAATCAAAAATTTGAAATAGGCAAAATGGTTCAAATTGGAGAAGGAACAGATGCTACAATTTTTGCAACAGGAGTTACAGTTTCAGAAGCTATATCAGCTCAGAAAGAATTAAAAGAAAAAGGTATAAATATAAGAGTTATAGATGTTCATACAATAAAACCTTTGGATGAAGAAATGATAATAAAATGTGCAAAAGAAACAAAAAGATTAATTTCTGTCGAAGACCATAATATTATAGGAGGAATAGGTTCTGCAATTTCTGAAGTACTAACAGATAAATTTCCTACTAAATTAGAAAGAATGGGAATAAACGATACTTTTGGAAAATCAGGAAATGCAAAAGAGCTATTAAAATACTTTAAAATAGATTCGCAAGCAATTATTGATAAATTTTAATATTTTTAGTAAGGAAAATTTTATGAAAATATAAGTATTTTTTGAATAATCTTAGCTAACTTTCATTTAACACTAAAAAATTCTAATTAATTTTGCAAACACCCTCAAAGAGCAAGCTTTTGAGATTCCCTTGCAAAATTATTAAGAATTTTTAAGTTATTTAGTTAAATAAGATTATTTCGCAAAATACTTATATTTTCAAAGATATATATAAATACTTACTTGTTAAACCGAACAAAAAAATTGTAAATTTTTTGCGAAATCTATTGAAAAAAAAGTTGTTTATTGTTATGATATAATTGTATGAGAATGAAAGGATTTTGATATACAATGATAGAATTTAGAAACGTTCAAAAAACTTATGATACAGGTACAAAAGCTGTAAAAAATGCTAATTTTAGAATAGATAAAGGTGAATTTTGTTTCTTGGTAGGTTCATCAGGAAGTGGAAAATCTACATTAATAAAATTAATATTAAAAGAAGAAGAACCAACAGCAGGAAATATAATTATAAATGGAAAAGATACAACATTTCTTAAACAAAACAGAATACCATATTTAAGAAGAAGTATGGGTGTTGTGTTTCAAGATTTCAGATTATTACCAGACAAAACAGTTTATGATAATGTTGCTTATGCAATGTATATAGTAAGAGCAACACCTAGACATATAAGAAGACAAGTACCAATGGTATTATCTTTGGTTGGCTTAAGTGGTAAAGCTAAAATGTATCCTCATGAATTATCTGGAGGAGAGCAACAAAGGGTTGCACTTGCAAGAGCATTAGTAAACAATCCTTCAATGCTTATTGCGGACGAGCCTACAGGTAATTTAGATCCTGAAACTGCATGGGACATTATGAATTTGTTAAATGATATAAATTTAAGAGGAACTACTGTTGTAGTTGCAACACATGCTAAAGATATAGTAGATCAAATGAGAAAAAGGGTTATTCAAATTGAAAAAGGCGAAATAATCAGAGATGATAAAAAAGGTGGGTATGAAAGTGAGATATAATGTACTAACATATTTAATAGGAGAAGGTTTTTCAAATGTTTTTAAAAACAAAAAACAAGCGATGACTTCAATAGGAATGATGTGTGTTACAATGCTTATATTTGGAGTGTTTTTTGTTATAGGCGAAAATTTAAATCATTTTGTTGACCAAGTTCAAGCAGAACAAGGAATTCAAGTTTTTATGAAACTTGATGCGACAGATGAACAAATAACTACTCTAAAACAAGAACTACACGCTATAGAAGGAATAAATACTGTTGATGTTATTTCACAAGCTCAGGCTTTGCAACAAGTTAAAGAAAGATTTGGAGACAAGGCTTATTTATTAGAGGGACATGATGAGAGCATATTTCAAGTTTCTTTTATAGTTACACTTACAGATTTAAGCAAATCATCAAAAATACAAGACCAAATTTCACATTTAAGCAATGTTGAAGAAATTAGAAGTAGCAATGAAACAATTTCCACTTTAGTAAAAATTGCTAAAGGTATTAGAATTGCAACATATGTAATTTCAATTTGTTTAATTATTTTTGCGATTTTTATTATAGCAAATACTATAAAACTTACAGTGCATGCAAGAAGAAGAGAAATATCTATTATGAAATATGTTGGAGCTACAAATAGTTTTATTAGATGGCCATTCGCAGTTGAAGGAATGATAATTGGAATAATATCAGGAGCAATATCAACAGCTCTTTTAGCAGGATTATACACATTAGCAGTAAATAATGATGGATTTGTTAAAATAATATCAAAAATGGGACTTACTCTATTGCATTTTACAGATATATTAAATTTAGTAGTTTTAGTTTACTTAGTATTAGGAATTGGAATCGGAGTTTTAGGTAGTACAATTTCTATGAGAAAATATCTTAAAGTTTAAAAAAGAGAGGTACGCTTATGAAAAATATTTTTAAATGTTTAACTGTTTTTATAATAATTTTTATTATGCTTGCATATAGCAATATAAGTATGGCTAATAAAATAAATGATTTGAAAGATGAACAATCTGATGTAAAACAAAATATTACTGCAACTCAAAAGAAGATTGATCAGGTTTCTAAAGAAAAAGAAGAAACATTAGACCAAGTTGAAAAACTTATTACTCAAATTTCAGATTATCAAGATGAAATTGATGGGTTAACAACAAAAATAAGTGATTTACAAACAAAAATAAAAGATACAGAAAAGCAAATTAAACAAGATGAAATTGAATATGAAAAACAACAAAAGGCCTTAGATGCAAGACTTGTTGCAATGTACAAAACAGGAGAAACTTCTTATTTAGACTTTTTGCTATCTTCAACATCTCTAGTTGACTTTATTTCAGGATATTATTTGGTTTCTGAAGTAGCAGATTATGATACAAAAATGTTAGAACAACTAGAAAGTCATAAACAAAAAATTGAAAATGAGAAGAAAGATTTAGAAGATGATAAAAAAGAATTAGATAATTCGAAAGTTACTTTAGAGTCTAAACAACAAGGACTAAAAGTTGCAAAAAAGACCAAAGAAGAATATGCTAGCGAGTTATCTGAAGATGAAAAAAAGCTAGAACAAGAACTTTCAGAATTAACTTCACATGAGCAAAGTATTAGTAAAAAAATTGTAGCTTTACAAAAACAATATGATGAAGAAAAAGCAAAAAATTCTAAGTCATCATCAAGTAGCAGTTCAAGTGGTAGCACAAGTAGCTATTCAGGCGGAGCAACAAGTAATTATGGATTTAGTTATCCTGTAAAAAATCATCACATAGGAACTGGATATGGAGTTTCTGGTAGATATTGGAGTTCAGGACATCATACAGGAGTTGATTTCCCTGTATCTAGTGGAACAGCAGTATATGCCATTGGAGACGGTCAAGTAGTTGATACAGGACGTAATAGTGCATATGGAAACTTTGTTGAAATATATCACGGAAACAATATTTATAGTTTTTATGCGCATGCATCAAGTGTTATAGTTAGTAGCGGACAATATGTTTCTAAAGGGCAACAAATAATGTGGTCAGGAGCTACAGGAAATGTTACAGGACCTCATTTACACTTTGAAATCAGATCACCAGGACCTAGATACGCAAACTGCGTTAACCCAATGAATTATTTGCCAGCACCATAGAAATGGTAGAAAGGAATGATAGTAATAATGAAAGAAAAGCAAGAAGAAACTGCACAAAAAATTTATAAAGTTATAATGCTAGTTATATTAACAGCATTCATAACTTTTATGGTTACATCATTATCAATGTATACATATTTTAAACAAAATCCAACTTTACAATTTGTAGAGGGTGAAAAATCAGATATAGATACATATTTATCAAAAGTAAAAAAGGCAATAGACAAAAATTTCTTATGGCAAGATAAAATTGATGAAGAAAAGCTTAAAGATGGAGCTATTAAAGGATATGTCGAAGGCCTTGGAGATAAATATACAGAATACATTTCTAAAGACGAGATGAAAAAATTTACAGAAAATATTAATGGAAGCTTTATGGGAATAGGAATTTATATGATTGCAGATGAAAGTTCTGGAAAAATAATTGTACACCATCCAATTTCAGACAGCCCAGCATATAAAGCTGGAATAAAAGCAGGAGACGTTATTGTAAGCGTAGATGGTGTAGAATATGGATATGATGAGCTTAATACCATAGCAGATCACATTAAAGGCGAAGCAGGTACTAAAGTTAAATTGGTAATAGAAAGAGATGGAAAAAACATAGATTTTGAAATAGAAAGAGCTAAAATAGAAACAAATCCAATTACATCAAAAATGCTTGAAAAAGATATTGGATATTTAAATTTACCAAGTTTTGATAAAGATGTATCAAAAAAACTTAAAGAAAAAATTGACGATTTAATAGCAAAAGGTGCTAAATCACTTATTTTAGATTTAAGAAATAATGGTGGCGGTATGGTCGACGAATGTGAAGAAATTACAGATTTGTTTTTAGATAAAGATAAAACTATAATGACTACTAAAGACAAAAAAGGAAATGTTCAAAAGTCAGTTACAAAAAATAAAAAAACATACGATTTACCTTTAGTAATATTAGTTAATGAAAATACAGCAAGTGCTTCTGAAATATTAACTGGAGCTCTAAAAGATAATAATAGAACTAAAGTAATTGGAACAAAAACTTATGGAAAAGGAGTAATTCAATCAGTATTTAATCTTAGCGATGGAAGTGGTTTAAAAATCACAACAGCTGAATACTTTACTCCAAATTGTATAGAAATTAATAAAAAAGGAATTACACCAGATATAGAAGTAAAATTACCAGATACAGTAAAAAGCGTTTATGCTGTTGAAGAAAAAGATGACACACAATTAAAAAAAGCTATTGAAGAATTAAGTAAATAATATAATCAATTGAAAAGGAGCATAAAATGAATCTTCCAAACAAATTAACAATACTTAGAATAATTTTGGTACCTATTATGGTGATAATACCATTTTTAAATATTCAAGGAGAGTTTTTTAATATACCAATATCATTACTAATAATAGATGCAATATTTATAATTGCATCTATTACAGACAAATTAGATGGAAGTATAGCAAGAAAAAGAAATTTAGTTACAAACTTTGGCAAATTTCTTGATCCAATAGCAGACAAGATTTTAGTTTTAGCTGCTATGGTAATGTTAGTAGAAATGAACAAACTTCCTGCATGGATTCCGATAATAGTTTTATTTAGAGAATTTGTGGTATCTGGATATAGATTAATTGCAGTAGAGAATGGTGGACAAGTAATAGCTGCATCTATTTGGGGAAAAATTAAAACGGCTACACAAATGGTTGCAATAATATTGATGTTTATAGACAAATTTGCATTTGCAAATTTTTTAAATATTACAATAAGAGCTACAATGAGTCCGTTTGAACTTATATTTAATATTATTGTTTCAACTTTAATGTTTGTTTCGGTAATTGCAGCAATTTTCTCAGGATGGGATTATATTAAAGGTGGAAAAGACTTATTTAAAGATAGATAAAAATATTGAAAAATATTAAATGAGAGGAATGAAAGTAATAATGAAAGAAAAAGTTACATTTTATAGATGTGAAGAATGTGGAAATACAACAGGAGTATTAGATGGAAATTCTAAAAATATATTATGTTGTGGAAAGAAAATGAAACCTTTAGTTGCAAATTCAACAGATGCAGCAACAGAAAAACATGTTCCTGTTTATGAAAAAGTAGGAGATGAAATATTAGTTAAAGTTGGAGAAACAGAACATCCAATGGAAACAGACCACTATATAATGTGGATTACACTAGTTTCAGAAGGAAAGACCACAAAAGAGTTACTAAAACCAGGACAACCAGCAGAAGCAAAATTCCAATATATACCAGGTTCAGTTATATATGCATATTGCAATAAGCATGGATTATGGAAAAAAGAAGTTGAATAAAAATTTTAGATTTTTTAAAAAACAAAAATTAAAACAATAAGAGCTAGGTTTTTCCTTAGCTCTATTTTGTATACTATTAATATACTTTATTAACAGTTTTTATAATTTGATAAATATATGTTTATGAAGTAAAGAAGGAGACTAAAATGACAAAAGTTTTATTTGTATGTTTAGGAAATATATGTAGATCGCCAATGGCTGAATTTTTATTTAAAGATATGGTGAATAAAAAAGGATTAATAGATGAATTTATAATAGAATCAGCAGGAACAAGTAATGAAGAAGAAGGAAATCCTGTACATTATGGAACAAAGAATAAGTTAGCAGAAGTTGGAATAAAGGTAGATAAAAAATATGCAAGACAATTTAAAAAAGATGATTATAAAAAGTTTGACTATATAATTGCAATGGAGCAAAAAAATATTAGGGATATTTATAGGATAGTAGGAGAAGACAAAGAAAATAAAATATATAGACTTTTAGATTTTTCGAATAATCCCAGAGATATATCTGATCCATGGTATACACATAATTTTGAAATAACCTACAACGATATTATTGAAGGATTAGAAGCTTTTTGGAATTTTTTAAATAAATCTTATTGACAGTTAGAGTTGAATTTGATATAATACAAACATCGTTTTGGAAAACCTCCAAATTAGTAGGATGTATTAATTAGCAGTTAATGCTAATGATTTGCAGTGTTAACTGCTAATCAAATGCATCCTACGATGCAAAATTTTTTTACTAGGAGGTGATAAAATTGGAAACGGAATTAATATTAGCTATAAAAATGCTTGGCACGGCTTTGATTCTGCTTATAATAGGTATAGTGTTATGTTTTCTAGCTAGTCTAGGATATAGTACATATATCAAATGCTCAAATAAAAAAATTGAAGTTCATGCCAAGAACTCCAACTCCAAAACACATGAGTAAGGGTATATCCCTTGCTCTATTTTTATTATACTAAAAATACACTAAAATGTCAATGAATTTTTTATAAAAATTTAAAGATGTTCGCTTGTTTTTTTAGTTAAAATGATATATGCTTATAAAGTAAAAAGTGAGGGACTAAAATGGAAACAACAAAAAAAGTAAGTGAAGTATTTAGTGATTATAAACAAGAATCAAATATAACAAATGCAACAATACAGCAAATGAATTTAATAAAAAAAGTAAATGTACTTGAAATGAAAATATCAAGTGATGAATATATAGAATTAAAAGACTTGTGGTTCTTTGAGCAGTTTTTACGTGAAAGATTTCAGTTTGCAAATGTAGATATAAAAATTCAATATAGTGAAGATGTAAAAATAAATTCTATAGAAAAAGAATGGAAAAACTTAATAGCATACATGGTACATAAATATCCACTTATGAAGCCAATGATTCTATTAAAAAGTACTATAGAAATTGAACAAAACAACATAACAGTAAATATGAAAATCAAAGGAGCAGATTTTTTAAGAGGAAGAAAATTAGATAGAGAACTTGAAAGAGTTATAAAAAATATTTTTAATAAAGAATATAAAATTAAATTTGTAGAAGTTCTAAATAAGGAAGATGAAATTGCTCTTGAAGAGAGAATAGAAAGAAATCAACATCAAGCATTGGAACTTGCTTTAGAAAAGATGAGTATTGGCGAAAAGATTGCTGAGGAAAAGCAAGAAGCAAAGAAAAAAGCCCAAAAAGGGGCAAATGATAATAATGGAGAAATGCCACCAATCCCACCTCCACCTACAGAAGAACCACCTATAAATGAAGTTAAGTTATTAGAAAAAGAGCTTGAAGAAGATTCGCCTTTAATTTATGGAAGAAATATGAATCTTAAAACAAACATAATAAATGTTGCTGATATATCACCAGAAGATGATATGGCTGCAATTAGTGGAGAAATTTTAGGTGGAAGTATAGAAGAAAAAGAACTTAAAAGTGGTAAATTTTTAATATCTTTTAATGTTTATGATGGTACAAGCACAATTAGTTGTAAAGTATTTGCAAAACCTGAAGAAAAGGCAAAACTAGTAGGAAAATTATCTAAAGCTAAAGGCGTTAAACTTGAAGGAAAATCTGGAATAAGCAATTTTACACATGAAATGGAAATTTTAGCAAATACAGTTATAGAAACAGAAGGAATGAAAAAACAAGTAAGACAAGATTTAGCAGATGTAAAAAGAGTAGAATTACATATGCATACAAATATGAGCCAAATGGATGCTATGACATCTGCTACAGACCTTATAAAACGAGCCATGAAATGGGGCTGGAAATCTATTGCTATTACTGACCATGGAGTTGTACAAGCTTTTCCAGAAGCACATAAATTACTTGGCGTAGATAATCCAGATATGAAAGTTATTTATGGAGTTGAAGCTTATCTTGTACCTGATGGAACAAGTGTTGTTACAAATTATAAAGGACAGAATATAGATACAACTTACTGTGTACTTGACTTAGAAACAACAGGATTTTCTCCAAAAACAGAAAAAATTACAGAAGTTGGAATTATGAAGGTTAAAAATGGAGAAGTAATAGATAGTTTTTCTTGTTTTGTAAATCCTGAAAAACCAATACCTCCAAGAGTTGTAGAAGTTACAAATATTACAGATGATATGGTAAAAGATGCAGAAACAATAGATAAAGTATTTCCAAAAATTTTAGAGTTTTTAGGAGACTCTGTTATTGTTGCTCATAATGCTACTTTTGATGTTGGATTTTTAAAATATGTAGCAAAAGATTTAGGATATGATTTTGACTATACATATGTAGATACATTAGCTTTGGCTAGAAAAATATATCCAAATTTAAAAAAATATAAACTAGGAAAAATTGCAGATTATTTAAAAATAAAAGTAGAAGTAGCTCACCGTGCTTTAGATGATGTAGACACAACAGTTAAAGTTTTAAATGAAATGATGAAAGAGCTTTTAAAAAGAGGTGCTCAAACTGTAGAAGATATTGAACTTAAAGCTCAAGACGAAGAAGCAAAAAAAAATGAATACAAGCAACTTAGACCATATCATGCAATAATACTTGCTACAAATTATGTTGGATTAAAAAATCTATATAAGCTAATATCTATTTCTCATTTAAAATATTTTTATAAAAAACCTAGGATATTAAAGAGCTTATACAAAAAATACTCTGAAGGATTAATTTTGGGAAGTGCCTGTGAAGCAGGAGAGCTTTATCAAGCAATAGAACTTGGAAAATCAGATGAAGAAATAGAAGAAATTGCTGAAGATTATGATTATTTAGAAATTCAGCCAATAGGGAATAATCAATTCTTAGTAAGAGAAGGCATAATTCCAGATGAAGAAGGATTAAGAAATATTAATAGAAAAATAGTTGAACTTGGCGAAAAATTAAATAAACCAGTTGTTGCAACTTGTGATGTGCATTTTCTAGACCCTCAAGATGAAGTATATAGAAGAATTTTAGAAGCCGGGCAAGGATATAAAGATGCTGATAATCAAGCACCATTATATTTAAGAACAACAAATGAAATGCTTGAAGAATTTAAATATTTAGGTGATGAAAAAGCTTATGAAGTTGTTGTAACAAATACAAACAAGATAGCAGATATGTGTGAACAAATATCGCCTATATCACCTGAAAAATGTCCGCCGCATATACCAGGCTGTGAGCAAACAATTAAAGATATTGCATATAGTAAAGCCCATGAGCTATATGGAGATCCACTTCCAGAAATTGTTCAAACAAGACTAGATAAAGAGTTAGATTCTATTATAAAAAATGGATTCTCTGTTATGTACATAATAGCTCAAAAACTAGTTTGGAAATCAAATGAAGATGGTTATATAGTTGGCTCTCGTGGCTCTGTAGGTTCATCATTTGTTGCTAATATGACAGGTATTACAGAAGTTAACTCATTACCAGCACATTACAGATGTCCAAATTGTAAATATTCAGATTTTACAGATTATGGTTATCAAAATGGATTTGACTTACCAGATAAAGATTGTCCAAAATGTGGACATAAGCTAGATAAAGATGGAATGGATATTCCATTTGAAACGTTTTTAGGATTTAATGGAGATAAAGAGCCAGATATAGACTTAAACTTCTCTGGTGAATATCAAGCAAAAGCACATAAATACACAGAAGTAATATTTGGAAAAGGAACAACCTTTAAAGCTGGAACAGTAGGTACTGTTGCAGATAAAACAGCATTTGGATATGTAAAAAAATATTTTGAAGAAAGACATATTCCAGTTAATAGTGCAGAAATTCAAAGGCTTTCTACTGGTTGCACAGGAATTAAAAGAACAACAGGGCAACACCCGGGAGGAATTATAGTTGTGCCAAAAGGTAGAGAAATATATGAATTTACGCCAGTTCAACATCCTGCAGATGATCCAAATTCAGATATTATAACAACACACTTTGATTATCACTCAATAGACCAAAACTTATTGAAGCTAGACATACTAGGCCACGACGATCCGACAGTTATAAGAATGTTACAAGATATAACAGGAATTGATCCTACAAAAGTACCTTTAGATGACAAAGATACTATGTCAATATTTAGTTCTACAGAAGCTTTAGGTGTTACACCTGAACAAATAAAATCAAAAGTAGGAAGCTATGGAGTTCCCGAATTTGGAACAAAATTTGTAAGGGGAATGCTTGTAGATACAAAACCTCAAACATTTGATGAATTAATAAGAATTTCAGGACTATCTCATGGTACAGATGTGTGGCTAAATAATGCTCAAGTATTAGTAGAAAATGGAACTGTTACATTAAAAGATGCAATATGTTGTCGTGATGATATAATGATATATCTTATGAAAAAAGGTTTGGAGCCAAACAAAGCCTTCAAAATAATGGAATCTGTACGTAAAGGAAAAGTTGCAAAAGGAAAAGAACCGAAATGGCCAGAATATAAAGAACTAATGAAACAAAATGATGTACCAGATTGGTATATAGACTCATGTGAAAAAATTAAATACATGTTCCCAAAAGCCCATGCGGCAGCTTATGTAACAAATGCATTTAGAATAGCATGGTTTAAGGTTCATCAACCTTTAGCATATTACAGTGCGTTTTTCTCTATAAGAGCAGCAGACAACTTTGACGCATCATGTATGATTTATGGAAAAGAAAAAGTAAAAAATAAAATGAAAGAAATAGAAATGCAAGGAAACGCAGCAGCTAAAAAAGACCAAGATATGTATCCAGTTTTAGAACTTGTTTTAGAAATGTATGAAAGAGGACTTAAATTTTTGCCAATAGATTTATATAAATCACATTGGAAAAACTTCAAAATAGAAGATGGAGCAATAAGACCACCATTTAGTAGTATAGCAGGAATGGGACCAATAGCAGCAGAATCATTATATAATGCAGCTCAAAAAGAAGAATTTATGTCTATAGATGAAATACGTCAAGGAGCTAAAGTAGGAGATTCAATCATTGAATTATTGCGCCAGTTTGGTTGTCTAGACGGAATGCAAGAAAGTAATCAAATTAGCTTGTTTGGATAATGGAAAAGGGTGGAAAAGGGGACGGTTCTCTTTTCCATTTCCCATCTCTTTTTATGCAAACCCATTGAAAAATAAAACAAAATATAGTATAATAAAAATGTACATGGGGGTGTAATGGTTTCGACATTATACTAGAAGTGCAAATAGCGAGTAGTGGATGTTTGCTTTGGCCACTATAAAAAAGCAAAAATAAATATAAACGCAAATAGCGAAAATTACGAATTAGCTGCTGCCTAAGGGCGCGCTACGTTTTTATAGATATCCCCACATATTTATAAAAATGTCATTTTAGTGGGAAACGAATTTACTTTTTCTTCGAAAGTAAAGGGTATTTAGAAGATATATCTATTTAAAGAATGTTTATTTTCGTTAAATAGATGAATATAAAGAATAAACTGCACTCGGAGAAGTTTTCATGGAAGGTATAGTGGACAGGAGTTCAATTCTCCTCACCTCCACCAAAAAATTGACATTATGTAAATAATGTGATAGAATATTTCTATATCCAATAGGATGAGCAATTAATTCCTTTTTATATATGGTGATGGCACCATTTTATATATTTAGAAACTTTTTAAATATTATAAGATGGTTAGAGCTGACCATCTTGTATAATTAACCTATTTAAGGAGGAAGGAAAAATGCCTACATTTTTAAGATTAATAATTATGTTGGGTGAAATATTCGGCTTTATAATTGTATTGATTATTCTTGGTAATAAACTGGATAAAAAGGATAGAGCTTGTGGCAGATATAGTGAGAAAAAGATAAATGAAGCGATAGAATTGGACATATTTATTCCTAGTATTATTAGAGTATTAATATTAATTTTATCGTTTCCTCAACTTATTTTTCTGTCATATCATAAAATGATATACTTTTCTGTTTTAATGGTGTCTAGTATATTGTTTTATCTAGGAATGTATTTACGAATTGATAGGGGAGAAGACCTTTGGTTTTCAACTAAAAAACGTATTGGATCACATATAGCACTTGTATCTCTTATTACAATGATGGGGTGTGTTGCAATGATATTACTTTTATCTGTGTCGGGAGATGAAATAGTCAAATTTAAAGTTTTGACAGATCAAAAAGAGAATGTCGAAATTATTTATCCAGAGATTATTGATGAAAACAAAAAAATTGGACACATCATAGATACTAATAGGTTTGTTTGTTTCTATAAAGATAGTGAAGGCAACTGGACTTTTATGGAAATCATTCCAGAAAGCTTAAAAAGAAGTGAGTATACTTATGTAGAAAAGCACACAGTAACTAGAACTTTCAATGATATAGAAAGAGACAAATCTTCTGATGAGTATGTTGTAATAGAAGATGAAGTAACTTATGTGCTGTATATTAATAAAGAACAATTGATAGAGATAGATAAAGCTGAATAGCAAAAAAGCAGGAGTAATCCTGCTTTTTTTGTTGTATAGGAAAAATCGTCAGATTTTGAGTATACAATAAAAACAGTAGCTTATATATTTCTATATAAGCTACATTCTAAATCATAACTGCTCACCAAAGTGAGCCTTCTCAGTCATCTAATTAAATAGATATCCTATTAATTAAATGATACCATATTTTTATGCAAAAATCAAGAAATTTATTCAAAAAAATTAATTATCTTCAAGATTATTTTTAGGTGGTCTATATTTAAATAAATCAGAATTCAAGAAAGCATTTGATATTCTATCTAAATCAATACCTTTAATATTCCCTTTTTTCTTTGTAAAATCTATTCTTTCAATGCTTATAGGATTAATATTAAATATATTAACCCATCTTTTCATTGATTTAAAGTTATATATTCTTCCCAATTCTATATAAGTTTTACTAGCAAGTTGTTTTTCAGTTGGCTGTTTACTTGTAATAGGTAAAACTAATAATGTTTTTCCACCATTTTTTAAAACTACAGCTGGATGTCTTCCACTAAATTCTTCACCAATATTAAATCCAAATTCAACCCGAATTACATCACCACGAACAATATATTCTTTTGACTTTGCTACAAATTCAGGAGAATTAATGATAATTTTTGTTTTTCTATCTATCCATTCAAGGTAGTCTTTTGGGGTATTTCTCTTATTAGAATAATCTTCATTTTTATGTATTTCATAATATTTATCTAAAGTGTCTTTGGCGTTATTTAATACATTTAATAATTCTTCCATATAAAAACATCCTTTCGTAGTACTATTATATCAAAAATACAAGAAAAATCAATATTTTATAAAGAAAAATTATTTTTAAAATATAAATGAATAAAGATTTAATAATTATTGTAATTATTTGTACTTTATAGTATAATTTGGATATAAAAATAAAGGAATAAAAGTAAAAATGTTAAAAAGAGGGCTTGCAAAATCTTTGATAAAGTATAGTGGAGAAATAGATGAAAATATTCAAACTTATATTATAGAGAAGAAAGAACAACAGAAATACTAAATGCTATATAAAATGTGTACGCGTTAAAACATAATTTAATATAAAATCAATCAAAACTTAATAATTAGTGAAAATCAAAAACATAAAAAAAGTAACCACAAAATATTAAAAAAAATGTTGTAAAAAAATAAAAATAATGATATATTAATATTGGAAAATAAAAACTAAAGAAATGATAGGAAAGAGGTATTTATTTTATGGATAAAATAATAGAGAATAATAAAGGTATAACTTTAATGGCACTAATAATTACAATAATTGTTTTAATGATTATAACTGGTATTGGTATTGGTGCATCTACTGGAATGAGAGGAAATATTAACGAATCAAAAGAAGCAATGGCTACTGCAGAACTTTCTAAAATTCAACAAGCAGTTTTAGAAAATTACGTTAAATATAAACAAATGAATCAAGAAAGATTTTTAAAAGGAGAAGTAATTTCTTATGATGATGCTTTAGAAGAATTCAATCAGTTAGGATTAGATAGCAATCAAAAATTAAAGGCTGCATCATATGATACAACAACTGCTGGAGATCCATCTTTATTTTATTATAAATTAGATAAAATACATTTAAAAGAAATGGGACTTCAAAATATTGATAATGATGACCAATATATTGTAAATTATTCTTCAGGAGAAGTATTTAACATAACACAGAAAAAAACTTCTAGTGGAAATGTTTTGTATGTTTATGCAAAATAAGAAATAATCAGATAGACAAAAATGAAAGCGAGTGTGAATAAATTGGAAGCTGAGAGAGTTTTATCAGACTTAAAAAAAGTTATTCCAAAAGAAAATATAAAAATCAATGAACCAATGTCAAAACACACATCATTTAAAACAGGAGGACCAGCTGAAATATACATAACAGGAAAGACAATAAAACAAATACAAGATGTACTTAAATTTTCTAAACAAAATAATATAAAATTATACATAATTGGAAATGGAAGTAATTTACTTATTTCAGATGAAGGAATAAAAGGAATAGTTCTAAAAATAGCAGTTGATAATATAGAAACTTTAGAATCAGATTTTGGAGTACTAGTAAAAGCAGGAGCTGGAGTTAAGATAATGGCTTTAGCTCAAATATTAAAAAAAGATGGAATAACAGGTTTTGAAGAATTAGCAGGAATACCAGGAACTATGGGTGGAGCAAACTATATGAATGCAGGAGCTTATGGCAAAGAGCTAAAAGATATAATTGTTTCAACAAAAGCTATAAATAAAGAAACCGGGGAAATAGAAACCTTAAAAAATGAAGAACAGGAACTAAAATACAGAAGCAGTATATTCAAAAATAGAAAATATATTATTATAGAAACTATGCTTAATTTGCAAAAAGGCATTCCAGAAGAGATTGAACGTAAAATGAGTAATTTTTCAAATCAAAGAAAGCAAAAGCAACCTATAGAGTATCCATCAGCAGGAAGCACATTCAAAAGAGGAGAAAAATTTATTACAGCAAAATTAATTGATGAATGTGGACTTAAAGGATATCAAATTGGTGGAGCTCAAATTTCAGAAAAACATGCAGGTTTTATAATTAATAAAAATAACGCAACATCAAAAGATATATTAGATTTAATTAAATATACTAAGAAAAAAGTTTTTGAAAAATTCGGAGTACAAATAGAAGAGGAAGTAGAAATTATATAATAAAAAAGAATCGCTGTCAATTGTATGTCGTTTTCAACAAAAAAGAACCGACACCAACAGAAAAGAACCGACACCAATTGAAAAAGAAAGGACTGAATGAGTATATGAAGGGCTTAAAAGAATTATTTAAAAACAGCTCAAAAATGAAAAGATGGGTTTTTTTAATTATAATAGGTGTAATTTTAGTATCTTATGGTATAGCAAATATTATTACCTCTCAAAATGCAATTACATTTAAATATGCAGCAAAAATAATTATATTTTTTACATTAGGATTTACATGTGTAATATTAGGATTAGTCTATATCAATAAAAGAACTATGGAACTATTTGTAGAGGCAACAGATGATAGAATAAAGGGAGACAAAAAGGTAAATATAAATTCTTTAATATTCAATAAAAATGTATATGAACAAGGACCAAATATTGTTGTAATTGGTGGTGGAAGTGGACTAAACACAATTGTAGATGGACTAAAAAGATATACTAGTAATATTACAGCAATTGTTACTGTTTCAAACTATGGAGAAACTTTAACAAAAGATAATGAAAAAATGAAATATTTGCAACTAGAAGATATAAAAAATAGTATAGCATCACTTGCAACAAATAGTGATAGCAAAATGTCTCAATTATTAAATTATAGATTTAGAGGTGGCACTTTAGATGGAATTGCATTTTCAGATGTTTATTTTGAAGCAATGAAGCGCATTTCAGGAAACTTAGCAGAATCTATAAAAAATAGTAATGATATTTTCAAAATCTATGGAAAAGTTTTGCCAGTAACAGAAGAAGAAATGAAAATATGTGCAGAGCTTGGAAATGGATATGTTGTTGAAGAAAAATCAAAAATAGCAAGTATGGTTTATGATAAAATAACTAAAGTAAATAGAGTTTATTTAAGCCCAAGTAATTGTAAACCAACACCTGGAGTTATTGAAGCTATCCAAAATGCAGATAGTATTATAATAGGACCTGGAAGTTTATATGCAAACATAATTCCTAATTTACTTGTAAATGGTGTTGCAAGAGCAATTAGAGAAAGCAAAGCTAGAAAATTTTATGTATGTAATATTATGACTGAACCAGGACTTACAGACAACTATTCTGTTGCAGACCATGTAAATAGTATCATAGAACATTGTGGAGAAGGCCTAATGGATTACTGCTTATATGATACAGGAGAAGTAATTCCTGAGTACATAAAAAAATATAATTTAGATGGTGCAGATTTAGTAGAACAGAATTTAAAAGATGTAAAAGAAAGAAGAATAAAATTTATAAAAGAAAACTTATCTGTTATAAAAGATGATAATGTAAGACATAATGCAAACTTAATCGCAGACCTTGTAATTCAAATAATTTGTGATGATTTAAAATATATGGACAAGCATAATGAACCTGAATATGTTATGATGAATTCAAAATTAAAAGCAGATAGAGAGATTAATAAACAGAAAAAGAAAACAAGTAAGAATAAAGCAAAAGGAAAAACGCAAAAAAGAATTGGAAATAGTAAATTTGCAAGTAAATATCAAGAAAGAATAAAATCTATTAAAGACTCTAATAAAAATACACAAGCAAATAGAAAAAAAGCAGAACAAAATAGAATTAAACCTAATAAAAAGGAACAAATTAAACCTAAAAATGAAGAACCAGAAAACGAAAAAATAGATTTAGTAGAAGAAGTTCAAAAACCAGTAACTGGAGGAACTATAAAAATAAAAAATTACGAAGAAATTAGAAAAGAAATGCTTAAGAAATTTAATAGTGGAAAATAATGGAGGAATTACAAATGAAATTAGAAAAAGAAGACATAAGTTTAGAAGAAGGATTACAAAAGGAATGGTTAATTACAAATGGATTGGGAGGATATGCTGCATCAACAGTTTTAGGAGCAAATACAAGAAGATATCATGGACTATTCGTTGCACCTCTTAATCCACCTGCGAGAAGATATTTGGTACTTTCAAAACTAGATGAAAGTATTGAAATAGCTGGAAAGAAATATGATTTATTCACAAATATAGGAAAACATTATATTTCAAGAGGATATAAATATCTTGAATCTTTTTCTAAAGATATTTTACCCATTTTTAAATACAAAGTAAAAGATGTTTGTATCTCAAAAACTATATGTATGATATATAGAAGAAATACAGTATTAGTATATTATAAAATAAAAAACGGAAAGCAAAAAGCAAAATTTACTTTGGCACCAGTAATTAACTTTAGGGATTTTCACTCAATGAATACTAATCATGAATTCAATTTAGAACAGCGAGTAGAAAACAACAAGGTAAAGATAATAGTAGATGGAAATGCTGAAAATCCAATATACATAAATTCTTCATCAGGTAATTATATTCAGCATCATAATGATACTTTTAGAAATATGTTTTATATAGAAGAAGAAAAAAGAGGATTTTTCCCAGAAGAAAACCATGCTGTATGTGGAAGATATGAAATTGAGTTAGACCCAAATGAAGAAAAAGAAATATATTTTGTATGTTCACTAGATGAAAATATTGAAGAAATAGATGCAAAATATGTCATAAATAGCGAAATAATAAGGCAAAATCAGCTATATAATCAATCTGAACTTATAGATAACAACAAAAAGAATAAAACTAAAAAAGAATTAGAAGAAGATGAACTAAAAAGAACTTTCTTAACAGCTATAGATAATTTTATAGTATATAGACCAAAATTTGCATTACACACAGTTATAGCAGGTTACCCATGGTTTTTAGATTGGGGAAGAGATACTTTAATTTCATTTGAAGGATTGCTTCTAAAAACAAAAAGATTTGAACAAGCTAAAAAGGTTTTATTTACTATTACTAGAGATATAAAATATGGATTAGTTCCAAATGGATATTCAGAGTTAGACAATAGTCCTTTATATAATAGTGTTGACAGCTCTTTACTACTTTTCGAACAAGTACAAAAATTTGTTGATTATACTGGAGAATATGATTTCATAAAAAAATCTATATATTCATATTTAAAAGATATTATAGAAAATTATGAAAATGGCATAACTTTTTCAGATAACAATATATTTTTAGATGAAGATGGACTAATTTATTCTGGAAATGAAAATACACAAAATACATGGATGGATGCAAAATATGAAAATATGGTAGCTACACCAAGATATGGTAAAGTAGTTGAAATAAATGCAATGTGGTATAATGCATTAATGGTAATGGCTCATTTGGCAAAAAAATGTGGAGGCTTAAAAAAGAAACTAGAAATAATAAAATATGAAAAAATGGCTGAAAAATGTAAAGAATCATTTGAAAAGGAATTTTATAATTCAAAAAGAAAATGCTTGTATGATTTTATAGGTAATTTGGAAATCAGACCAAATCAGTTATTTGCACTTAGTTTGTCATATCCAGTAATAGACCCTTCATCTGAGATTGCTTACAATATTATTGATACAACAGAAAAGAAATTATTAAATAGTTATGGCTTAAGAACTCTTGCAAAAGGTGAAAAAAATTATGTTGAAACTTATGAAGGGGATACTTTTAAAAGAGATATGAGTTATCATCAAGGACCTACGTGGCCATGGCTTTTAGGATTATATTATGATGCATTATTAAATATGAAAGAAGCACAAAAAGATAAATTGGAGATAGCTATACTTCAAGAAAAAATTGATAAATTTAAAGAACGAACATATAGAACATTTAAAAAAGAAATTTATGAAAGAGGATGCATTGGTTCACTTTCAGAGTTACATGATTCACGAACCCCATTTGCACCAAAGGGTACATTTGCTCAGGCGTGGAGTGTTGCTGAAATTTTTAGAATTATGTTTTAGATAATATTTGGGATTTTTGACGAATTTTTGCCAAAAATCTCTTTTTAAAAGAGGAGATAAAAATGAGAATATTAGGAATAGACCCAGGTTTTGCCATAACTGGTTTTAGCGTGATAGATTATGAAGGAAATAAGTTTAAATTAATAACTTCAGGAGCAATACTTACAGAAGCACATACTTCATTTCCTTTAAGGTTAGAACAAATATATAATCAATTAAATCAAATTATAACTGAATACAAACCAGATGCAATGGCAATAGAAGAATTATTTTTTAACAATAATGCAAAAACAGCTATAAATGTTGCACAAGCTAGAGGAGTTATTTTAGTTACAGCCAAATTAAATAAAGTTCCTATTTATGAATATACACCTTTGCAAGTAAAGCAAGCTGTTGTTGGTTATGGAAGAGCTGATAAAATGCAGGTTCAAAGAATGGTAAAAATGATTTTAAATGAAGAAAATTTACCTAAGTTAGATGATACAACAGATAGTATGGCAATGGCTATTTGTCATGCACATTCATCAAAATTTGTAAAAAGTTTATAGAAATAAATGCTGCTTAAAATAGTTTATTAAAATAATTCTCTAAAGGGTGTGATTGAATGAAAATTGAAGAATTAGAAAAAGAGCTAAAACAAGGAAGATTACAAGCACTATATGTTTTATATGGGGAAGAAACTTTTTTACTTGAAAATTGTGTAAAAAATATAAAAAAGTTATTTGGTGAGAAAATCACAGGAATTAACTATATTTTATTGGATGAAACAAATATAAATGCAATAATCTCAGACATAGAAACCCCTGCATTTGGATATGAAAAAAAACTTATTATTGCTAAAAATACTGGCTTGTTCAAAAAAGATTTAAAAAGAAAAAGCAAAAATGATAATTCGGATTTAAAAGAAAAGCTAAATACATATATAAAAGAAAATATTTCTCAGATTAATGAGACTGTTGTTATTGTTTTTATTGAAGAAACAGCAGAAAAATGTGAATTATTATCTACAATAGATAAGTATGGAATAACATGTAATTTTGAATATTTAAAACCAATTCAAATACAAAACAGATTAAAGGCTATAATAAATGCATATAAAGTAAATATAGAAATGAGCACACTTAGTTATTTAATAGAATGCTGTGGTACAGATATGCAAGAACTTATAAATGAGACAAGAAAACTTATAGAATATGCAGGAGAAGGAAATACGATAAAAAAAGAAGATATAGATAAATTATCTATAAAAAAGATGGAAAGTATTATATTTGATTTAACAGACAGTTTAGGAAAGAAAAATACAAAACAGGCAATAGAGGTTTTAAGAAACCTTGTTCTTTCTAAAGAACCGCTTCAAAAAATATTAATAACTTTATACAATCATTTTAAAAAGCTATATCTTACAAAACTTGCAATTTCTCATAATAGAGATGTAACAACTAGTTTAGACTTGAAACCAAATCAAACACTTTTAGCAAATAAATATAAAGCTCACGCCAGTTATTTTAAACAAAATGAACTAAGAAAAATTTTGCAAGAATTATGTGATTTAGATTATAAGTATAAAATTGGACTAATTGATTTAAATGTCGGGTTAGAATCAATTTTATGTGCATATTGTTAATAAAGAAATGAAAAAGACGCAGTTTGATTTGCGTCTTTTAGTTTTCTGTATGAACACGTTGCTTTTTACGGGAATTTTTTGCTGAATTATTTTTTTCCATATTGTTCACCTTAAAATATAATAAGTATTTAATTATCCTAACGTTCTTCATTTGAATTTTGTGCTGCAACTTTATTTAAATCAGTAGTATTTTCTTGTGCTGCTTTTTCTTTCGACCTCTTATATTCTTGATACAGAGATTTTTTAAATGACAAATTTATAAAATTTGGGCTAGTAGAATCAAATATTGGATGCTCTAAAGCATAATAAAGTAAAGCATCATAGGGACAAAGTTTTACTATCTTTATTATTTTTTTAAATTTAAAAAAGTAAATACTCTCTCTTAATAATTTTAAAAATTCTTTATCAAGCATTTTGTTTTCTTCAGGACTAAATTCAGTATTATCTCTACATACATCTGTATCATCACCATAATCAACGAAATGATTTATCTTACTAATAAAATAAGATTCGGAAAATTTTCCTTGTTGCTGCAAATAATAGGTATAATCTCCAAGTCTACATTCGAATTTTATAGTTTCTTCACGACTCATAATTAAATACTCCTTTTAAAATAAATATAATAATCAAATAATATCATAAAACTTTGATTATGTCAACTACATAAGACAAGGAATATAATATATGTTTTTTTAAAAGAGTTAAACATTAAATATATATTAGAGAAAAGAAGATGCGTTTTGCATCCTCTTTTAATATATCAAAGAATAATTTTAACGACCTTCATCGTCTTTATATTT
>JAEEGJ010009637.1_pt1 | contig 25696 bp, 19 predicted proteins | sample 8958761 | NCBI WGS metagenome assembly JAEEGJ01 (sample SAMN16246546, study PRJNA631951) | gut metagenome | biome: gut microbiome; feature: rumen; material: RS-attached | host: Bos | place: Iran: Karaj | collected 2018-10 | reverse complement strand
TTCGGGAACCTTTACACGGGATGAAGGTGTTCCTGGGGTGAGAGAGCTAAAGTAAACAAACCATCCTGAGCCCACCGATTCTTCAACATAAGCGATGTTGTTCTGGCGGATAATTCCATGGTCTGGAGTAGCGATGCTCATGGTTATACTATAGGTTTGTGCTGACAAAGTCGCAGCTGAACCTAAAGCCAGAATGATACCAATAAGTAAAAGTTTTTTCATTTTTTTATTGTGTTTAAATAGTATGATAAATATAAACTGTTGTAAATATGTGTTTTGTATGTGATGGATGCGTACGATTCTGTTTTATTTGTGTATGCAAATATACATTTTTTTTCTATTCTCCAAACAAATTCTTTAACCCTAATGACCGATTTGGGTTTAAGCAACCAATAAGCAAATAAGATAGCGATTCCCCATAGATTGGACAGGAAATCGCTGTCAGAACGGTTTGTTGGGATCCGTTTCCGTTCAGTTTTCTATCACTATGCGGCGGGTGGTAGAGCCTTGGGACGAAAAGAGTGTTGCAGCATAAACACCCGCCTGTAGTCCATGGGTGGGCAGGGCGAAACGCCGTTCACACACTTCCATGCGTAGCATTTCGTGTCCCGCTGCATCATGCACTGCCAGTGTCAAGCCGCGCAGTGGCACCGCTTGCTCAATCGCCACTATCAGGGCTTCTCCCCCTCGGGCGGGATTGGGCATGATGGTAAAGGGCAGCGTCTCTGCCGGGACGGTGATGCCTTCTTCGTGGTGCGTGGTGTCTTGGTGATGTGTCGTGTCAGGCATATGGTCGCCTGTGTAGAAAAATACCGGGTCGCTCCATGCTGTCCACATCACCGTATCGTGTATAGGGCAGCGGTGATGGCAGCGGGCACGCACACGCGCTTGATAATACACGTCAGGGCTGAGCGTACCGTCAAACAATTCGTGATACCAGCCACGGGTCTCCACTATGCGCAGACTGTCCAACGGCATATCGTAAGGGCCATAGGCGAGCTGGATTCGTCCATATTCACCAGCGGAGTCCCACACAAAGGTGGGCGTCCCGGCGTTGATGCCGGCAAACCCGAAACCCTCTACCTCCGGACATCCGAAACTGTCCGTGTCCGGTACCGAAAAGATGGGACACATTAATTCAAAGCAGCCCGCGGCAGCGGCGAAGAGGCATTGGCTCCTGACAGTAGAGTCGTCGTTGGATAGGTAATACCCTAAAATGCAACTGTCGTATGTGATGGACGGTTCAGGATAGTTCTGACAAGATATTCCATAATAAGATTCATGGCCAATACCGTATCGAGTATGAGAATTCTTGACATAGCAGCCAATATAGAATGGGCCGGATACTATGATAGGCTCTTCGAAATAGAATGAATAGGCTCCGATAACTGTATCCAGTTCGCCGCATACCGACTCGTTTTGTAGAGCAAGATAGCAATCGTATGGGTCGCCGGGCAATACGTAACTGCTTGTCAAATGTACATGGGGGTGTGCATAGTCGTCACTGTCTATCGTTATCAGTATGCCATATAAGTGATTCCAGTCTTCGGGTGGTGTTGTGTGGATGAATTCTGTTCTGAAAAGAAATGGCATGGCTACGCCTGTTATTCTGACTTGGGAACCTATGTGCTTGATGGCAAATACGTCGTTGCTGCACCATGTTCCTGTAGCATGGTCGGCGTAGCCTCCCACCCCTATGTGAGGGGAATGGCTAAGTTCGTTTTCTAAGTGAATGAATGAGGTGTCGACATAGAATATGCCGTTTGTTTGATATGGGTATATGGTATCCTGAGCCTGCAAAGTGCAGAACGAGACCAAAAGACTGATTAAAATGACGATTCTTTTCATAAAGTTGTTTTTTGATTGACCTTGTTCTAAAATATCATTTTCCATTAAGACACAAAAGTCTTGTTTTGTTACACTTTTTTAACTTTTTTTAAGTATTTTTTCTTTTCATTTTTGTTAATTACACATCATTTTACACTATATCTGTGACTTGGCATCTACAGCATAGAAACTGAGAATAGCACAAAAAATGGAATCCATTGAGATTGTGAGAAGATGTTTAATATTAATAGGAGAAAAAGGAATGAAGGATATTTTATTTGAATCGTTAAGAAGTTTGTACGTACTACAGGTAAGTGGATGTTTTATTAGAAATATAAATGGAAAGACTGACAATAACCGTTTTATCCTGTTCTCCATCTTGGTGACCGATAGGAACATGGCCGCTCTTCCGCCGCTCCTTAGTCCTCAGTTCTCCCATCGTTCTCCCATCGTTCTCCCATATCAAAAGGAGAACTGAGGGGGAAACGGAGGTCGAAGGGTGGATAAAAGAGCGAACCAAGGGCAATGCGAAAGGGACTTGGGCGCAGGTTGGGGAAGATTCGCGAAAAAGGGCATGCGTTGAAAGAGGATGACGGGAATTGGGAAACCGTTTTTGTTGTGCCCAGACAACAGAAAGCCTGAATAGCTATAGGGGACTTCTATGAACCTTCTTGAAAAGGCATGACAAATATAGCCCAATAGCATTGTCTTGGGTGTACAAACCACGCTCGGTAAGGGCAAAAGAAAATATACCAATACGGTTTAGACCAGTTGATGTGGAGTGTATCGGGGCAATATCAGGGTAATGCCTAATGATTGATAGGGGTTTATCATGTGAAAGGATGGGTGAACGGTAGAATGGTTGTTATTATCCTATGGTCTTTTACCGAAGGACAACCGGACATCAAGCGTGTGCTGAGCGTTGTGGGTTAGGGGTGGCGGGAGCCATGAGAGGCTTTTGTGTTGGCAGAAGATTGTGGCGGGGAAAAAACACAGCACACGCTGCGCGTTGGCAGGGTGTGCTGTGTGTATGATGAAGTACTATTGTTAGCGGATGAGGAAGGAGAACTTGGAGAAGTTCTTGAGGGCGATGCCTGTTCCTCTTGCCACGGCACGCAGGGGGTCTTCAGCAATGTGGACCTGAAGTTTGGTCTTGGAAGAGATGCGTTGGTCGAGGCCGCGGAGCAGCGAGCCGCCACCGGCCAGATAGATACCGGTGCGGTAAATGTCGGCAGCCAACTCCGGCGGGGTGGCCGAGAGGGTGTCGAGGATGGCCTGTTCGATGCGGGCAATGGATTTGTCAAGGGCATGGGCAATCTCTTTGTAGTTGACGGAGATTTCCTTGGGGAGACCGGTGAGGAGGTCGCGGCCCAGGGTGGGATAGTCCTCGGGGGGTTCGTCGAGTTCGCTTACGGCGGCGCCGACTTTGATTTTCACCTGCTCGGCAGTGCGCTCACCGATGACCATGTTGTGCTGTTTGCGCATGTATTCAACAACGTTCTCGTTGAATTCGTCGCCTGCCACACGGATGGAGTTGTTGCAGACAATGCCGCCGAGGGAGATGACGGCGATTTCAGCAGTGCCGCCTCCGATGTCGACAATCATGTGGCCTTCGGGTTCGAGTACGTCGATACCGATACCAATGGCTGCGGCCATGGGTTCGTGGATCATGCGTATCTCTTTCGCTCCGGCTTGCTCGGCACTTTCACGCACGGCGCGTTCCTCGACATTGGTGATGCCGGAGGGAATGCAGATGACCATGCGCAGCGACGGGGGCATGAAGGAACGGTTGATGTTGGTCATGCCGATAAGTTCGCGGATGAGGTGTTGGGCCATCTCGAAGTCGGCGATGACGCCGCCACGCAACGGGCGGACGGTTTCGATGTTTTTGTTGTCGGTTTTCCCGGCCATCATCTGGGCGCGTTTACCGACGGCAATAATGCGGTTGTTGTTGCGGTCGACGGCTACGATGGAGGGTTCGTCGACGACTACCTGGTCGTTGTGGATGACAATGGAGTTGGCAGTGCCAAGGTCCATTGCTACCTCTTTGTTAAAGAATGAAAATAAACCCATTTATACTATTCTGTTTTTTTCTTGTTTATGATGATGTGTGATTATACGCAAAAAGGGTGAAAAAGTTTCATTTAGTGTTTGAAATGCCTGTAGCCGGTGATGGCCATGCCCATGTGGTTCTGCTCGCAGTAGTCGATGGAGTCTTGGTCGTGGATGGAGCCGCCGGGGTGTGCCACGGCGACGATGCCGGCTTGGTGGGCAATCTCTACACAGTCGGCAAAGGGGAAGAAGGCGTCGCTGGCCATGACGGCTCCGTTGAGGTCGAAGCCGAATGACTGGGCTTTGGCGATGGCTTGGCGCAGGGCGTCGACGCGCGAGGTCTGGCCGGTGCCGCTGGCACAGAGTTGTCCGTTTTTGGCCAGCACGATGGCGTTACTTTTGGTGTGTTTGACAAGGATGGTGGCAAAGGCGAGGTCGGAGGCCTGTTGCGGGGTGATGGGGGTGGAGGTGACACTCTTGGCCATGTCGGCAGCAGTGGGGACGATGGTATCGCGGTCCTGCACAAGGATGCCGTCGAGGGCGTTGCGGAACACCTGAGGACTCATCTTAAAGGCGTTGCGCTTGAGGATGATGCGGTTCTTTTTGCCACGGAGGATGGTCAGCGCCTCGTCGTCGTAGTCGGGAGCGATGCACACTTCGAAGAAGATTTTGTGCATTTCTTCTGCCACTTCTTTGGTGACGGTGCGGTTGGTGACCAGCACACCGCCGAAGGCGGAGACGGGGTCGCCGGCCAGGGCGTCGGTCCAGGCTTGGAGCAGGGTGGGACGGGTGGCGAGGCCGCAGGCGTTGTTGTGCTTGAGGATGGCGAAGGTGGTGTCGGCATAGTCGTCGATAAGGGCACAGGCAGCATCGATGTCGCCTATGTTGTTATAGGATATTTCTTTTCCGTTGAGCTTGGTGAAGCAGGCGTCGAGGTTGCCGTAGTAGCAGCCTTTTTGGTGGGGGTTCTCGCCATAGCGCAGGGGGTTGGCCTGGTTGCCGCTGAGTTTGAACACGGGCAGCTGCTCCTGTTGGTTGAAGTAGTTGAAGATGGCGGTGTCGTAGTGGGAACTGACGTTGAAGGCATAGGCAGCGAAGCGGCGGCGTTGCTCGAGGGTGGTGGCACCGTCCTGCTCGGTGTAGATGTTGAGAAACTCTTGGTAGTGGTTGACGGCGGGGACGATGACCACGTCGTTGAAGTTTTTGGCGGCGGCACGGATGAGGGAAATGCCTCCGATGTCAATCTTCTCGATGATGTCCTGCTCGGGGGCACCGGAAGCCACGGTGGCCTCGAAAGGGTAGAGGTCGACGATGACGAGGTCGATTTCCGGAATTTCGTATTGTGCCAGCTGTGCACCGTCGGAGAACATGTCGCGACGGCTGAGGATGCCGCCGAAGACTTTGGGGTGGAGGGTCTTGACACGGCCTCCGAGGATGGAGGGATAGCCAGTCAGGGATTCGACGGCTACGGGTTCGATGCCGAGTTCTTGGATGAATTTCTGTGTGCCGCCGGTGGAATAGATGGTGACGCCTTGGCGGTCGAGGGCTTTGACGATGTCTTCAAGACCGTCTTTGTAGTAGACGGAGATGAGGGCTGATTTTATTTTTTTCAGTTCCATTGTTACTGTTTTTGTGTACTCTTTATCTATACAACATATTGACAATATATCACTTGGGTGATATATTGCACAATTTCATGCAAAATGCAAATATACATATAATTCTTGAATTATACATGGACACGTGAAATAATAACACGATTTTTTATGAAAATATCATTGGTGAATTTGTGGTCAGGTGTCGGAAATGTGCTTCTTTTCAGAAGGTCTATATGGGTTTCGGGTACCCAAGGGAGTCGCTCTCAATAACGAGGGAGAGGAGGGTGCTTCCTTCCGGAAAGAAGAACAAACATTGCATGTTGGTTTATTGAGAGTGGGTGCAGCAGGCACGGTTTGTGGGTGGCAATGATGACTGGCAGCAAAAAAAAAAGAAGTCCTTGCACAATGGCAAGGACTCCTTTTAGGGTTGAATGATTATTCTGCCAATTGCTGATTGCAAACCAATCGAACTGAGCAGGAGAATTTCAAAGTGGTTGGATATTTTCTTTTCCAATCAAAAGGGAAAAAGAAACCATCATTGTCGGAAAAGAATGCGAATTCAGCAATTCCACTGGTGGTTCGAGTCTTAGACCAATAACAGCCCATCATTTGCTCCTGGACAATGTTGGTGGCATTGTAGTACCCTGCTGCAGGAAGGAACACTGCTCCAGCCTCCTCCATGGCTGTCCAATCTTCAAGAGTATAAACATTTGTGTTCCAGTCTTCATTAATACGTAGTGCGGTGAAATCTATGCCATCGGGTTTCACAAATGAATCGGGCAAAAGAATAACTCCTTTAATTCCATTCACTATGCCGCGTCCAAATGGAAACCCTGTATTACCACGGTTGTTCACAAAAAGATAATGCCATTCATTATATGTCAGAGTGCGCCACAGTCCGCCTGTTTCCCCGCCGTTGCTGATGGGATAAGTTCCCCAATCGGTAAAACCTGCACTTGAGGTTCCTGTGGTGGCACTCATGTCGTTGCCCGTACCCCAGATGAACATGTCGAGCCAACCGGTGTAGGTGGCGAGGTCGACCGACTGGTTGCGTTGCGCAATGTAATCGTACTGGTGTTCGGCAAAACGCCAGGTATCGGTGCTGGGCTGGTACTGCAGGTTTCCCTTGGCAAAGTGGACTTTAGCGCCGTTGTTGTTAATGGTGAAAAGTCCGCTCAGGGCACCGCTTGGCACAAAGTCGAAGTTGGTTCCCGAAAGGGTGAGGGTGCTGTATTGGCTACGCACTATGTCGATGTGGTTTTCGGCCGACACCGTCTTGGTGCAAGTCATTCCGGTGGATGTGGTGAAGACAATCTTCATGCCGTAGTAATTACCTTGGGGCAGATACATATAGAAGTCGACGCCGTTGGTGATGTCCTGAGGTGTGGTGCAGGTCAGCGTTGTGGTGTATTTGGACGCTGAGCTGGTGCTGGTCAGGACGGGCTTGTTTTCTGTGTCGTATGACACGGTGAAGTTGCCGTTGGTGGCGTCGGTGGTGGTGACACTGATGCTGCTGATGCTTACATCGCTCTTGGTGAGGTGGAATTTCAGGATACCGCACAGGTTCTGGAATTGGAGAGAGTTGTTCTCCGAGGTGGCGTACATGGGGAAATCGGTCAATGAGCCATCGACGGACACCTGCTCGGCGGGCAGGGTTACACTGGTGGCATTCACGGCCACAGTAGCGGGATAGATGGCGTGGAACACGGGTGAACCGGCATCGCCTTCTACATTTTCAAATGTGGCGGTGGTGGCGTCATCGGTACCGGCAACAGCGGCATAGACACCTTCGGCATTTCTGGAACCGAACACTTTGATTTGGTCTCCGTCAACCCAATTAAGCATGCTGCCGTCTAATACGGTCTTTCCATAGATAGAAGTGCAGGCCTCCATGGTGGCGGTAAACTTGCTGCCGTTACCGGCATGTTGATCTTTCTGGCAGGAGCTCACAATTCCTGCAATGGTCAAAAGTGACAAAAACGATACTACTATTCTCTTCATTTTTCTTGCGATTTAATCAACTGAAAATAGCGTCATTGTAATTGTTGCCACTGCTCTCAACCGACTCGTTACCATTGCCGCTGAGTGTGTTGTAGGTTGCTGTACTTGCTTCGAAGCCGCGCTCAACGTGGGCGTTCAGGATTTCCATTTCGGGAGAGGTATACTCCCTTTTCTTGTTGTTGAACATTTTTTGTTTTTTTTAATTGTTTAATAGGTAAAATATTTTTTCTTTTTGTTGTCTAAGGTGGAAAGCATTGTTGATAGGGTAGTGGATATAGGTGACAGTTTGGCTCAATGTGTTGTATGTCAACTATATATTTAGGTTTCTTTGCATTGATTGAAAATGCAAAATTAGTAATTTTTTTCTTTTTTTTTGATTTTATTTTTGTTAGGCATGAAAAAGATAATATGGAGTAGCCTCTCTGCTGAAAAAGAAAGAACGCTGCAAGGGTTGACTTGCAGCGTTCTTTGTGGGTGTGCGGCTTGCGCCGTGAATCCTGTAGGCTTTTTATTCTACCACCTGAAGTGTGATATGGTTGTTGCCTGCTAAGCCATAGTCAGAACTGTGCCCGTCATTGAGTGCGTTATAGGTATTTTGTGTGCACAGGACGGTTAATGAGGCGTTTGTGGCAGTGTTGCCGAAGATGTCAAATTTGTTCCACCAGTTAATGATGGTACTCAGTTCGATTCCGGAAAGATCAAGTGTGCCGGACAAGTTTTCGCAGTAACTAAACATGCTGGTGGCATTGTTCAGGGCAGAAGATGTGGTAGCACCTGAAAGGTTCAGCGTCTGGACGCCGCAGCGACTAAACATTCCTGCCATAGTTGTGACGGACTGAAGGTTGAGGTTTGAAAGATTTAAGTTCCCAAGGTTTTGACAGTAGGAAAACATGTACGACATGTTGGCCACATTTGCAGTGTTGAAACTTGAAATATCCAAACTTGTGAGGTTGGTGCAACCACCGAACATGTTGGACATTGTAGTTACATTTGCAGTGTTGAAGCCTGTGCCAAAATCAATTTGTTCTACATTGCCGCCAAAGGTCTCAAAGAACATATAAGCGCAATCGGGATTGGCGTACATTTGGGCAGCGGGGGTGTAGACAATCATTGTGGTGTTTTCAATGGTGTAGTAGATGGGGGTAGAATTGCTGGTTGAGAGGAGACCGTTGGTGCTGGCCGGGCGTGTGCTATTGTATTCGAACACCAGATTTCTCAAATCGTGATGGCTCATCATAACACTCGAAAAGGATTCTCCGTCGACCAACTGGGCGGGGGCGAGGAAGGAGAGGTTGCTGAGGGTAGTGGGATAATAGGTGTTGCGAACAATAGTGATGGGATTGGCGGCGTCCTCGAAGTGCTTGAGGCAGCTACTGTGGTCGGTAGCCTCGATGGCAAAGGTCATGTTGGTGTAGTCGCCGGCAGGCAGGTAGATGTAGAAGGTGAGGCCTTGGCTGCAGTCCATGCCCTGCTCGCCGCAGTTGAGGGTCAGCTTGTGGCCGCCGTTGGCGGTGCAGTTCAACTGGGGGTCGCCGTTGTTGTAGTTGACCGCAAAGTCGCCGCAGATGTTGTTGTTGGGGGTGGTGAGCTCAATACGGGCGATAGACTTATTTACGGCAGGGAGATAAAGTTGCAGGACGCCGCAGAGGTTTTTGAACACCAGATTGCTGGTGGTGGAGTAGGCATACATGGGTGCGGTGAAGCGGGTGCCGTTGGAGCAGGTCTGCTCGGCGGGGAGGGTGATGCTCTCGGAACCAGAAGCAATGCCTGCAGGGTAGATGGCGTAGTAGGGGCCGCCGGAGGGGGTGGCGTCGCCAGTGAAGTCGGCGGTGGTGAAGTCGCCGGTGGGGATGGCTTCGAGGGTGTAGGAGACACCTTGGTCATAGATGGCCACTTGGTCGCCTGATTCCCATACCACCATGCCTTCGTTGGTGGCATCGTCGATTTGGATGGAGGTCTTGCTGTCGATGGTGGCTTTTTCGATTGAGCCGGTGAACAGCACTTTGCCGTCTTCTTCTTTCTGGCAAGAGGCGAGCGAGAACAGTGCCACGATGGACATGAATGTGGCTGTGCGATAGAAATACTTCTTCATCTTGCTGTAGTTTTTAAGAATCAACTAAATCTGTGTCCAATACCTTCGCCCATAGCATAGCGGTCGTTGCCGGTGGGGTTGGTGAATGCATCATCGGTTGTGGTCGACCCTTCGAAGCCGCGTTCCACGCGGGTGTTCAAGATTTCCATTTCGGGAGAGGTATACTCCCTTTTCTTGTTGTTGTACATTTTTTTTGTGTTTTTTATTGTTTGTTTAGTGAATATATTATGTTTTTTACTTCTTGTATAAGGCTGACGGCATGTTGGCTTGATATTGTCTGAAAACGGTAATTGGACTCAGTCAGTATGTTGGATTATAATGATATAATGTGATATGCATATTTCTTTTGGTGCGTTGTTTGAGAATGCAAAGTTAATATTTTTTCTTTAGGTAATTTCTCTTTTCGATCATTGGGTATGAAAAGATAATATATTTGCCGTAAATTTGGACAAAGAGGCATATCTGGCATTTGGTGTCAAAAAAAAACGTCCACCGGCCTCATTGGAGCCGGCGGACAGATGGTGGATGATACCTATGATAGTGTACTTATGGCACTGCAATTAGTTGAATACGATTATTATCATCAATGATTTTAGCGGATAACCTTGGTGAAGACAGGTGCTTGGCCATCGATGACGGTGACATAGACCTGCATCTTGCCGACAGGCATGTCGGGTTTGTCCTCGCGGGGAAGGTCCTCGGCAGTGAAGAGATATTCGGTGCCATTGGGCAGGGCACGGGAGGCTACGGTCATGGCTTGGGCGTGAATCATGGGATAACCGTCGACGGCAGCGTCGAAGATGTCTGCTTCTTCCACGAGTACTTCATGCTGTTTGGGGAAGTCTTCCAGCTTGGTGTATTCGCCTTCGACAAAACCACTGGCTTTCAAGAACTGGTCAATCTCCTGTGGCATGGCCTCCAAGCGGGCTGCGCGGACACCGTAGCCAGGGAGTATCTCGGCATAGGGTTCGTCGTCTTTAAGGTCGTCAATGCTTGATTCCAGACCACCACTACCGAAGGTACAGAAAGGAACTATCTTCTTGCAGCTGAGGTCTTCGTTGAGGAGGAATTTGTCGACGGGCGGTGCATATGTGCCAAACCAGACAGGATAGCCGATGAAGATGATGTCGTATTGGCTGAGGTCGGATTTTATGGGCTGGATGTCGGGGATTACACCTTGCTCACGCTCCTGCATGCAACGTTGGATGCAGGCTTGGAAGTTGGTGTCGTAAGGGTTGACACAGACAATTTCCTCGATGTCGGCACCGAGGCGGTTGGCAATCTCTTCGGCCACGGTTTTGGTGTTGCCTGTCAGTGAATAATAGAGTACTAATATTTTCTGCGTCTCTTTCTTAGGGCAGCAGGAGACCGCCATCATGGCCACGGCGGCAAATGTCAACATTAATTTCATTCTTTTCATGGTAATACCTGGATTTATTGTGTTTTATATGATTTGAGTTCGAAACGCACTTTGTACTGACGACCTGGCATACTGTTACGATGGTCGCTTTGGTAGTAAGAATAAGACTCATTATGGCCATATCCCTTTAATGAGATGCTTTTTACCATTTCTGGTTCAATATTGATTGGTTTGGAGAAATCTTGGTAGTCAAGCATGTTGCCTTGCATGTCGTAATATATTATGCGTCCAGTAATTTGTGTGATGGTGCGGTTGGTGTTGTTTTGGAATGCTACCGTGGCATTGGGTTGTACCCAATCGTGGGAGTATTTGGCCAATGTCACATCATTGGGGTTGAAAGCAGTCTCTTGTTTCTGCTTTACGGGAGTTTGCTCTGTTGGTTTAGTCCTCGTTGTTGTGTTGTTGGGGGTTACTGTTGTAGATTGAAGATTTGCCTCGTTTGTTTGTGTCTTGGATGAGGTAGTGGATTTGTTGCCTTTCAGTTGCTGGACTTCTTGTCTTAGTTGGGCGATTTCCCGATGCAATGCATTGATTTCGCTCTGCATGTCGGCATTAGCGGTCGGGCTGTATGGCGCGGATTCTTCTACAACCGTGTTGAATTCTTCAGTGGTTTCGTGTATCTCTTCTACAGCACTGGATGAGTCTTCTTTGGAAGAGTTACTTCGGTAAAACAGTGCCACTATTATTATTATCAGTGTCAGAAATGCCAAGGCAAGGAGTATCTTTGTCAGTCGGCCTGATCTTTCCTTTTCATCATTAATCATAGGGCAATATTGTTTGGAGCGATATTATGCTTATTTGCTAACAGGGGTATCCTGCCCGAACTCGATGCCGAGGCCTTTGGCGGTGTGGACAAGGCTGCCGTTGGGGTCGACGAGGTTCTGGGCGCGGACGGCCTCTTCAAGGGGTACGGCGACAATGTCGGGATGGCGGTAGGCCACCATCTGGCCGTAGTTGCCGCGAATGACCTCCTCCATGGCCCGTACACCGAACTGAGAGGCAAGGATGCGATCGAAAGCCACAGGGGTGCCGCCGCGCTGTAGGTGGCCAAGGATGGTGCAGCGGATGTCGTGCTCCACTCCAGCAGCCTTGAGTTCGGCAGCCAGTTGGTGACCGATGCCGCCAAGGCGGATGTGTTGGTAGCCCACTTCGCTGCTCTCGGTGCCGACGGTGGTGCCGCCCTTGGGCTTGGCACCCTCGGCCACCACAATGATGCAGTAGCCGTGGCGTTTGTTGTAGCGCTGTTCTATCTTCTCCTTTATTTTATTGATATCGTAGGGGATCTCGGGAATGATGCAGATGTCGGCACCTCCGGCGATGGCACTATGGAGGGCTATCCAACCGGCATCACGGCCCATTACCTCCATGATGAAGACACGGTTGTGGCTGGCGGCTGTTGTGACCAGTTTGTCGATGGCTTCGGTGCATATCTGCACAGCGGTTTGGAAGCCGAAAGTGTAGTCGGTGGAGGAGAGGTCGTTGTCGATGGTTTTAGGCACCCCCACGATATTCAGGCCTTTTTGTGCCAGTCCCAACGAGATACGCTGGGAGCCGTCGCCACCAATATTAATGACAGCATCAACACCAAGGTATTGCAGCTTGCGTATCATCTCGTCGCTGCGGTCAACGGTGGTCCAAGTGCCGTCCTGTTGGCGTACTGGCCAGGCAAATGGGCCGCCCTTATTGGTGGTGCCAAGGATGGTGCCGCCTTGTATTTGGAGACCTTCGACGGCTTTCTCGTTCAGCTCGACGATTTCAGTGGGCTCACGCAACACACCGTTGAAGGACTCGATACAACCTATTACCTCCCAATCCTTCTCTTGGGAAGCACGTTTGACTATTCCGCGGATGACGGCGTTGAGTCCGGGACAATCGCCGCCCCCTGTGAGAACCATTACTCTTTTTAGTGCCATAGTGCTTTGTGTTTTATTGGCTAATTTATAATACGTTGAGCATTATTTTGCTTCTTGTTGGACATTACAAATATACGTTTTTTTTTCGATTAAACGTTTTTTCTCTTTTCCGATGAGTATGAAGGATTGTTTATGTTTGAAAAAAAAAGTGTATCTTTGCTTTGCTATTGTCTCTTGGCAAAGAAGGAGACATGATGCTGTATGGAAATGATTATTATTAAGTTGACTCATAATAACAGAAAACTGATATGAAACTGAAATTCATGGGGGCCGCACGTGAAGTGACCGGCAGCAAACACCTTATCACCACGAAAAAAGGATTGAATATACTTCTCGATTGCGGCATGTATCAAGGCAAAGGCTTGGAAACCGATGCGATGAACAGAGACCTCGGGTTTGACCCCGCAGAGATTGACTATCTGATTCTTTCCCATGCCCACATTGACCATTCAGGACTGATACCTTACATCTATAAAGAGGGGTTTAGGGGTACGGTGCTTTGCACTCCTGCCACACGCGACCTTTGTGCCATCATGCTTGCCGATGCCGGTCGAATACAGGAAGCGGATACTCATACATTCAATAAAAAACGCAGGGAACAGAATCTGCCCGAGGTGGAGCCTATCTATACCGAGCAGGATGCACAGGCGTGTATGAGCTGTTTCATCAGTGTTCCGTATCACAAACAATTCAATATTGAAGGAGAAGTGACGGTGGAATTTTACGATGCCGGGCATATTCTGGGAAGCAGTTGCGTGTATCTTGAGGTCAAAGATGGCCGTAGAACCATCAAATTGGGATTCACTGGTGATATAGGCCGTTATAACAAACGGATACTCAAAGATCCTGAGCCTTTCCCACAGGTCGACTATCTTATCATGGAATCCACCTATGGTGACCGTCTCCACACCACTATCGAGGATGCCGAGCAAGAGTTGCTAATGGCCGTGCTGGATACCTGCACCAAGAAAAAAGGCAAGCTCATTATTCCCTCATTCGCTGTGGGGCGTGCGCAGGAAATCATTTATGCTTTAGACCGTTTGGAAACGGCTGATCTATTGCCTGACATTGATGTGTTTGTCGACAGTCCGTTGAGTGTATCAGCTACTAATATCATGCGTCTTCATACCGAATGCTTCGGGCCGTCCATCCTCAGATACATGAAGAAAGACCCTGATCCCTTCGGGTTCGACCGCCTGCAATATATTCAGTCCGTTGAGGCTTCAAAGGCACTCAATGTGCGCCACAAACCCTGTGTTATCATTTCTGCTTCGGGTATGATGGAGGCTGGTCGCGTCAAGCACCATCTGGCCAACCATATCGACGACCCCACAACCACAATTCTTTGTGTGGGATACTGTGAACCCAAGACCCTTGGGGCAAGAATCATGCGGGGAGACAAAACCGTCTCCATATTTGGGCATAAATACGAAGTGCGGGCAGAATTGCGCCGTATTGAGTCGCTCTCAGGCCACGGTGACTATAGCGAAATGATCAACTACATTGGCTGTCAAGAAAAACGTCGTCTGAAAAAAATCTTCCTTGTCCACGGTGAGGCCGAGACCCAGGAACACTTCAAGCAAACCCTTAACGAAGTGGGCTGGAACCGCGTAGAGATAGCAGACTTCCGCCAAGAAGTAGAGCTATAAAGCAAAGGCACCCCTTGGACCTGGATAATCAGAACTCCCCAACACCCAAGACTCCCCGATTACCTTCCTCCCACTTCTCCTATAAGCACCTAAAAAAATCTTCCCAATTCAAAAAAAAATTGTATCTTTGCAAAACTTTTTAAGCAATTCACAATAAGGATTATTCCGTTGTGAAAACTACCAAGGGGGCGGAGGACAATATCCTCCGTCGCCTTTATAAAACAGAAAAGAGTGGAGTAAATAAACGACAAACCTCACCAAAGGACATAGTCGGCCATCCCAACAGACCTCTGATTGTTCAGAACACTCCCAATACTCCGAATCATGAGCCACCCGTTGTGAATTGCTTAAAAAGAGAACATTGACACATACGATAAACAACCCAAGGTCTTTTCTGACAATGCCGATGAACGTTGTGAATTGCTTAAAAAGAGAACATTGACACATACGATAAACAACTCATTATGATGGAGTAGGATATGCTAAAGTGTTGTGAATTGCTTAAAAAGAGAACATTGACACATACGATAAACAACGCTGTTGAATCCTATGCACTCAGTGTATTGGTTGTGAATTGCTTAAAAAGAGAACATTGACACATACGATAAACAACTCTCAGTTGAATTTGCTAAGTCTTTAAGAGGTTGTGAATTGCTTAAAAAGAGAACATTGACACATACGATAAACAACTTTTTAGGTAGGATCTTTCACCCTCATATAGTTGTGAATTGCTTAAAAAGAGAACATTGACACATACGATAAACAACTGCAGGAAGATGTAGTCAAGCGTGTCCTTGGTTGTGAATTGCTTAAAAAGAGAACATTGACACATACGATAAACAACACAGCAACGAGATTGACGATGTGCTGGCAAGTTGTGAATTGCTTAAAAAGAGAACATTGACACATACGATAAACAACCTTTCGTTATTTACAATGACCACCGACGTAGTTGTGAATTGCTTAAAAAGAGAACATTGACACATACGATAAACAACACGCGACACATATAAAACAAAACACAATGCGTTGTGAATTGCTTAAAAAGAGAACATTGACACATACGATAAACAACATAGTTTACTGTAATTGTGATGGGGAACAGTTGTGAATTGCTTAAAAAGAGAACATTGACACATACGATAAACAACTTGGGGAAATGTGGCAAGGATTAACTCAATGTTGTGAATTGCTTAAAAAGAGAACATTGACACATACGATAAACAACTGCCCCGAATGCTTCTTTAACCCCTCCAGTGTTGTGAATTGCTTAAAAAGAGAACATTGACACATACGATAAACAACCATTTCACTCTTTCACTACACTCCATTAACGTTGTGAATTGCTTAAAAAGAGAACATTGACACATACGATAAACAACTGGAGGCAGTGGAACCATTACCCATCTGAGTTGTGAATTGCTTAAAAAGAGAACATTGACACATACGATAAACAACATTTTTTTTTTTGCAATTCGGAAAAAAGTTGTTGTGAATTGCTTAAAAAGAGAACATTGACACATACGATAAACAACTTGGGATAAGACATTGTCTCTAAGGCGGCAGTTGTGAATTGCTTAAAAAGAGAACATTGACACATACGATAAACAACACAAAGGTTCCGAAAGCATGCATACACGCGTTGTGAATTGCTTAAAAAGAGAACATTGACACATACGATAAACAACACGATTCCGGTATCTAAGTGATAATCAATGTTCAGGAGGCTGTCAATGATTAAAAAAATCCCACTTATTGAGTGGGATTTTTTATTTTATGAAGTGCTTTTTTTGATTCTGTTGAAAGGTTAGAAGAGTTCTAACTGTTGGCCGGGTGCGCTGGGAGGAATCTCCTTTTTGCAGACGTATAATTCTATGTCGGCAAATTGTTTGTCGGTGATGGTTAGGCATCCCACTTGTCCGTATAGGGGCAGCATGGAACGGACGCGCTTTAGGTGTACATCGGCATTCTCGCGGCTGGCGCAATGGCGGACATAAATGGAGAACTGAAACATAGTGAATCCATCGGCAAGGAGATTCTTGCGAAAGTCGGCAGCGGCTTTGCGCTCTTTTTTTGTATCGGTGGGCAGATCGAAAAAAACAAGCAGCCACATAATGCGGTATTCAGAGAAACGATCCATTATAGTTCAGGATAGGAAAGTTTGCGGCATTCGCCCGAGAAGCAGCGGGCAAGGGAGGCTGTGGTTTGGCTGGCAGCGACCATCAAGGGGCTGCGCTGGCCGTTGATGCGTACTTCAAGGGTTGGAATCGAGAGCAGAGAGCGTTTGATTTCGGTGGTCACTTCGGCTGTTTGAGGGTTTTGTTGGATAGTCTGGACTACCAGCCGGTCAACAAATGGGCGGTATGGTTCCATGATGTCGTCGGCCAGGCAGTAGGCATTATAGCGGTTGTGATGGTGAATGCCGAGGGTGGGTAGGAGGCCACTGCTTACCAAGGCACGGGCAATGACAGCACGCAAAACGGCATAACCATAGTTAAGGAAATTGTTGGGATAAAGACCATCGCGGCCACGGGTGAATCCTCTCATTTTTGGGAACATTTGGCTCCAATAGAATGCAGCGGCACGGCCTTCGAGATTGGTGCTGTCGTCGCTGCGTACCTCGTTAGCCCATTGCTGCATATTGCCGGTCTCAACATTGTACAATTCGCGTAGTAAGGCGGCCTGGTTAAGGATTTTCTGTTGTATGGTTTGTTGCCACAATTGTTTCCGGAGAGGAAGGGATGCCGATAATTGGTCTTGGAAGCGCTCACTCTGCACAGTGTGGCCTTCGAGGGGGAGCATGAGCCCAACAGGCATGTGGCGTTCGTCGCAGGTGATGACAGAAGCATTGTTGTCCAATAGGACGGCCATGAGGCCATGCGTAAGGGTGATTTGAGGATTGTCCAATACCACCATGCCGATGTCTTCAATGGGGATGGTAGTCTGTTGCCCGGGATCATCGCCACGGCTTTCTATCCGAACAACCAGTTGCTTGTTCTTCATAGAAAGGTAGGCAGGGTTGGAGAAGCAGAGTGTCCGTTTAATCATGGCTATTGATTGTTTTTGAAGGTGATGTTCCCCAATGGGTCAATCTCAAAATCGGTATGTTCAATAAGGGCTTTAAAGTTGTTGGATTTCAGAGTTAAGAATGATGCTCGAGAAAGAGGTGTAAAAGATGTCCCCGATTCTGCAGTGCTACATTCAGTTTCTTTTCGGGCTTCCAGATGGTGTCTTAGATAGATTGAAGGGGTTCCGACTGCATTAAACTTGTATACAACGTAAAGCCTTTTACTAAGTTTGTCGGAATCCATGTCGCGAAGTTCGTCAGGATGGTTGACGTACAATAGAACGCGGAAGCCTTTCTTTATGATGTTTTTTAGTGGCATGGTTTTCACACCTTCGTAACAGGCAAATTCGGGTTCGTTAAAAAGTACATCAGAATTCTGTATATGCAGCTGAGCAATTTCATAATAGTTGATAAGTCGAAATGCTTGCTGGTGTTTGCCTTTGTATGTCCCTTCGTATTGGAGGCAAAGATAGTTGTCGCTATTCTGTGCGTAATAGTGTCTTTTGTATTCTTTTTTTGATAGATAGGTCTGTTGTTTTATTTGTATGGCTGTGTCTATTTTGAAATAACCGCGACCAGCTTTTGCATAACAACGTACATGTCTGATGGGAGCTATATAGTGCCCGTGCTTATCCTGTTTGATGGGAACTCCATCTTTGTCAAGCAACCAGGTATCCTCCTCCAATGCTTTTGAAAATGAGAGGTTCTCTTCAGTCATGCGCTGTTTGACTTGAGTTTCGATAGAATGACGAACAGATGGGTCTACTATTGAGTCGAAATCCTTCTCTTTCAGGCTTTTCAATGGCTTACGGATCACTGTTCGAAGGCTCTTTTCCCCATCGGTTATTGCGCCATAGAAGGTTTCTTGATGTAAACTTCCGCGTATGGAGTCACCTTGTAACCATTGTACCTTTTTGTCTTTTTTCCCTAAGCGTCTTCTTTTACGGGCAGGGGTAAGGGTCTGGTCCTTTGAGATGTGGTTTATGAGAATGTTGGTTTCAATAGTCTCTACAAGGTTTGAAATATTGCCCAATCTGCAAGATTTTATTTCATCAGACAACTTACTGTTAAGTGATGCTTTTTCCGCATCAGGGGCTTCTTGCACTTGGTAGAATAGTTCAATGATGCGGTCTCTTTTTGCTGCAACGGGAATCATGGTGAGAATTGTGGCATCAACAGCGTGATGGGAATGTTTCGCACGGTCTTTTTTCTCATCGACGCTTTGTACTCCCAATATCTTGCGGAAGTCAGCTGTGATGCGGCCTTTTTGGACATCGACTCTCGTGAAGACCGATTTCAGATAGTGGAATGCGTATTTTGTGATGATTCGTGTGTCTACGAGTTGCCTGTTGCGGAAACCGAGGTCAAGTTCGTCTTTTTGTATTGTGAAGGTTTTGACTTTGGTTTGCCAATAGTCCAATTCTAACTCCCAAAGATGTTTCTGCTGAATGCATTCGTCCTTGCGGTCAACGGTGGTTGCCGTTCGAGCGTTCTTTTTCCATAGTTCTATTTGGCTCTTGCAATGTTCTACCTTTTCTTCCCATGGCTTGATTCGTTCTTTGATTTCTTCGTAGTTTGATAATTGTGTCGGGATAAGGTTTCCTTTTACATCGCGGTTGAAATGAGATGAGCAGACGGTTCTGTTTGTCAAGGAATCATTGAACGATATACTGCGTGGGATGGTGTGCTCGATATCCACTGCATTTTCGTCAAATAGTTTTGTTATACTTATGGCGTCTCCCGTGTAAAGACAGAGGAATCTCTGTTCTTTCCATAGTTTGTATTTCTGAAGGTCGAGAGCGAATTTCTCAGCCTTCTCCTTTTGAATTCGCGATGCTTTGGCGTATTTGTCAAGGTCGGGCTCTTTAAAGTCGCCTGATTCGATCTGCTCAAACAATAGCCGGCCTTTCTCTATATCGTCATCTGAATACTTGGGTCTGAAATCCTTTATGATGTTGGTGATAAGGTCGTTCTCTTTTTTGCGTTCGTTCTGGTACCTTTCTATTGCCTTGCGCCAGTTAGCATCATTCATGTCTCGTGCCGTTTCTACCACCACACGAGTGTCTTCGTCTATCATACCGTGCTTTAGTAACTCGTTCACTGCACGCCTTAGTGTGTGTAGGGCACGCATAGCTACGGGATTCTTAATCGAGCCTATATTAGGAGTCCCTAATTGATAATAGCTCCTTATGCAACCACCAATATCGCCTGTGGACGCTTTTTGGTGTGGAAAAAGACTTATTTGGGAGTGGTGGTAAAGGGCATCCCATTTTTCTTTGGGCGTTATCTCGGGGAATGTTAGTGAGAGGTATTCTTTAAGAACATCGCTTTGGTGGGGCAGTTTGTAGTAATCTCGTTTTGTCGATGAGAAGAATTGTTGGTAAAGGCTTTCTACTGTTTCTTGGATGGACTGTTGTTCTTCTAATTGTAATGTGTTCCAGACTTTCAGTCCGATGGAGTCAATTATGCACCTCAGAACATCCTCCTTGTCTCTGCTATCCAATTTGTATTGATAATCTCTATAGGCCTTTTGGTTTTCAATGGACAGGGATTTATAGTTGGCGATGAGGGTGTTGGCAATGTTGTATTCAGTGCGTAGCGTTGAAGTCTTTGCTGAAATGCGCTTTATCTCTTCGTTGATAGTTTCTTTGCATTCAGTCCACTTCTCTTTGCCGATAATGTCAGGTATCTTGGCTACGGCTACAGCCTCGCTGTATATCATCCCTTCGCGGAGGAATGGGAGGATATTCCGTATCGCTTTCAGACTCAATGGGGCGTAGCCTTCCTGCAATACGCTCCATAGCCGTTTGATGTTGCCAATCTGTTCTTCGTTTAGACCGATTCTTTCTTTTGCCAAATCTGCAAGTTCTTCGTAATCGTCGCTGTTATAGCACAGGTGCCAGATGTCTTCGTAGTTATATCTGATAGTGTGTACCTCTCCAGTCTTGTAATTGGTGCGGCATTTGTCGCTCTCTATTACTGCGGTACGCCATTCGTTGCCCATTATCTTGCTAAGTCTATTGATGACAGGGCAACCCGCCACAGTAGTATAATCGGGGTAATTGATGGTATGATTCTTGTAGTTGAAATCGTGTCCAGGGTATTCTTTTGCAATCCAGTTTTTTATCTCTTCGAATTTAAAGGTGGCATTGGCGCGGGTGAATAGTTTCTCAAAAAGCCTGTTGCGTTGCTCGTTGGATAACTTCAGCCATTTGCCATCCTCTTCGAGGCGGAACTTGATATTATTGATAAAGGTCAGAGCCCTGTACTCCTCATAGTCGGGATGACTTATGGGGCATCGGCGTCTCCCTTTTTCGAGTGTACACTCCCCGACATTCCCTCTTTGTGAGCGCAAGGGGCGACGGTAGAATATGGTCCCTTCTCCTTTCTTGGTGCTGATAAGGCGCGTGTATAGTTCGGGATCTTTTAGGTGTATATTCTGGCGTTTGCATATCGCGTCTACTTCTTCACGATATTGTTTCTGCACAGCTTGATATTCGCTGTTTCTAACTCGTATGCCCTCTTTCTCCAATCGGGCAAAAGCACATCCTACAGTCTGCAGGTTGTGGCTTCCCATGTATTTTTCGAGAACCTTCGACTTCGTTTCTTCCGACTTCTTCATGGCCTCACTTATGTCGAGGGTGGAGCTGTCCTCGTTCTCGTTGGCATCTTTCAGTGTCTCGCCTTTGCTACTCTTGAAGCCTCGCCGTTGAGCAATGTGGTACATGGCTCGACCGAATTTATATCTGTCAGTTTTGTCATTCCAGTCAATCAGTCTTTCCATTAATTCAGCCCTTAACTGATAAGGGCTACTGTATTCGGGCATTCCGTCACAGTTAAAGTCCAGCCGAACCCATTGCTCAAATTCGGTGGCATTGATGGGATATTGCCTTTTCAGCCCTTTGGATTTGTCGTATCTGCTCCATTGGTCAAGCTCATCATTGGTCAACGGACAGCAACCATGTTCTATGAGAAGTCTTAGGGTAGCCCATATTCGGTATTTGCGAGATTGGTATAGTCTGCGGGTGGAGCGGAATCGCGTTCTCTCGGCGGCGTATGAGAATTCTCCTTTGTCGCCATTCCCCACTCCCGATTTAAAGATAATGGAAGTATAGTATTCCAACTGGTCGACAATGTTATTGCCGTTGTCTGTGTTCCTGACAGCTAATCCTATAGAGTTGGTACCAAGGTCTATGCCTAATGTTTTTTGTCCCATGATGATTATTTTTTTGTTATATGGGAAATTGTTTGTATCTTTGCAAAACTTTTTAAGCTTTTCACAATAAGGCTATAAGCCGAAGATTTGCTTGTGTGTCTGCGCATTTGCGTAACCTTTTCGGGTGTGAGTTAAATTATAACTCACACCCGAATAAATTTTATATGTCTCTTATTATTCTGACGGGCTGGTAGCCCGTACTCCGGGATTACAGCACTACGCGGTGGGTGAGCATGATGTAGCCCACGCGGCGGTTCAGGTTCTTCAGCGAGCCGTCGGCATAGGCGGTGTTGAAGAAGTTATGCAGGGGCATGGAGAACATGAGCATGGTCTTGTGGCGGCCTTTTCCCACGGTGTGGCTCAGGGTAAAGTCGAGGCCCCAGCCGCTCTGCAGCATCTCTTTGTTGCGGGGTTCCCATGTGCCACCGCATCCTACCACCTTGTCGTAGAACACACCGGCTTCAAATGAGTTCTCGTTGCTACCGAGCACCAATCCTGCCCGAGGCTGGAAATAAAAGCCGCGCAGATTATCGTCGTTGGGCATGAAGCAGATCTCCTGGCTTTTGTAGTAGGCACCGGCATAGATTCCAATGGGGCTGGGCTTCCACGAAACGTCAAGTCCGATGCCGTAATCTCCGATGCGTTTAAACGGGTTGCTGAATGCACGATGGTATGGACCATAGATGTCGTTCATAGGGGCTTCGAAGCCGGCTTTCCCCATGCCTATCGGGAAAACCACGTCGGCATCGGGCAAGATGGCTCCAGCAATCAACGCATCGGTGGCGTTTCCATCGCTGGCAAAGTGGACAACAGCGGTGTGGGCCAGATTGTACAATATCGTCGTCCAGTAGTTGGTCGACCACGCACGGGTGTTGAGTGTGAATTGGCTTTTTGTCCCCTGCGCCGAGACTCCGGCGGTCAGCAGAACTGTCATAATTACAATTAGTAATGTCTTTTTCATGTGCAAAACGTTTTTGATTTGTATTGTGCAAATGTACAACTTTTTTTTCGATAATTAGCCACTGGTCTCCAATTGTTCAAATAAATCATTTAAATCATTGCAAAGGAATGGCGATTCTTGGTAAACCTTCCTTTTCACACATGGTTATCTTCAATAAATCATTGATTTATCCTCAGGCGGGCATTGGGTTTAACAACGGTTGTGCTTTTCGGGAGACATTTCCGTCTCGCAGCGATTCCGCACCACTTGCCGTGACGAAAGGCAGTCCTGCCGTCCGGAGTAAACGGAAACTATCCACAACAACGGGTGGCTGACAATGGAAACCAGTCGATATTTTTTTACCCCGTCAACTATGTCCGGTCGCAAGACATGAATTGGACAACCGAAACCAGCGAACTACAGACACTTGTTAGACAATATTTGAACGATATATCAACGTTAGTTCTACGATATTTTATCGTTGAAATATCGTTGAAGTATCGTTGAAGTATCGTTGATATGACGAAGAAAGTTAATTTGTGGTTTGCTGATAGGGATTGTCTCGTTCCGTGTATCGATGGCCGTTTCGGGGTTGTGGTTATTGCATGATAGTTCGTGTCAGGGGTACAGTGTTGCGATGGACATTTTTATGGCTTTGTCTCAGATATGGGTTGTTTGATAGAAAAAAAACTGTCATGTTTGAAAAAATACGTATCTTTGCAGATTCAAAAAACGTATTATCATGGTATCATTTTTACTTGCTATTGTGCTGTTATTGCTTGGCTATCTGCTTTATTCCAAGGTTATAGAGCGGATTGTCGAAGTCGACCCCAATCGTCCCACTCCAGCTGTGGCTCATCCTGACGGAGTGGATTATGTGCCCATGAAACCTTGGCGCATCTATCTTATCCAGTTCCTCAACATCGCTGGCGTAGGTCCCATATGCGGAGCTATCATGGGAGCCCAATTTGGTTCGGCGTCGTTCCTTTGGATTGTTTTTGGAAGCATTTTTGCCGGTGCTGTCCACGACTTCATTGCAGGCTACATCTCAATCCGCAGGGACGGTGCCTCTCTTCCCGAAATCCACGGTGCCTACCTGGGCAACGGACCCAAACAATTTATGCGCTACTTCACGGTGTTTCTGATGATTCTTGTCGGTGCTGTCTTTGTCAACACCCCGGCAGTGCTTCTCAACAGCAATTTCACGCCCGGGTGGAACATCTTCCTCTGGGTGGGCATTATCTTTGCCTATTATCTCATTGCCACCCTTTTGCCCATTGACAAACTCATCGGCAAGATTTACCCCATTTTCGGATTCCTGTTGCTCGGTATGGCTTTGGCTATTGTCATAGCCTTTGTCGTTTATCGTCCGCCGTTGCCTGAGCTGTGGAATGGTCTTCAGAACCAGCATCCCGATGCTGCCCACAACCCCATCTTTCCCATGATGTTCATTAGTATAGCCTGTGGAGCCATCAGCGGTTTCCATGCCACCCAGTCGCCTCTCATGGCTCGTTGCATGACCAACGAGCGGCAGGCGCGCCCTGTTTTCTACGGTGCCATGATTACCGAGGGCGTTGTAGCCCTCATCTGGGCCGCTGCTGCGACCGTCTTCTATCACGACCCCCAGCTGCAGCAACTCACCGTCAATCCTGAGACTGGTGCAACCTTGGGTGGCAATGCTATGGTGGGTGTCATAGCCAACACATGGTTCCCTAAGGTCATTGCTGTAATATGTGTGTTGGGTGTTATCTCCGCGGCTATTACCAGTGGCGACACCGCTTTACGCTCTGCCCGTCTTATTGTGGCCGACTTTCTCCACTATGACCAGAAACCTGTCAAGAACCGCCTTTTCGTGGCTCTGCCCATCTTCGCCATCACTGCCGCTGTGTTGGTATACTCCCTCATCGATGCAAAGGGGTTTGATGTAATATGGCGCTACTTTGCCTGGAGCAATCAGGTATTGGCCACTGTCACCCTTTGGACCATTACCGTCTATCTCTTCCTCAAGCGCAAGCCCTACATTCTCACTCTCCTTCCGGCTATGTTTATGACCATGGTAACAGGCTGTTTCCTCTTTGTTGCTGAGAAGGAAGGTCTGGGTGCAGTCATCCCACGTTGGCTCGGATATACCATCGGCGCCGCCATCACTCTGTTGGCCACAGCCCTCTTTGCCGTATGGGCCAAAAAGCATGGTGGCAGTCAGGTGGATAACGATAAAAGATAAATGCTTCGAACTTGCAGAAAGATGAAGTCATGAAAACACTGTAAATTAACATTCTGACATCTTTGTACAATTTTTTTGGTCATACTCCGTTATCATTCGAGAAAAAGTTGTATCTTTGCATTTGCGTTTTATATAGTAAATTATTGTATAACATGAAGAAATACATTGTTTTATCGTTGGTATTGCTGGTTGCTGGCACTGTTTTTGCCGGCAATAAACCCCGCAAATCATCCCGTCAGGAAATGGGCATCAACGGCAATGCCGTCTATGTGATTGAATACACCTACGACATTCACGGTGGCCGCAACGGTGGCCGCCAGCTCGTCTGTATCGATTCCATCACTTTTGATAAGCGCGGCAATTTCCAAGACAAATATCGCACTAAGGACGGCGAATACACATGGTATTCCTACTACTTCGATGTTCACGGCTATGCTTTAGGCTGGAACGAATACAACCGCGCCAAGGAGCTTACCGGCCGTACCGCCTATCTTAACGACAAGAACGGCAACCGCATCGAGCGCACCGTCTTTATGGGTGACCACATGACCAAGAAAGAGACCTCGCGCTATGAGAACAACCGCCTCGTCGAAGAGCAGAGCTTTGCCCCCGACGGCACCATGACTGAGAAGCGCGTATACAAATACGACGACGCCGGCAACAACACCGAGATGGAGTTAAGTCGATCGTCCATGTT
>JAEEGJ010009636.1_pt1 | contig 25697 bp, 22 predicted proteins | sample 8958761 | NCBI WGS metagenome assembly JAEEGJ01 (sample SAMN16246546, study PRJNA631951) | gut metagenome | biome: gut microbiome; feature: rumen; material: RS-attached | host: Bos | place: Iran: Karaj | collected 2018-10 | reverse complement strand
GCACGAGGTTTTATTGCAAAATCTGCCCTATTTTTCCAAAAATCGATGGCAGGCGAACAGTTTTTCTTAAAATTCTTCGCATTCAAGCCCTTTCCAAGCAATATTCCCTCGTGGTGAAGTTCGCCAAGCAGCGAAGCCAAACATTGCGAAGAGGTTTCCGCATCGAGCACAGCACCGACCGACTGCACAGCATCGATGTTGAAGTCGCGCGATGCCATAAAATATGTCAATGCACGGAAATCGTCCATTCCGCAGTCGGTGTCAATCACCACGTTGTACTTTGCCCGTTGATGCGCCGAAGCATCATCGACAGGAGCAAATAGGAACAGCAATATTATCAAGCAAATAATCATGCTATAAATTTGGGCGTAAAGGTAAATAATATTTGGGATTTTCGAAGTACGATTTATGATTTCTCTAGCGTGATATCAAAAACTATAAATCGCTATTGCTTTTAAGCGAACGAAGCATTACCTTTGCACACAAATTTTTGCGGGAGATGGCAGTCGAAATAAAAAAAGAATTTTTAGACGAACTTACCGAAGTCATACAAAATCGTGACTCGGCAAGAGCTGCGGAGATGATACAGGACATGCACCCTGCCGACATCGCCGAATACTTCGAGGAAATAAACCTCGACGACTGCTCCTTCATCTTCATGCTTCTCGATGCCGAAACCAAGGCCGATGTTCTTGTAGAACTCGAGGACGACGAGCGTGAAAAACTTCTGGAAACCATACCTAGCGATGTCATTGGTGAACAGCTTATCGATAAGATGGAATCCGATGATGCTGCCGATATTCTTGGCGACTTGGACGACGATGTTCAGGAAGAAATCCTTTCGCACGTCAAGGATGTCGACCAGGCAGGCGATATTGTTGACCTGTTGAGCTACGATGAAGACACCGCCGGTGGTATCATGGCTAAGGAACTTGTTGCCATAAACGAAAACCTGACCGTTAAGCAAGCTCTTGGCGAAATGCGTGATCAAGCCGAACTGATAGACGAAATCTACTACCTATATGTAGTCGATGACAACAATATATTTAAAGGTACGGTATCTCTAAAGTCACTGCTGTTCAGTTCCACTAACCAGAAGATTGTCAACATTCTCGAAGAGGACACAGTATCGGTGAAAACCGATGACAAAGCCGAGGAAGTTGCAAAAATCATGGAAAAGTACGACTTGGTTGCAATTCCAGTTGTAGATAGCATTGGCAGGCTGATGGGACGAATCACCATCGACGATGTTGTAGATGTCATCCGTGAAAATGCCGAAGAGGACTACCAGTTGAGCGCAGGTATTACAAACGATGTCAACTTTTCGGACAGCGTATTCAAACAGACAAAATCTCGCATACCCTGGTTGCTGATTGGTATGCTCGGTGGTGTATTGTCATCACAAATAATAGGTGTCTTCGACGAGGAAATGGCATCATACACCTCGCTTGCAATGTTTTTGCCGCTAATCGCAGCAATGGGCGGAAACGCAGGTGTACAATCATCGGCTATCGTGGTGCAAGGTCTCGCCAGTGGCGACCTCGACATACATTCAACAGGCAAAAAGTTGTTCAAGGAATTCCGTATAGGCACATGCAACGGACTTATATGCGGCGGTTTGATTTTCGCATACAACTTCTTCTTCTCCGACAGTTTTGCACTCACATTGTCGGTAAGCGTCGCATTGCTTTCGGTTATTGTGTTCGCAACCGTTCTTGGCACATTTATCCCATTATTGCTAAAGAAAATGAAAGTTGACCCCGCCATAGCAACCGGACCATTCATTACCACTTTCAACGATATAATGGGACTTATAATCTATTTGCTCATCGCAAAGCAGATGTTCGCAATATTTTAGGCTGATTCCTTTTTTGTTTCTAAGTTTCAATGGCTTCGCCGTTTCTATGGGCTGGCGCCCGTTTCTTGTTGAATCGCGCCATGGCGCGATTGTACTATTTGATGGGCAAAGCCCGTTTTAATGGCTACGCCATTTGAAGATTTGAAGATTCAAGAATTCAACGATTTAAGGTATAGAGGCCAACAGCCTTCGAGCCTGTTTGCCTGTCAGCCTTTTAGCCCTTTTCACTCAAACATTTTCAACATTCCGATTGCATCGGCATTGCCCTGCGCTGCCGACTTATGCCAAAGCTCCATAGCCTTTTCAAAATTGCGCTCAACGCCATGCCCATTGTAATAGCAAATTCCCAAATCATACTGAGCCGACATATTTCCCTGATCGGCAGACAATTTCCACCATCGTGCAGCTTCATCGTAATTCTTTTCCACAGCCTCGCCCTCATAATAGCAGGCTCCCATCCTGTTCTGCGCCTCGGCATGACCTTTTTCGGCACATTGAAGCCACAAATCGACAGCCGCACCCACATTCCGTTCTACACCCTGACCATAATAATAGCAGTTTGCCAAGGCATACATAGCCAAAACATTTCCTGCATCAGCCGACTTTCGATAAAACGGAACCGCTTTCTTAAAGTTTTGTTCGGAATAAAATTGTTCAGCCTTGTCAAAATCAGCATCGCCAGACTGAGCATACGACACCAGTGCAAACATGACAAAAATAGTCGCCAATACCAATTTTACAAAACTACTTGCCTTCATATATTCCATACAATACTTTCTGTTCGTTTTCCCAATTCAAAACCTTTGAAGCCTCAATGCAATTATTATGATACTCTATTAATTTTGCATCATTATCCAGCATGTTCTCAACTAATACAGCAAGACTTTCAGCATCATGACCAGCAAAAATTTCGCCAACATCATATCCTTCAACAACCGCACGCATCTCGGGAAAATCGGAACAAACAACTGGAGTTCCCGCTTGGATATAGTCGAATATTTTATTCGGAAGAGCATACTTATAGTTTAGACTTTCGCCCTGCTCCACCGAAAAGCCGATTTTTGCCTTAGATGTAAGTTTGTGCAACTCATCAAAACGAAGATTCCCAGTAAAGACAACTCTATCTGTTAGATTCAAATTTGCAGTCAACTTTTTCAACTCAGAATCCATATAGCCTTTACCAGCGATATATAGATTATAATCAGGAATATGCTTCATCATTTCTATAAGCAGCTCAATACCACGCCCCATATTTAGCGCACCCTGATACAGAAGAATGTTTTCGCGACCCTCGTAGGAATGCATTTCCTTCGATGTAGGCAAATTGCGAACTACCTTCATGCCGAGACCATACTTTTCATTGTAATACTTTGCAATAGAACTACATACGGTATATGTTGCAATCGGACGATGAATGCAATGCCTTTCTATCCACAGCCACACCTTTTTCTTAAAACCAGAATTCAGAAGCTCGGGAACCTCTGTAAAAAGTTCGTGAGTATCGTAATACAGATTCTTTCTTTTTAACTTGGAAATCAACGCATTTGCAAACAATGTATCAAGGTCGTTTGCAAGAAGCGCATCGCAACGATGAAATAGCTGATATAAAAAGATCCTTAGATTGAAACACGCATAAAAAAGGAATCCCTTGTTTATCAGCAGACGGAAACGCTTGACAATGTATCGGCGAGATTCCAATTCGGCAGAAGATTTCAGCCTTCTGCACAACACGACCACATCGAACCCCATGTCGCACAATGTGTTGCAAATGCGATTCACGCGCTGGTCGTTGGTCATGTCGTTGGTTACCGATACAAAAATTCGTTTCACTGCCGTAAAAATTTACGACAAAGTTAAGAATTATTTTGCAACGATGAGCAGAAGTCTAATTCTTCGGCTTTTCCTCCAAAATATAATATCTTGAAATTTTAGGATTATTTAAAATATCCGATGGATAAATAACCATTTCATCAGCTAACGGAAACTTGTGGCAACGACCTTGCGCCACATCAATGCCTTGACTTTCGAACGACAACTGAATAAGTTGTGAGCAGTACAACTTCGTTGTGTCGGTAAGAAGATAATCGTTGTCGAACAGGATTTTCTTTTTCCACCACCTTATAGCTTCTTGCGCAACCTTTTCGAGGACTTCCGGTGTGGTGTCGTAACGTGCAAAGCACCCTGCGCAAGCCCTATCGGGAGCAAAGAACAAGTCCAAGTCATCCATCTTCAGGTACTGAATTCCACCAGTTTCATTTTCTTCACCGGGAACAGCATGAACAATCTTCCACTTTCCCTCATATTTCACGAGCATTCCGGAATGGGAATAAATTCCGTTCTTATCGGCAATTTCCACAACATAACTTGACACGCTCGTACCTCCACGAAAGGCAATGTCACCTTCCTGAAGTTTGGATTCGTCAATAAAAAATTCTGCACCGGATTGACATCCGATGCAGAAAATTAATTGTACTAAAATTACTATTACTGTTTTGTTCATCGTTATTTAACGAACCATACGTCACCAACCTTCTTCAAAGATTCGGTCTTTTCTTCATTTTCACCGTTTCCGTAAGTAATAGTTACGTCTACTGTAGCGTCTTCACCTTCAATGCTTTCAGCACCAACTGTGAAATCCTTCATTCCACCCTTTTCATTCATAGCTTCCTGAATCTTGCTTGCAGTCATATCAAGCATAGCGTCTACAGATTCCTTTTCTTCCTTTGACATTTCCTTGTTGTAGTCGTAAGTGCTCTGTACTGCGCCCTTGAAATCGCCCTTCTTCAACAATTCATAATAAGCCTTTGTTGCTTCGGTTGGAGTTGCTGCGCCACCCTTCTTTGAACATGATGACATACCAAATGCCATTGCAATAACTGCCAATACAATAACTAATTTCTTCATACTATTATGTTTTAAAAGTTAAAAATTATACTGCAAAATTAACACTTAGATTTTACTAAGCCAAATAAATTCTAATGTTTTTTCAACAATAAAAGTTCACCAACAAAAACGCCTCAAAAAACTCTAAAACTATACCCCAAACCAAGCATTTCAAATCTATCAAATTGTAAAATCATCAAATCAATTAAATCGTAAATCGTACTTCGTCAATCGTAAATAATTTTGTATCTTTGCAACCCTAAATAAAGAAATACAAAAATGTCTGAAAATACACAGGACAAGGAACTTATAAAGGAAGTCACCCAATCGGAATACAAGTACGGATTCGTTTCCGACATCGAAGCCGATGAAATTCCCGTTGGTCTTAACGAAGAAACAGTACGACTGATTTCCAAGAAGAAGGGCGAACCCGAATGGCTTCTCGAATTCCGTCTCAACGCTTTTGAGAAGTGGAAAAACATGGAACAGCCCAACTGGGGACACCTCGACATTCCACCAATCGACTACCAGAGCATAATATACTACTCGGCACCAAAGCAGAAGAAAAAACTCAACTCGCTCGACGAAATCGACCCAGAAATCAAAAATACTTTCGACAGGCTCGGCATTCCGCTAGATGAGCAGAAACGACTCTCGGGCGTTGCTTTCGATGCGGTTATGGACAGTGTTTCCGTAAAGACAACTTTCCAAGAACGACTTGCCGAAGACGGAATTATCTTCTGTTCGTTCAGCGAGGCAGTGAAAAACCATCCCGACCTCGTTCGCAAGTATATGGGCAAGGTAGTACCTTCGGGCGACAACTATCTTGCAGCCCTCAACTCTGCGGTATTCAGCGACGGTTCGTTCTGCTACATTCCTAAGGGTGTGCGCTGCCCTATCGAACTTTCGACCTACTTCCGCATAAACGCAAGCAACACCGGTCAGTTTGAACGCACGCTTATAGTAGCCGACGAAGGAGCGTATGTAAGCTATATGGAAGGCTGTACCGCCCCTCAACGCGACGAAAACCAGTTGCACGCCGCAATAGTGGAAATTATTGCCGAAAACGATGCCGAAGTCAAGTACTCGACAGTACAAAACTGGTACCCAGGCAACAAGGAAGGCAAAGGCGGTATCTACAACTTCGTCACCAAGCGCGGACTTTGCAACGGAAAGAACTCAAAGATTAGCTGGGCACAGGTAGAAACCGGTTCGGCAATCACTTGGAAATACCCGAGCACAGTGCTTAAGGGCGACAATTCGGTTTCGGAATTCTACTCGGTAGCCGTTACCAACAACTTCCAGCAGGCAGACACTGGCTCGAAGATGATTCACATCGGCAAGAATACCAGCAGCACAATAGTATCTAAAGGTATTTCGGCAGGACGTAGCCAGAACTCGTACCGCGGAATGGTGATGATTGGCAAGAACGCCAACAATGCCCGCAACTTCTCACAGTGCGACTCGCTGCTTATGGGCGACAAATGCGGAGCTCACACCTTCCCCACCCTCGATGTGAACAACGAAACGGCAGTGGTAGAACACGAAGCTACGACATCGAAAATCAGCGAAGACCAGATTTTCTACTGCAACCAGCGCGGCATCTCAACCGAAACAGCTATCGGTCTGATTGTAAATGGTTACGCCAAGGAAGTCATCAGCCGTCTGCCGATGGAGTTCGCCGTCGAAGCACAAAAATTGTTGCAAATAAGTCTAGAGGGTAGTGTAGGATAAAGTAGCAGCGCAATGCTTTGCGCTGAAAAAAGAAAGACAAAATTTAAAAGTTGGAAAGTAAAACAGACATACTACCACTTCTCACAGTCAAGTACTTCGATGTGAAGGCTACGACCAACTACCTGCTGGCAAACAGGCAGCTGATTGGTAGTTTTGTCGCCATTTCGCTCGAAAACGAGCCTTTCTCGTGGCGAGCAAGCTGGGTTCTGTGCAAATACTCAGAACGAAAAGTCTCCGACATACAGCCATACGCACAAATGCTCATCGACAACTTGCCCAACATCGCAAAGCCAGGACACCGTCGCGAAACGCTGAAGATACTCTCGCACCTGCAACTTGACGAAAGACAAAGCTGCGATGTAATGGACTTCTGCTTCGACAGCATAAAAGACAACAAACTACAGGCATCGGTCCGCTCAGCCGCCTACGACATGCTCATGAAAATCGGAGAGCAATACCCCGAAATCAGGTCGGAAGCCATAGCAATCTTCAACGACACCAAGGACTACTATCCTCACGGAATCCGCAAATCAATAGAGGTAAGGACGATGCACACATCGTCACAGACTGCCCCCACATATCATGCAAGGACGATGCATGCATCGTCCCAAACTAAAAAAATGCAAAAAATCATATCACTATGCTAACTATAAAGAACCTACACGCCGAAATCAACGGCAAAGAAATACTAAAAGGTATAAACCTCGAAATAAAAGAGGGCGAAGTTCACGCCATAATGGGACCTAACGGTTCGGGAAAATCGACCTTGTCGGCTGTGCTCACAGGAAACGAGAACTACAAGGTTACCGAAGGCGAAGTTATCTTCAAAGGACGCAACCTACTCGAGATGAGCGTAGAACAGCGTGCTAAGGAAGGCATCTTCCTAAGTTTCCAGTACCCGGTTGAAATCCCAGGTGTAAGCATGATAAACTTCATGAAGACCGCCATCAACGAGCAGCGCAAATACCGTGGTTTGCCAGAATTGACCGCATCGGAATTCCTGAAATACACTCGCGAAATGAAAGAGTTCGTCGAACTGAAGGACGACCTTGCAAACCGTCAGGTGAATGTTGGATTCTCGGGGGGAGAAAAGAAGCGCAACGAAATCTTCCAGATGGCAATGCTCCGTCCCTGCCTCTCGATTCTCGACGAAACCGACTCCGGTCTCGACATTGATGCTCTCAGAATAGTTGCTAACGGAGTCAACAAACTCAAGACTCCCGAGACATCGTGCATAGTCATCACCCACTACCAGAGGCTTCTCGATTTCATCGTCCCCGATGTGGTACACATTCTCTACAACGGACGCATTGTGAAGACCGCCGGCAAGGAACTGGCACTCGAACTCGAAGAGAAAGGTTACGGATGGATTAAGGAACAGCTCGGAGAATAAAATCATGGACATCAATAAAAAATACATAGACATCTTTGAAAGTTGCGCCGAACAATTCCGCAAGTCCGACACCGACTTTATGTTCGCCAAGCGCAAACAGGCATTGGAAGACTTCCGCAAAAACGGACTTCCAACGGCAAAGACCGAGAATTACCGCAACTTCAACATAGCCGACATTTTCAGCACTGAATTTGGCAATGTCCTTCAAAGCAAGACAAACATCGACCTGAACGAATATTTCAAATGCGAGGTCGAAAACATGGATGCAGAAGTGGTTCTCGTGTCGAACGGAATGTACTACGACCAGAACAAGGTTCTTCCAGACAAGGCTATAATCTGCAGCCTGAAGGAAGCACAGACAAAGCACCGCGACATTTTCGAGAAATACTACAACACAAGCGCAGCAAACTTCGGCGACGGTTTTGTAAACCTCAGCACAATGCTTGCCGATGACGGACTTTTCGTCTATATCCCCGACAATGTCCGCCTCGAAAAGACTTTGCAGATAATAAATCTGAATCACGGATTCGGCAGCAAGAACATTGTAAAGCGCAACCTTATTGTTTTGGGCAAAAACTCGTCGTTGTCGGTTGTCGTGTGCGACCATACGCTCAATAGCAGCAGCAATTTTGTAATCGACACTACCGAATCGTTCATTGGCAAGGGTTCAAAGCTCACGCACTACACAATTCAGAACGAACCCGACAAGTCGAGCCTCGTAAGCAACCATCTTGCTGAATTACAAGGCGATGCAAATATCGAATCGTTTGTGCTGACGCTTCATGGCGGAATCGTGCGCAACAATCTGCGCGTGCGTTTCAACGGCGAGCATTCCGACGCCAACCTGCTTGGGCTTTACCTCATCGACCGCAAGCAATATGTTGACAACTACACACTTATCGAGCACCTTGTTCCAAACTGCAACAGCAACGAACTTTACAAGGGCATACTCGACGAGCAGGCTCGCGGTTCGTTTATGGGAAAAATCATCGTCCACGAGGGCGCACAGAAGACGGCTGCCTACCAGACCAACCGCAACCTATGCCTCACTGGCGATGCCCGCATGACCACCAAGCCGCAGTTGGAAATCTATGCCGACGATGTTCAGTGCAGCCACGGCGCAACCGTAGGTCAGCTCGACGAAGAAGCATTGTTCTACCTTCGTCAGCGCGGAATTAGCACCAAGGAAGCAAAGCTGATGCTTATGTTCGCCTTTGCCAACGACATTCTGATGAATATGCACATCGAACCGCTGAAGGAACGCATCTCGAACATGATAAACTCTCGTCTGCGTGGCGAACTTTCAGAATGCAGCAACTGTCTGCTCAACTGCGAAGGCGGCAACTGCAAGGCGTAAGATATTGCAAACAAAAAAAACGCTTCGGAAATCCGAGGCGTTTTTTCTATATTCTATTCCCCCAATATCGCCACTCGTGGCCAAACATCGCCATCAAGCCCCGACAGGAATTTCAACTGAATAGGAATCAGAATGTTGCCTATGCGTTGCAATTGGGTAGGTTCTTCTGCGGGAACCTCGTATGATTTCAGGCAATGCAAATCGTCGGCAGCAAGCGCAAAATAGCGAAGCTGGTCGCCCGATGAAACGCTTACCGTCCAGTCGTGGAAGTTGCCAATTATCATCATTCCATCGGTTTCGGGATTGAAATCGGGGATTTCTGCTTTCTGGAATTCGTAATTCTTGGCATCGAGCATCCAGAAACGATTTTCAGTATCGCTAATGAATGCCAAGAAACGCTGGTTGCGGAATTCAGTGACAAAAATGTGCTTCGGAACAATGCCTTCGGGCAACTCGATAGGTCGTAAATAAGGTCGTCCGCGTTGCATTTTCAGGTGGAAAAGCTTGTCGTTTGAATCGGTAATAAGATAGCCGTTGTCGTATTCCTTCTTTGTGGTCGGATTTCCCGAAATAATATGAGCAGGGAAGACAAAACCTTTCTGCACAAACATTTTAGTGAACAAATCGGATTTTGCCTCGTTAACCAAATTTGTTGCCATATCAACAAATTCGATGGCATTTCCCGTAATGCGGAACACATCAGTCGGCATTTCCAAATCGACACGCCCCGACATCGATTCCATCAGCGGATAAAGTGCGATTTCCCTCTTGTTCACAGCAGCAGGGGCAGTCTTGAATGTAAAATTCTCGTTCTGTATGAATTTCGCACTCACTGGACGACCATACAGGGTATCGGGCAATTTCTCATTCACAATCAACTGCTTGCAGTAGAATGTCGGTAGCATTTCGTAAAACTGTGCCTCGGTGTATTCGTTGGCGTGCGCGTCGTAGTAATGTTTTCCCGAATCCTCGTTCTTGAACATTGCAAAGTCGTCAACGATAGCGCTGTACAAGGTGAATGGCGGTTTCTCGGAAGTGTCGGTAGCGAAATGGAACGCCCAAGTAAGAATCCACACGACAAGAAAAGCGCATACGCAGACGAAAAATGTGCGTCCAACAATCACCAAAAGTTTCTCAATCTTATTCATAACTACTCCTTTCCTTCCTTAAAACGAACAACCGACAAAAGTGGCAATGCCAAACTCACAACGACAAGCACCATTAGCCACGGCAACAGCCTATTGTATGCTTCGGGTGCTGGCGACATATAGAAAACTCGCAGGCAAGCAATGGAAATCAAGATGTTGAGAATCCGTCTGCGCCAAACCGGTTCGAGGCAAATCCAAGCTACCAGTATGTATGCCGACAAACCAGCCAGATACCACGGCAAGGCGGTCAGAACAATGTGCCAGACAATTTCGTCGGCAAAAAAAGTCTGCAAGCCAAGCAGAAGCATAACAAGATTGCCGCAGAACAGCAATGCAAGGCATCCGAAGCCAAACAGAAGCATCTCCATCACCGAGCGCACATATCCGCGTGGCAGGTGCATTGTGAGTTTCAGCCGTTTATGCACCAGTTCGGGTACAAACTGAACCACAGCAGCCACAATCCCCACCAAAAGCGGAACATACCGCAGCATATCAATGAAAATGGCATCGCGAAACATCGCAACCTCCCACAGATGGGCGGCACCTTTTAGCGACACCAGCCTGTTGATGTTCAAAAGCACATATCCGCAAAGTGCAAAAGTTGTCAGCAATGCAACCGCATAAAACCAACGAGTTTTTATCCATTCTTTGTAAAGCATAGCGAGATTTATTATTTGATGATTTGAAAATTCGAAAATTTGAAAATTCGATGATTTGATTTGTAGAGACGTGCCATGGCGCGTCGCCACAGATTATCAATTATCCATTGTTAATTATCAATTGTCCATTATCCATTCTTTAATATTTCCCCGTCAACCCAATAAATGCATCCTCCAAATTTACCTTTTGTGATGAAAAATCCTCGAAAGCAACACCTTTTGCCACCAAGCGTGATTTCAGTTCTTCTGCATCTAAGAACGAGCCCAGTTCTACATTGCCACGGATTACCGTAGGATGATAAACATCTGCCATTTCGGGCAAGGTGCTGTTTTCCGCCAACCTGAAATTGTACTGACGATATTTGCCAAGCAACTCGTCAACTGGCATCTGCAAGATAATCTTGCCATAGTCCATCATTATGCAGTCGTCGATGAGCCGCTCCATATCCTGTATTATGTGTGATGTAAGAAAAACGGTCTTTCCCGACGATTTCACAAAGTCGCGAAGATAGTCGATGAACAGACGACGGTAGCCGGGGTCAAGTCCAAGCGAAAAGTCGTCAAGTATCAGCAGCTTGGGATTCTGTGCCATAAGAAGTCCGAGTGCCACCTGCGAACGCTGTCCGCACGACATTCGCGAAATGCGCTGGTTCGGTGCGACTTTCAGCATCGACATTAGGTCGTAATACACATTCTTGTCCCATTGGGGATAGAATCGGGCATAAAAGCGTTCTATCTGGTGGATGGTCATGAAGCTATACTGGATATGTCCTTCAATGAGCAGACCGATGTCGCGGCGAAGTTCGGGATTCATACCGATTATGTTCTGTCCGAAAATGCGACATTCCCCGCTACGGGGCTTCAGAAAACCGCTGAGAATGTTTATCGTTGTGGTCTTGCCGGTTCCGTTCTTGCCCAAAAGTCCAAGTATGCGACCTTGTGGCACGCTAAAGCTAAGGTTTTCGTATATGCACCTTTTGCCGTAGTAATGGGTTAGGTTAATGCAATCAATCATGGGAGATTCGATGATTCAAAGATTTGAAAATTTGATGATTCGATAATTTGATTTGTAGCGACGCGCCATGGCATGTCGCTACAGATTATCAATTATCCATTATACATTGTCAATTGTTAATTGTCCATTATTCATTGTCAATTACATTATATTCCACCGCATCCAAATGATAGAACGACAAATACGCCTTGCCTTCCTTTGCTTTGCGTTCGGCAATCTTTGCACGAAAATCGGCAATGCGGGCTTCGGGGGTATTGGCTGTTTCCTGACGCGACTGCTTTTCGGCTCCGCAACCTTCGGCACCTTCGCCGTGCTGCTCCATTCCTGCGAGTTCCTTTTCCCATTCGTTCAGGTAGTCCTCGTCAATGCGCTCCTCTCGGACAATGCCCTTTACATAAACAATATGCTCAAGACATTCCTGCTTGAAAGGCTCGCCAAGTTCTACACTTTCAACACGCAAAATCTGCGTATCGTCGCTGCCCATAAGGAACATCTTGCGTCCGCTGTGACGGCATAAATGCATACACACGCCCTCAACCTCCACGGTATCGCCGACCATTGCATCAATCTTTGCAAGCGCATCATCAACCTGCAAAACCTTTGCTTCGGGTGCTTCTTGTTCTACCTCGGCATTTTTCTTTCCATCGCACGAGAAAAGTGCAAGAATTACAGATATTACTGCTAAAATCTCAAAAAATCTCTTCATATTTTTATTTTTTTACATTCAACTAAAAAAGTCGGGGCACGAAACATAAAAGAATATGAACAACATCTGCCCCGACATAGGAAATTTAACAAAAAATCTTAACGAACGAGTATCTTTTCTGTATCATTATCACCAACTTTCACGATGTACATTCCTTGCGGCAAATTGTGTCTTTCTACATCGCTTACAACGGCAAACGATTCCACAACCTGACCTAACATATTATATACCATTACATTCAATCCTTCTGCGCCAGAAATCACAAGTTCGCTTTCGTAGGAATAGATCTCGATGTTCCTTGCTTCGTCAGACAAAATGGAAGTGGCAAGTTTGAATGTGACATCAACCGTTGCATCGGCAGTAACGGTAAGCGTATAGGTATTGTTTTCAACGGCAACTGCTTCGCCGTCAACCTTGAATTCGTCAAGTTCGTAGCCTTCCGCTGGAGAAATTGTGAAAACGACTTCCGTGTCGGCAAGCAAGTCGGTCAAAGTTTCGGGTTCGGTAGTAACCGTGCCGTTTTCACCAACATTAAGCGTAATAGTGTAGGTTTGCAGTGCTGGAGCTGTAAATTCATATCCGGGGAATGTGTATTTTGCAACAACACCCTGCCACGAATATGTTGATGTGTAGGAAGTTTCGGTTTCTGCAAAAGCAAAATCCAAAGCCTTGTTTGCCTGTACGCGTGCTGCAATCAAGAGCGAATCGCCTTTTACAGCGCACGAATTTGCAGTTATCGAACCAGTTGATTCGCCTAAAATGTGCGATGCAGAAGTTTCAAGATTGCGGTTGAACGAATCGAAGTAGAGCGATTTTGGCGTAGTTGCCCAGTTGTAGCCGTAAACGAAAACGCTGTCGGCATTCACGGCAAGTCCGAAACTATTTGATATTCCGCTAGTCTGCTTTACAAAACCCTTGTCGGCAACACCTGTAGCGGAATTGCAACGGAAAACGAAGCCTGCATACATAGTTTCCTGTGCCGACACAGTATCCTGTCCAATCTTGAAACCGCCCTGAATGCCACCTGCGACAAAGAAACTTGAATTGTCGGGAGCGATTTCGAGTGCATTTAACTGCATAAAGTTCTTGTTGTTGACCTGTGCGCCTTGTACCAGCGACAAATAATCGACCGACAAATCGGAAGCATTAACCCTTGCTGTCCAGAAACTGTACTTGTCATCGGGTGTAACCTGCGAATCGCCAAGCGATACAACTGCATTGCTACCTTTCAGATAACCAGCAATATACAATTTTCCGTCCTTGTATTTCATTTGCTTTGCTGTTTCGCCAACCGACGAGCCACCCGTAACGATATGACTATTATAGGTAAGGTCGCTGTTAAGTTTCAGCACGAAAGTCGAGCCTGCAAATCCAGAGCCGCCATCCCAGTCGGCGACATTGTGTGCCAGAATCTCATTCTCGCCAATGTGCATAGTGCGTCTGAGGTTGCCCGTAACGAAGAAATTTCCGCTGGCATCCTGCGCTGCTCCGTAAAGCGAAAATCCATCCGAAATGCCCCAAGTATAACTTGATGCAGGATTGTCAACTGGATTCCAATCTACTGTAGCACGGACTGCGCTGCTAATGTTTCCATCGGCATCAACCTTTACGAAAACTGGCTGATACACATTGTGATACTCGGCATCGGGAAATGAAAACGAAATTGTTGTCTCGGTACCATTGTTGCCAACCAGTTGCAACAAAATGTCGTTTCCGTAGAAATTTGCGCTTGTGTGGCGGGCTTTCAGTGCGAGGAATGCACCACCGTCGGCAGTTGGCGTGTAGTCGCTCGACGACACATCAACATCGCCGTTCTTGGAGTATATTTTCCACAAGGCATTTCCGCAGAAATCGTGCTTTACCAGCATTATGTTGCTGTTGTAGCTTGTTCCCGAATATGGAGCGCCCGTCATATCCTCGCCCAGCAAATGTCCCTGCGTAGCAGCCACATCGCCGGTTGTGTCGGCATCGGAGCCCATACTTGCCAATGTATAAACATACCCTGCATCATCCACCTTTGTGCCATATACGGTGGTCTGGGCCTTGTTCTGCGCGTTTGCCTCGGCAACAGCAGCCGAATACCAGTCAAAACTTATTTCTTGCGTCTGCGCACCGACGACAAACGACAACCCAATAAAAAACAAAAACAATGATAAAACTTTACAATTCATATTCTTAACTTTTTAATTATTAATCAAATGAACATTCAAAATCTGTCTTACGAGACATATTGCAAAGGTAAAATGCAATATACCTACGGAAACATCGCCATTTGTTGTGATTTTCGCCCCTCCAAATCATTATTTGTTGTGATTGTAAGGCGCAAAAGACTGAAAGATATAGAGATAAAAAAAATACGGAACTATTTGAAAGTCCCGCAAAGATAAAATTCACAAGATTTGTAGGTTGCCTATTGGTTTTGCCAATCAAGCAAACAGGAATCTTTATCCAAGATTCTTTTTTACCATAGTTGCCAAGAATTCGGCGAAATCACTAATATCACCTTCGACACTTGCCTTTTCCAATGCCGACATATATACCTCGCGCATACCGGCAGGAATAATAGTCCACCGATAGCCGCCCGATGCAAGCATAACATTCATCAAAAAACGACCGATACGACCATTCCCATCATAATACGGATGTATGAATGTAAAAACAAAATGTCCTAGCACAGCCCTTGCCCATGCATCTTCCTCCTGCTTCAGCATCTCGAAAAGCACTGGCATCGTATCCCTTACCGCATCCGAATTCAATGGCGTATGCATCGAATGCCGTATGAAAACCTGACCTGCACGGTAACCGGCAACATCAATCGGCTTGATTATCCCTGCTGCAACACAAGGCGCAAACATCTCCTGATACCATTTACGATGGTCAGTTTCAACAACTTTGCCAGGATTCATCCCAGACAACACCGACATAATGCTTTCCTTTACCACCTGAAATGCCTGCCAATAACCACGCGCAGCAAGCGCATCACGAGTTTTCGCATCCGATTCGCTGGTTTTAGGATTCCATTTCCCACTTTTTACCTTTTCAATCAGCTCCTCCGTAACTTGATAACCCTCTATTGACAACGAATGATATGCATCATGCTTGTATCTCTCGTCAACATCCTTCATATACAAATCCTCATCAACTGTAGCATTAGCTTCTGGACGGCTATGCAAAACCGTTTCTCGCATATTATGCCACATAAGCACAATCCTTGTAGCGTATGGTGACTGATTACGAGCAACTTCCAACTTTTCTGCAAAAGGGTCTTCCTCCCTGACCAAATGTCCCGACATTGACATCACCGACTTTATTTCATCCGCCATATCGGCCATTCCAACATTGCGGAATGCACCAATTATGCGTCCTGCTTTCACTGTTTTTCCCGAATCCAAAAGAAATCTAAGCACATCAGACGAATCTTTCACTGCCGACAGCGCCGCTCTCGCCGTTACCGGTTCACGCTGAAAAAAAGTTGGTGCAACCATTATGATGGCTTCCGAAATACCATACACATTAAGTCCGTAATTTGGTTCTACACAAATCTCTTCGGCACAATTTGACTTCAAAAGGAATATGCTACATCCGTGAATCAGTTGAACGACACTATTGTTGCATTGAGACGAACGCACAATCAACTGTCTTGGAACACAACAATTACCAGTAAGTATATCAAGAGACTGCTCTGGCGAAAGGCTCCACGCATTCCCAAGCCTGTCTTTAAGGTATTGAGCCACAAATGTCCAGTATGAAATATACCAAGCCGTAGTATCGCCACGCTGTGCAGTCGGTTCTGACGGTATGTACCAACCATTTATAACCTTTTCGAGAAAGCCATTGTCAACCAGGCGGACAAGATGCGTACGCGATATGTCCTTGGCACAAATAACAAAAGTATGTCCGTCCTGCTGCAATTTCCTCAGCACCTCAAGCGATGATGCTAATTTTTCCGATTCTGTTGCCATATACTCGTTTATTTTTTTTGCAAAATTAGAAATTATTTTTAAATTTTACACTCGATTTATTTACAAAAGTACAATTTAATTTTCAATAAACATACAATAATATATTTATTTACAACATTTTATCTAATTAATAGAACAAAGAATTTTACACGCTAATTTTTAATATAGATTCACACGCTAGTTTTTAACGTAGGATTACACGCTAATTTTTACAGAAAAGATAGGATTGAATGGATGACACCGTTTCAATAGCTTCACCGTTTGAAGATTCAAAGATTTGAAGATTTGATTTTTGTTGAATCGCGCTATGGCACGATTTTACAGCTCAAAGTGGGCTAAAAGGCAGAAAGAAGACCTATATTGATGTCGAACAATCGAACTGAAGACCTGTCGAACGGTCTGGCTGTCAGCCTGCGAGACTGTTAGACTGCAAGCCTGTTAGCCCTTTAGCCTTTTCGCCCATCACCCTCCCCATTTGTCGTAGTTTTTGCCACCCCAAATCCCCATTTGTTGTGATTGACTGACAGCACCGTGGTATCGTACCTTTGCAAACGATGAAAAAAGCGGTCGCCATATTGTGCCTTGTCACCTTGTTTGCAAGTTGTCTTGCGAGCAACACACTGACCATAAAGCTGTTAGACAAAGCAAGCAAAGAGCCTGTTGCCGATGCATACATATACGCTTCGGACAGCAACGGCAAATCGACTGGCGCGGTAAGCGACGACAACGGCATTGCAAAACTGATGCTCGGCAGCGGCGAATACACCATATACATTTCGCACATACAATACGAAACACAGCAAACAAGCATACGGCTGGAAAATGACCTCGCACTGACATTCTACCTGCAAAAAAAGAACTATCAGCTCGGCGAAGTCGTTGTCACAGCCTCCGAATCGAAGAAAATCGGTTCGGTATCGACCATCGGGCGCGACGCAATGAGCCACTTGCAACCTACTAGCATAGGCGACCTTATGGAACTTCTGCCGGGCGGCATCTCGCAGACACCATCACTCACCCAGGGCAACTCCATATCGTTGCGCGAAACCGGTTCGCTTGGCTCCAGCGGACAGAAACTGAACAGCTCGCAGTACTCTACCAATTCGCTCGGCACTTTGTTCGTGATCGATGGCGCACCAATAAACACCGATGCAAATATGCAGTATATGCAGGACGGCGGTTTCGACGGTATGGACATGACCAACCGCGGAGTCGATATGCGAACCATCAGCACCGACGACATCGAAAGCATAGAAGTTATGCGCGGAATACCTTCGGTCGAATACGGCAATCTAACAAGCGGCGTGGTGAACATCAAGAAGATAAGGAAGCCTACAAAGCTGAACGCCCGCTTCAAGGCCGATGACAAAAGCCAACTTCTGTCGCTGGGAAAAGGTTTTGCACTCGATTCAAGCAAATCGCACATCCTGAACATCGACGGCGGTCTGCTGAACGCATACGCCGACATTCGCAATCCGCTCGAAGAATACAAGCGGGCAAACCTCTCGGCACGACTGACAAGCACACTAAATAAAGAAAAGGTAACGCTTAAAATCACACCGTCGGCGGAATACACTGGCTCATTCGACAACTACAAGACCGACGAAAACCTCAGCTATTCGGGCATAAACACCTTCAAATCGACTTACCACAAGCTGGCAGTCGGCAATGGCATCAGCATTTTGCCCAACGCGAACGGTCATTACCAGAAAACTGTCGTCAATATGCAGTTAACGCAGGAGTTCGACAACCTTGAACGCCGTGTGCTTGTGGCACCATCGCGGGCTGGCATAGCGCCAAGCAGCAACGACCCTGGCGAATACGATGCCTACCTGCTTTTCTGCGAATATGTTGCCAACTACAGGGTCGATGGCAAGCCGTTCACCGCGTTTGCAAAAACGACTACCGACTTCGAGTTCAACAGCCAGCACATAGTGAACGCACTGAAATTCGGTGCGGAATGGAACATGTCGAAGAATTTCGGTGAGGGACAGATTTACGACCTTTCGCATCCGCTATCGACCAAGGGATGGGGCAGCCGTCCGCGCCAGTACAACGAAATTCCCGCTTCGCACACGCTGTCGCTTTATGTTCAGGACTACATAACCGCCCGAATCGGCAGACACCTGCTCGAAGCTCGTATAGGTGCGCGTTCAACCTCAATTCTCGGTTTGTCAAAGGAATACGCAATGCACGGAAAATTCTACTTCGACCCACGCATAAACCTGCAATGGACACTGCCTCACTTCGGCGAAAAGCAATGGAGCATATCGTTTTCGGGCGGAATCGGACGCACAACCAAAATGCCAACAATGAACTATCTATACCCCGATGCCAACTACATCGACATCATACAGTTGGCCTACTACAACCAGAGCAACCCTGCGGAGTTTAGCAGATACAACATATTGAGCTACAAGGAAGATGCGACCAACTACGCGCTTCAGCCGGCACGAAACCTAAAAGGCGAGTTCCGCGTTGACTTCGAGATTGAAGGCTATCGGCTTTGGGTGTGCGTTTTCGACGAGAAAATGTCGTCGGGATTCCGCTATTCAAGCACCTACACTGCATTCGACTACAAGGACTACGACGAAACCTCCATAGATGTCAACCTTGCCGCACGTCCCGAACTTGCCGACATCAGCTACGAAACACGGAGAATACTTGGCGGATACAGTTTTGTCGAAAACGGCAGCCGTCAGGATAAAGTCGGGATTGAATGGGAATTCTCGTCGCCAAGGATAAAACCGCTATGTACGGCCATAAAGTTCAGCGGAGCGTGGTTCCGAAGCATTTATGTCAACAGCCGTCCGATGTTCTACCCCGTCAGCAGTGTAGTGGATAATGTGGTGATTTCCAACAATTACATCGGACTCTACGACTGGAACGACGGACGCATAAACGAGCAGTTGAGTACCAATTTGTTCCTTGATACGCAAATCCCGAAACTGAAACTTATTTTCTCAACATCGGTGCAGGCAATGTGGTTCGTCTCGACAAAGCGTATGGAACAGAACTGCATTCCTGTGCAGTACCTTTCGGTAACCGACGGTCAGCTGCACGACTACACCGACGAAGCCGTTGCCGAAAATCCACTATTGCGCCACCTCGTCTATAACCTCAGCGAATCGGCCTACGAGAAATACACAATTCCACCAGCGATATACATAAACCTGAAAGTCACGAAGAATATTGGCAAATGGCTTAGCATGTCGCTTTTTGTAAACAAACTGCTCGACTATACACCCGACTTCAGGCGCAACGATGTGCTTATCAGGCGCAACGCGACACCTTATTTTGGTATGGAAATAAATATGAAAATTTAAACACATTAATATATGAAGAAACATGTAATTTTTCTAATGATTCTTGCGACAATCCTCGCATTCACATCCTGCAAGAAGGACAATGTAAACTTTGTTTTCCCGACAGGCAACATACGGATTATCCTTCCCGAAAATGCCAACATAACCGCGCGGAACAACCAGACCGTAAAGTTCACCAACCGCACCACAAACGAAGTGAAAACCGTCAGTTACGGCGATGAAGTGGAACTCACCAAAGGTCTGTACGACTGCGACTATACCGCCGAAGTGGAATACATTGTCGATGGCGTAACCTGCAATGCAATGCTGAGCGGAAGCGTAAGCTCGGTAAACATTATCGACGAAACGGGCTTCCCAATTACCACATACCTTATGGTTTCGTGCAACGACTTCATAATCGAAGAGATATTCTTCACGGGTACACTGCGACCATCGGGCACAACCTACAACGGCGACAGCTACATAAAATTGTACAACAATACCGACAAGGTGCTGTATGCCGATGGCGTTGCAATTCTGGAATCGGAGTTCACCTCGACTACAAAATACGACTACTCTCCCGACATTCAAGCTACTACGATGACGGTAGAAGCCATTTATGTAATCCCTGGCAGTGGAACAGAGCATCCCGTGCAACCTGGTGAAAGCATTGTAATTTGTGATGTCGGTATCGACCACCGCGACGCAAATCCCAACTCGTTCGACCTTAGCCACGCCGACTTCGAGTGGTACGACGAATCCACATCGCCACAAAACCTCGACATTGACGGAGCAACCGTACCCAATATGGACAAATGGTACTGCTACACGGCAAGCTACTGGATTTTGCACAACCGCGGTTTCAGGTCGTACGCCATAGCAAGGATTCCAATCGACAAGGAAGCCTACCTGCAAAGCTATTCGTACACCTACAACTACACGATGCACCTTGCCGCCGGTGACTTCGATATGCAGCGCACCGCCTACCAGATTCCAAACGAATGGATTATCGATGGCGTGAACTGCAGCGTAGAAGCAGAACGCAAATGGAACATACTGCCGCCAAACATTGATGCAGGCTGGACTCACTGCGGAACAATCGACCACGACCAGACTCGCTATTTCAAGAGTGTTCGCCGCAAAATGCTGTCGCTTACATCCGACGGACGAAGAGTGCTTAAGGACACCAACAATTCCACCGACGACTTCAACACCGAATGCGTGCCCTCGCTCATCGAGCAGCAAGGAACCGCCACCGATGCCAACGGAACGCCAGCAAATGGGGTAACATACGATGGGGTAACACCAATGAACAATTAACAATGTACAATGTATAATTGATAATATGTAGCGACGCGCCATGGCACGTCGCTACAAATCAAATCATCAAATTTTTAAATCATCAAATCTTATTAATGCGCACATTTCTTACAACCATATTACTTCTCTTTTTTGCCATCGCCAATGCCGCCAACGACACCATTCCCATTGCGACAAGGATAAAAGACGGTTGGGAAAAATACGGCGATTTCATATCATTTGAAAAGCCATCCGTCAAGGTTTTGAAACGCAAGTACTCGCTGACAAGCGTTTCGGTCGGTGCAACATTAAGAAACGAAAGCAGAGCCGTAATGCCTCAGCTCGGCAAAGGTGAGATTTCTGGCAACTTCAACGCCAATACATTTATAACCAACAAAAAAGGTGCCACTTGGGGAAATGCCTCGTACACCAACGGCAAGATTGCCGATGTGCAGTTCAACGAGACAAGCGACTACGCAATGCTCTACCCCTACACGCTCGGTGATTCGGTTGGAGGCGACCTGCGCTTTCAGAACTACCGTTTCGGCGGTGGAGTGAACACCGCACTCAACAGCAACTGGAAATTAGGCATCGAAACCCAATACCGCGCCGACCTTGCCTATCGCCAAATTGACCCGCGCCCCAGAAACCTTGTCACCGACCTCGACGCCACCATCGGAGCATCGCGCAGAATTGCTGGCAAATATCTTGTCGGCCTCGACCTCAACGCTGGAAAGTATAAGCAAACCAACAGCCTTAGGTTTTTCAGCGAACTAGGCGTTCCGAATGTCGTGCATTTCACAGGATTAGGTACTCACTACTATCGTTTCCAAGGAAGCAACTACAATACCTACTACAAAGGTTATCGAGTGGGCGGTTCACTCGGCATTTTCCCCAACGGAAGCGGCTGGCATGGTAACATTGCCTATAACTATTTCACATTCACCAAGATAATTTCTTCGCTCAACGAACTGCCGATGGTTCGGGTTGGCGAACACCAGACTTCGGGCGAAATCGCATACCTAAACACAGAATCAAACGCGTGGGGCATAAAACTCAATGCTGATTACTGCCGAAAGTCGGGAATCGAAAACATTTTTGGTGATGCCGCCGACAATGTCTATCCGTTGATAATGAGCCTTGAGCAGTTCTCGGCAGAAAACTTGCACCTGCAACTCTCTGCATTATACGGGAAAACCGCAGAAATCTACGACTGGAACATTAACGCCAAAGTTTGTTACCTGTCGCACAGTGAGAAATACAATTCTCCAGCACAGCACCTGACATTAGCCCACACTGGCGGAAAAGTCGGCGGACAATACGGCTACAAAGGCAAATCGCTACACATTATCATCTCAACAGACCTTGGTTTTTACACCAGCACTCGCCACGACCTGCTTCTTTACGGGAACTCCATCTGGCAAAGCCCCATACGGCAAACCTACGAAATACTTTCGGGACATTTCATACAAAGCGATACAAGTTTCCGCATTTCGTACTCCCTCGACAACGATATTGCAATATTCCTTGATGCAAGATACTCGTATTCACGCTTTTTCAGCGGATGCGACATCCATCAGGGTATAATTTCGGTTGGGATGATGATGTGAAAGGGGCTAAAAGGCGAAATGGCTAATAGGCTAACAGACGATTTCAAACCACCAAAAACAATATCAAACAATAACCAATGGCTAAAAAGGCTGGAAGACAGCCGTTCATTGTCCTTAATTGTTGTTTTTTAGTTGCATTGCTGTTATCTATAGTTGCATACTCAAAACAAAAAAAGGCTCGCGGATGCGAGCCTTTATAATTTGGAGTTGAATTATCTATTAGATAATACCCTGAGCCATCATAGCCTTTGCAACTCTCATGAAACCAGCGATATTAGCACCCTTTACGTAGTTGATCTTACCGCCTTTTTCCTTACCATATTCAACACACATGTCGAAGATGTCGTTCATGATCTTGTGCAACTTAGCGTCAACTTCTTCAGCAGTCCAGTTGATGTGACCTGCATTCTGGCAGATTTCAAGACCTGAAGTAGCAACACCACCAGCGTTTACAGCCTTACCCGGTGCAAATGGAATACCCTTTGCCTGGAATGCAGCGATAGCTGCTGGCTGGCAACCCATGTTGGAGATTTCAGCAACGTACTTAACACCGTTCTTCATCAACATCTTAGCATCTTCTTCGCTCAATTCGTTCTGGAATGCTGACGGGCAAGCGATATCGCACTTTACTGACCAAGCCTTAGCCTTTGCTGTGAACTTAGCATCCTTCGGGAACTTAACTGCCATATCTTCTACCTTGTTGCGGTTCGAAGCACGCATTTCGAGCATATAGTCGATCATTTCCTTTGTGATACCGTTCTTGATTTCGCAAACGCCATCAGGACCAGAAATAGCAACAACCTTTGCGCCGAGTTCAACAGCCTTGGTTGCAGCACCCCAAGCTACGTTACCGAAACCTGAGAGAGCAATCTTCTTGCCTTCCATCTTGTCCTTGTTCTGCTTTACCATTCTTTCTACATAATACATTGCGCCGAAACCTGTAGCTTCTGGACGAATCAAAGAACCACCCCAGCCATAGCTCTTACCTGTCAAAGCGCCTGTGCTGTGTTCGCGAGCCAATTTCTTGTATGCACCATAGAGGTAACCTATTTCACGGCCACCAACACCAACGTCACCAGCAGGTGAATCGAGGTCAGCACCGATGTTTCTCCAGAGTTCGTACATGAAAGCCTGGCAGAAACGCATGATTTCAGCATCTGACTTTCCTGTTGGGTCGAAGTCTGCACCACCCTTTGCACCGCCTAATGGAAGGTTAGTCAAAGAGTTCTTGAATATCTGTTCGAAACCTAAGAATTTCAACATTGATTCGTTAACTGCCGGATGGAAACGGAGACCACCTTTGTACGGGCCTAATGCTGAGTTGAACTGTACACGGTAACCGATATTGTTCTGAACCCTCTTCTTGTCGTCAACCCAAGTAACTCTGAACTTGAAGATGCGGTCTGGTTCTACCAAACGTTCAACGATCTTAGCCTGTTCGAATTCAGGATGCTGGTTGTAAACTTCTTCGATGGTTTCCAATACTTCCTGTACTGCTTGCAAATACTCTTTTTCTCCCGGGTGTTTCTTCTTCAAACCCGACATGATACTTTGTACTTTCATAATATTTACTTTTAAATTATAAAATTAAATTTTTGTACCCCAAAATTAATGCTTTACTTTCACACCTAACCACAAAAACACGATTTTATATCATATTTTTATTAAATTTATATCAAAATAAATGTTGATATTTATCAATTTTACTTATTTTTGCACCGCAATCGAAATAAAAAGGATTTATTTACATATCAATTTAGATATTAAACGATTATACGATGAAAACATTCTCGCCAGATGACGAAAATAACAAAAAATTGGTCGATTTTTTGAAAAAATTGGGTCTAAACAGCCCTGAAATAAAAATTGTAACAAGCACCGAAATTGAGTTCAAAAAAGGAGAAAATGTGTGCAAACAAGGCTCATTTGCATCGTATATTATGATTTTGAAGGAAGGATGGCTGAAATCGTACATCGAGAACATTCACTTCAAGAATACAATTTTCAAAATAACCAAGCCATTCAGCATTATTGGTCTGTCGTGTTTATACGGCGACAATCACTACCACTTTGGTTGTCAAGCACTAATGCCGTCAAAAGTGTGTTTAGTAGAACGCACAGTCTTCGACAATATAATTAAAGGTAACAACAAATTTGCCTCCGAAATCATCAAAATGTACTCAAATTCGCTGCAAAACCTCTACGACCGCCTCAACAGCATCTCGAACAAGCAGTCGTTGAGCAAAGTCTGCGATTCGCTGATATACCTGTCGGAAAAGATTTTCGAGAGCGACACCATCTCCCCTATCATTACACGCCGCGACATCGCCGAACTATCGGGACTCGCCACAGAAAACATCGTGCGTGTACTCGCCGAATTGAAGACAGCCAACGCTATTGCAATTGACAAGAAAGAAATCACAATACTGGATATGGACATGCTGAAGAGATTCAGTTGCTTCGGATAAAATTTGTGGAAGACAACATAGAGACGTAATGCATTACGTCTCTACATAATAAAAAAGGTCGCCAGAAAGCGACCTTTTTTATTTTTGATTGCGTTTGATTATTCAACTACTATCTGCTCAACGTAAACCTTGTCGCCAGCGATAATTCTTACAATGTAGGTACCAGCGTCAAGCTTATGGTTGAACATCTTGGTTTCACCGTTTGCAACATTGATTTCGCGAGTCTCAACAACTGCACCGCGAGCATCGATAAGCTGGTAGGTTGCAGCACCTTCGATGTTGCTGAGGTCGATGCTGAAC
>JAEEGJ010009635.1_pt1 | contig 25701 bp, 20 predicted proteins | sample 8958761 | NCBI WGS metagenome assembly JAEEGJ01 (sample SAMN16246546, study PRJNA631951) | gut metagenome | biome: gut microbiome; feature: rumen; material: RS-attached | host: Bos | place: Iran: Karaj | collected 2018-10 | reverse complement strand
GAGGGTACTAACTACATGGGCACAGGCCACCTGCTGCTTGACGTGTATCCCTTCCCTGCCTACACCTTCCACGTTACAACAGGATTCTACCTCGGCACCGATGAGGTCGTGAAGCTGGAGAACACCATCCCCGTAAAGGACTTCGATCCAGGCGAGGGTATCGTGATCGGCGACCACATCGTGGGCTTCGACAGTGACGGTTATGCCCACGGCTCCATCAAGGTCAATAAATTCCGTCCTTATGTGGGCATCGGCTTCGGACGTAGTGTTCCTCGCAGGCGCTTTGGTGTGAGTGGTGACTTCGGCGTGCAGTTCTGGGGTAAGCCCAAAGTGTATGAGAAGCAGACGGGCATGGACCTGGAAGTGAAGAAAGAGGATCTGGGCGACGAAAGCAACAAGTATTACGATGTGATCTCTAAGTTCCCCGTATGGCCTGTGCTCACGCTCCGTCTCACTTATCGTATTTTTTGATTGAACATTGAACATTGAAGATTATGAAGAAGATATGGATGATAATGGCCATAGTGGCCACAGCTTTGTTCGTTATTACTGCATGCGACAAGAAAGATGACGACGACAGTGGTGGGGGTAAAGAGGAAAGTGGTGTTGTGACGCTCACGGCGCCTCCCTATAAGGATGTGGCGAGAATCCTGAATATTACTCAGGACAACGCCGAGGGTATCAAGCAGTTGCGCATGATGGAAAGCGGTGCCTATATGATTACCCGTGCAGACGGTACACAGTCGGCTCGTGCCACACGTGCCGGCCTGGGTGATCTCCTCTATGAGTTTGGCAAGTTTACATATAGCGATGGCAAATATGTGTTCGATAATGGGATGACCATCTCTTTCGAGCAGTCAGGACAGAACGTAGAGGTTACCATCACGTGGAAGAACGGTACGTCTATCAAGACTACAGGAACCATTGACAGCTCGGGCGCCGTGACTGCAGGCGTTTTCACCGATAACCTATGCAGTCGTCCGTGGAAAATCGATCGCGTCATTGTCAGTGCCGTTTTCCAAGGGAAGACACTTGGCAGGGAGTTCAAAGGCCCCGTTGATCTGGCAGAGGTCAAGGCGTGGTATGAGGATAGTTTCGGAAAGCTCAAGGATCAGTTTGATGCCAACACGATCATTGAGGGCATCTATTTCGATTCTAAAGGCTTGTTTGCCATCAACTACCAGAACCGCAAGGACGATGTTGCTGTATGGCGTTGGACAAACATGGACAAGGGCGATCTGGTTTACAACTGGAACGACAAGCTGAACGCCATCTCGCTGTTTACGGGTAATGCCTCGGTAGAGTTCACAAAGACGCCTGAGAGTTGTAAACTGATACTCAAAGGTAATGTGAATAGCATTGACTTCGAGTTTACATTCTACATGAAGTGATGACAGTCTAGGGAGCGGCAGCCATGTCGCTCCCTATTCTTTGTTTTGATTGGCTTGCTCCATGTCTTGGCGGCTGCGTGACTTGGTGACAAGCCAGACACCAGTGAATACCAGGATGACAGCGAGGGCATGGGAGGGCTTCAGGATACCGAGACCTGTCAAGACAGAGACGATGACAGAGACGATGGGCTGGACATAGTTATAGACTGACACCACCGTTGGGCGCAGTGTCTTCTGTCCGATCATCGTCAGGATATAGCCCAGATAGGTGCCGCAGACTACCACATATACAGCCTCCCACCACGTTGAAGCTGGTATCGGCTTGCTGACCACCTCTTGCACATGACCGAAGGTGAATGGGATGACCAAGAGTGTGGCCCAGAAGAACATCCACTTGTTGGTTGTGAAGACCGAATAGCGTCTTATCAACGGATTGAACAGCGACAGGTAGAGTGCGAATGAGAACTGCGCTCCCAGACAGAGCAAGTCGCCTCGGATGTCACCCACCTTGTCGGAAGTAGCAGCAGCAGAGGTGAGTATCAGGATCAGTGCACCGCTGCAACCCATCAGCACACCTAAGGCTTTCTTACCTGTAATCGGCTCTTTTAGAATCAGGGCCGCGAGAATCATGGCGAAGATGGGCATCGAGGTGGTGACAATCGATGCATTGATGGGCGAGGTGATGCTCAGACCGATGGTATAGCAGCACTGATTGGTGACCAGTCCGAAGATGGCAGCGCCAATATACCTCAGTTTGTCTTTCATCGGTACCTGCTCTTTCTTCACGAAGAGCGATGTCAGCCAGAAGAGGATACAACCTCCCAATACACGGAACGACACCATCGTCAGGCCATCCAGTCCATTGGTCATCGCATCCTTGCCTAAAGGTGCCATCAGACCCCAGAAGGCACAGGCGCCAAACATCGAGAGATGGGCTATAAGAGCTTTGCTATTTTTCATTATTGTTTGTTTTGGGCTGCAAAATTACAAATAATTCTCTTTAATCTCGCAGAAAAGTAGTAATTTTGCAGCAAATTACGAAATAGGATGTACGATATTGCTAAGATAAGGGAGGATTTTCCCATTCTGTCACGAGAGGTGTATCAAAAACCGCTGGTATATCTCGATAATGCTGCAACGACGCAGAAGCCGCTGTGTGTGCTGGATGCGATGAGGGATGAGTATCTCAACGTGAATGCCAATGTGCATCGTGGGGTGCACTATCTGAGCCAGCAGGCGACGGATTTGCATGAAGCGGCACGAGAGAAGGTGCGCGAGTTTATCAATGCCTCGAAGATCGAGGAGATTGTGTTTACACGAGGTACGACAGAGGCGATTAATCTCGTGGCTTCGTCGTTCTGCGAAAGTCAGATGAAGAAAGGCGACGAGGTGATTGTCACAGAGATGGAGCATCACTCGAACATCGTCAGTTGGCAGTTGCAGGCGATGAAACGGGGGATTGTGGTGAAACACTTGGCTATTAACGATGAAGGAACATTGCTTATTGATCAGCTGGAGTCACTTATTTCTGAGCGGACAAAGATCATCAGCGTGGCACATGTCAGCAATGTCTTAGGCACAGTGAATCCTGTGGAGGATATTATTAAGCTCGCTCATGCGCATGGCATTCCTGTCTTGGTGGATGGTGCCCAGAGTGCGCCTCATTTCAAGGTCGACGTGCAGGCGATGGATTGCGATTTCTTCGCTTTTAGTGGTCATAAGATGTACGGACCTACGGGTATTGGTGTGCTTTATGGCAAAGAGGAATGGTTGGAGAAACTGCCTCCCTATCAGGGTGGTGGTGAGATGATCGACAAGGTGACATGGGAGAAGACCACCTTTGAGCGCCTGCCGTTTAAGTTCGAGGCTGGCACGCCGGATTATGTCGCTACACACGGTCTTGCTAAGGCAATCGACTATATCTCAGTTCTTGGTTTTGAGGCCATCCAGCAGCATGAGGAGGAACTCACCCGCTATTGTATGGAGCAACTGATGACCATTGAGGGCATGAAGATCTACGGGCCAGACTTAGTGCTGGGGTCAGGCCCCGGCACTAAAAAAGATGCTGTGGTGAGCTTCAACGTGGGAGATATACATCATTTGGATATGGGCACTTTGCTCGATCGTCTGGGCATCGCTGTCAGGACGGGCCATCATTGCGCTCAGCCGCTGATGGACAGACTGGGTATCTCAGGCACGGTGAGAGCCTCGTTTGCGCTTTATAATACGAAAGAAGAGGTTGACGTTCTCGTGGCAGGTATCCGCAGAGTCAGTCAGATGTTTTAATGTTCAATTTTCAATGTTGAAAAGTCATTATTACGAGGGAAAGGTTGAGGCTGGTTGTGATGAGGCAGGACGCGGCTGTCTGGCTGGCAGTGTGTATGCAGCGGCTGTAATATTGCCAGAGGACTATCAGAACGAGCTGTTGAACGATTCGAAGCAGTTGACGGAGAAGAAACGTTATCAGTTGCGTGAGATTATTGAGCGCGATGCTATAGCCTGGGCTGTGGGAGTTGTCACACCTGAGGAGATTGACAAGATTAATATCCTCAACGCCTCCATCCTTGCGATGCATCGTGCCTTGGATCAGTTGAAGGTGCGTCCAGAGGCGATTATCGTCGATGGCAATCGCTTCAAGCCCTATCGTTGTATGGTTGGCGGCGTCACCGCCAACATCCCCCATACCACCATTGTGAAGGGCGATGGCAAGTATCTCTCCATCGCTGCAGCCTCTATCCTGGCCAAGACCTATCGTGATGACTATATGAATCAGCTCGCAGAGGAGTTTCCCCAATACGACTGGCTCTCGAACAAAGGCTATCCCACGAAAAAACATCGCGAGGCCATCAGGCAGTTTGGCATCACACCCTACCATCGCAAGAGTTATAATCTGCTGGGAGATGGACAGTTGAGCTTAGAATTTGAACCATAAATTTGGTGGTCTCATTGAAAATGAGTACCTTTGCAGCCGCAAATTAGAAAGTACGTTTAAAGTTAGTAATAAGATTATGGCAAAGAAAGCATTATTGATGATTCTCGATGGATGGGGAATCGGTAAGCATGGTAAGGGTGACGTGATTTTCAATACCCCCACACCTTACCTCGATCTGTTAACAGCTACATCAGCTCACTCTCAGCTCCAGGCCTCTGGTGAGGACGTTGGTCTGCCCGATGGTCAGATGGGTAACTCTGAGGTGGGTCACCTGAATATCGGTGCAGGACGTATCGTGTATCAGGATCTTGTGAAGATCAACCGCGCTTGCAAGGACGGTTCTATCATGGAGAATCCTCAGGTCAAGGCTGCTTACACCTATGCCAAGGAGAACAACAAGAAGCTGCACCTGATGGGTCTGACCAGCGATGGTGGTGTACACTCAAGCCTTGACCATCTGTTCAAACTTATCGAGATCGGTAAGGCTTATGGCCTGAAGAATCAGGTGTTTGTACATTGCTATATGGACGGCCGCGACACCGATCCCAAGAGCGGTAAGGGCTTTATCCAGCAGGTGAGTGATGTCTGCGCTGCTAATGATGCTGCGATTGCAAGTATCGTTGGCCGTTTCTATGCGATGGATCGCGATAAGCGCTGGGAGCGTGTGAAAGAGGGTTACGACCTGATTGTCAATGGTGTTGGTAAGCAGGCTACGGATATGGTACAGTCTATGCAGGAGTCATACGACGAGGGCGTGACCGATGAGTTCATCAAGCCTATCCACAATGCTTCTGTTAATGGTTGCATCGAAGAGGGAGATGTCGTCATCTTCATCAACTTCCGTAACGACCGTGCCAAAGAGATGACCATTGCCCTGACACAGGAGGATATGCCCGAGCAGGGTATGAAGACCATCCCTGGCCTGCAGTACTATTGCATGACGCCATACGATGCGAACTTCAAGGGTGTGCACATCCTCTTCCCGAAGGAGAATGTTGAGGATACCTTAGGCGAATATCTCAGCAAGCAGGGTAAGAAGCAGCTGCATACCGCTGAGACAGAAAAGTACGCTCATGTCACCTTCTTCTTCAATGGTGGTCGTGAGGCTCCCTACGAGGGTGAGGATCGTATCCTGGTGCCCTCTCCGAAGGTGGCTACCTACGACTTGAAGCCTGAGATGAGTGCCTACGAGGTGAAGGACAAGCTCGTGGCTGCCATCAACGAGGCTAAGTACGACTTCATCGTGGTAAACTTCGCCAATGGTGATATGGTGGGTCATACGGGTATCTACAATGCTATTGCCAAGGCCGTTTGGGCTGTGGATAATTGCGTTCGTGAGGTGATCGAGGCTGCTAAGGCCAACGACTACGAGGCTATCATTATTGCCGACCACGGTAATGCCGACAATGCAATCAACCCCGATGGTACGCCTAACACAGCTCACTCACTCAACCCTGTGCCGTTCATCTATGTGACGAACAATAATTCGGCTACTGTGAAGGACGGTCGTCTGGCTGACGTGGCTCCCTCTATCCTCCACATCATGGGTCTTGAGCAGCCTTCAGACATGACGGGTGAGAATCTGATTTCAGATAATAAATAATGAATGTTCAGATAGAACAAAGCTGGAAGCAGCATTTGAGTGGTGAGTTCGAGAAACCGTATTTTCTCGGGCTCACCACTGCTGTTAGACAGGAGTATATGCAAACAACGTGCTATCCTCCAGGCAAACTGATATTCAATGCCTTCAACCTTTGTCCGTTTGACAAGGTGAAGGTGGTGATTATCGGCCAGGATCCCTATCACGAGCCAGGGCAGGCGCATGGACTAAGCTTCTCTGTGCAGGATGGCGTGATGTTTCCTCCTTCATTGCAGAATATTTTCAAGGAGATACAGGCCGATCTTGGTACTCCCATCCCGACGTCAGGCAATCTGACGCGCTGGGCAGAGCAGGGAGTATTGTTGTTGAATGCCTCACTGACGGTTCGTGCCCATCAGGCAAATAGTCATTCTACGCTTGGCTGGCAGAAGTTTACGGACGCCGCCATACAGGCTTTGGCGAAACAGCGCGAACATATAGTTTATATGCTTTGGGGCGGCTATGCCCGTTCGAAGGCCTATATGATTGATAAGAGTCGCAACCTCGTGCTTGAGAGCGTTCATCCCTCGCCTCTCAGTGCCAATCGTGGTGGTTGGTTCGGTCAGCATCAGTTCTCCCGTTGCAATGCCTATCTGGAGCAGAACGGCCAGACTCCGATTCTATGGTAATCATAACTCTTAATTCTTAGTTATTAATTGGAAAAGCTTCCTCCTATTATTCAAGTTGGCGATGTTCTGCTCTCGTCAGAGATTCTTACGGAGAAGTTCTGCTGCGACCTGAGCGCTTGCAAGGGTCAGTGCTGTGTTGAAGGTGATGCAGGTGCCCCCGTAACCCTCGATGAAATCGCGGAAATAGAGGATTGTGTCTATGAGGTGTGGAGTGATCTCTCAGCCTCTGCACAGGCTATCATCGACAAACAGGGAGTGGCCTATACGGATCAGGAGGGTGATCTGGTGACAAGCATTGTTGGAGGCAAAGACTGTGTCTTCACCTTTCAGGCAGTGATACAGGGGGACGGTTCTTTTGTTACATCGCGCGATGTAACAAAAGAACCGTCCCCCTGTATCACTCTTTGTGCTTTAGAAAAGGCTTACCGAGCAGGAAAGACCCGATTCTGCAAGCCTGTTAGTTGTGCGCTTTATCCCATCCGCGAGAAACGATTGGGTGGCGGCCTCGTTGGCCTGAACTACAATCGTTGGGATGTCTGTAAAATGGCCATCACGAAAGGTGTTGAGGAGAATATGCCGTTGTATCAGTTTCTCCGCGACCCACTCATCCGTCGCTTTGGTGAAGACTGGTATCAGGAGTTGCTTGATACCGTCGCTGAACTGAAGGCTCAGAATTACCTCTAAACTTAGTGCCGGGGCCAGGCCCCAGTACTAAGTTTTACCATGTTTTGACGTTCTGAGTCTGGCCAGCCTTTAACTTGACGGTCTTCTGCTGGTCATTATATAATAAGGTGACGGTGCTGTTATATCTGGACTTAATCTGGCAGTTACGCACCTTACCGCCTTTCCATTCAAATGACACTTCGAAGCCCCCGCGGGCACAGAGACCGCTAACGGCTCCGTCTTTCCATTGCTCAGGTAGTGCAGGCAACAGCTCTATCTTACCTTCACCGCTCTGCATCAGCATCTCGCAGACGCCAGCCGTACCACCGAAGTTACCGTCGATCTGGAAAGGTGGGTGTGCATCGAAGAGGTTGGGGTAGGTGCCTCCACTCCGGCGACGGTCAGGACCACGGTACTTATCTGGCGATACATACGTCAGCAGTTTCTGATAGATATGATAAGCCTGTTCCGGCTTGTGCAGACGAGCCCAAAGGTTGATGCGCCAGCCTGTGCTCCAGCCTGTGGTCTTGTCGCCTTTGATCTCTAACGACTTCTCAGCTGCTTTCTGTAGTGTGGCATCTGTCAGATGATTCCCAGGATAGAGTCCGATGAGATGACTCTGGTGACGATGTTGGAAATCCCAGTCATCCCAGTCGTAGTACCACTCGTTGATATCGCCCATGTGGCCGATGGTATAAGGATGCAGACGGGCAAGGGCTTTTTCCATTTCCTTGTTTTTCTCGCCGAGGATCTTACCTGCAGCAATGGTATTGATGAAGAGTTCACGGATAATCGCCATATCGGCTGTACCACCATAGCAGGTCATGCCGTGATAGCCTTTGTCTGTCTTGTATTCGTTCTCGGGTGAGGTACTGGGGGCAGTGATCAGTTCGCCAGGTGCTTTGGGATTCTCGATGAGCCAGCGCAGACAGAACTGTGCTGCACCCTTCATCAGCGGATAAGCCACCGTGCGTAGGTATTCTTTGTCCTGCGTGAACTGATAGCGCTCCCAAAGGGTATGAACGAGCCAGGCACCGCCTAAGTTCCAGTTCGCCCACTCCGGTTTCTCGTTTTTCTCGCCTACGGGATTGGTCATCGCCCAGATATCAGAATTATGACTCGAGCACCAGCCCTCTTGGATGCCATAATAGTTCTTGGCTGTGTATTGACCATTGGCAGCAAGTGCTTTTACGAAGCCGTCGAGGGGCTGTGCCATCTCTGCCATATTGGCCACAAAGGCTGGCCAGTAATTCTCTTCGAGGTTGATGTTGACGGTGTAGTTGCCTCGCCAGGGTGACCAGAGGTGAGGCGTCCAGAGCCCCTGCAGATTAGCCGGCACATTCTCAGTCCTCGAAGAGGAAATGAGCAGATAACGTCCGAACTGGAAATAGAGTTCTTCGAGGTAACGGCTCTGGCCTCCGCCGTCGGTGTAGGCTTTCAGCAGGGCGTCGGTGCTAATAATACTGGCCGAACTAGACGGACTAGATTGACTAGAAAGGCTAGAAGGATTAGATAGTCTGATCTTCACGCGGTCGTAGATGGCCTTATAGTCTGCGAGATGCCTTCCGTAGAACTCATCAAAGCTGAAGTTCTGCGTGTGCCAGATGTCATTGGCGATAGTTTCCAGATAAGGAGCTCCCTCGTTGACGGGGTGCTTGTCAAAACCATTGAAGCTGGTCTCGTTGACGATATAGATAATTGCTTCCTTGGCGTTGGAGATGGTCAGCGAGGAGTCAGCAGCCGATACCTCTCCATCGGTCTTCACGTTGAGCATCGTACAGAAGTGGATGCTCTCCTGTGGATCGCCTGTGGCGTGACCCGTCATCGTGAGTTGGGTAGGGATGGCCTTCACTTTATGGGGCACCTGCGCCGTCAGAGCGATGCGACAGTTGATCTCACCCCGCAGTCGGATGGCGATAAGCTTATCAGGATTCGAGGCGAAGTATTCCCTGGTGATGGTGGCACCGTCACGCACATAACTGTCTCGGATGATGGCACTGTCGAGGTTGAGGCTGCGATGGTAGTTGCTGACCTCTCCCAGGCCTAAGTCCTTGATATGCAGTGTACCGAGCGGTTGGAAATGCTGCGAGTTAGGTCCCTGCACGTGCAACTGCAGGGAATCAGCCAGCGCATAGTCCTCATTGAAGAGTGCCTTACGGATGTCTGGTATCCACTTATGGGCATCGGCATCGAGGTTACGGTCCACGGGTTTGCCTGTCCAGAAAGTGATGTCGTTCAGGTAGATGATGTTGTCGTCAGTGCCACCATAGACGAGGGCTCCGAGTTTGCCATTACCTATCGGTAGCGATTCTTCAAAGTAGGTAGCTGGCTTGTCATACTGCAGCACCATCGGTGCTTGGGTGGTTTGTGCCGTTGCCGTCAGGCAAAAAAGGGCAGAAATGAGCAGATATTGCCTCATAATTATTGTTTTTTGGTTATTCGTTTGCAAAGATACAAATTATTTTGTATATTTGCAGCATAAAACCAAAAATTATAAAGTAATGCAACCCATAAAGACATTAAACGATATGGTTATCTTCCTCCAGCAGCGAGGAGATAAGAAGCGTGTAGCCGTTGTATGTGCCAACGATGCCAGTACCCGTTACGCCGTAGAGAAAGGTGTGGAAATGGGATTCATCGAACCCATTTATGTGGATGGCGATGACAAGGAAGAGTGTGCCCGCAGAGCAGTGGCATTGTGTAAGAATGGCGAAGCCGACATCCTGATGAAGGGGCTGATTAATACCGATGTGCTCCTGCGCGCGATATTAGATAAGGAGAAAGGTATCATCCGTCCTGGTCATGTGCTCACCCATGTGGCGATGGCAGAGATTCCCAAGTATGAGAAACTGCTCTTTTTCACAGATGCGGCTGTGATTCCTGTGCCGACAGAGGCTCAGCGCCGTCAGCAGATTCATTACATGAACTATGTCTGTCATGCCTTGGGCATCGAGGAACCGCGCATTTCGCTCATCCATTGTGCAGAGAAGGTGAGTGCCAAGACCTTCCCCTATACCGTCGACTATCTGGAGATTATCGCAGAGGCACAAACAGGCAAGTTTGGACGCTGCATCATCGATGGCCCTCTCGACCTGAAGACATCGCTTGATTCTGTGAGTCTGCGCGAAAAGGGCATCCATTCCGTCATCGATGGTCAGGCCGATGCCCTTATCTTTCCCGATATTGTGGCTGGTAATGTCTTCTACAAAACCATTACGCTTTTCGGCTATGCCAAGACAGCAGGTGTGCTGCAGGGCACACAGTGCTGTTGCGTGCTGCCCTCACGAGCTGATAGCCCTGAGTCGAAGTACTATTCATTAGCGTTGGCTGCTATATGAAGATCCTCGTCATCAATCCTGGCTCTACGTCAACGAAGATGGCCGTCTTCGAGGATGAGACACCTGTGCTCGTCCGCACGATTGTCCACAGCCCGGAGGAACTCTCCCGTTTCGACGATGTGATAGAGCAGCAGGACTTCCGTCGTCAGCTGGTGCTCGACGAATTGCGTCAGGCCGATATCCCTGTGGCATTTGATGCCGTCATCGGACGTGGTGGACTGGTGAAGCCCCTCGAAGGTGGTACCTATGAGATCAACGACCTGATGATTCAGGACACCCATAGTGGTATTGCCCTCCATAACCACGCATGTAACCTCGGCTGTCTTATTGCTCATGAGATTGCAGCCTCTATTCCTCATTGTCGTTCGTTTATTGCCGACCCTGGTGTCGTCGACGAACTCAATGACTATGCCCGTATTTCCGGTTCCCCATTGATGAACCGCATCTGTATCTGGCACGCCCTGAACCAGCGCGCCATTGCCCGTCGCTATGCGGCTGAGATTGGAAAGGAATATGAAGACCTCAATCTGATTATATGTCACATGGGGGGCGGCATTTCTGTAGCAGCTCATGAGAAGGGTAGGGCGGTCGACGCCAACAATGCCTTGGACGGTGAGGGGCCGTTCTCGCCTGAGCGTGCAGGTTCCTTACCAGCCTCCGACTTGATTCGACTCTGTTTCAGTGGTAAGTACAATGAGAAACAGCTTCTGAAGCGTATTGCGGGTAAGGCAGGTCTGAATGCCCATCTTGGTACCAACGATGTGCGTGAGGTGCTTCGTCGTATCGAGGACTATGGCGACAAGCATGCGAAGTTAATCCTTGATGCGATGATCTATCATGTTGCGAAGAATATCGCTTCCGAGAGTGCTGTGCTTTGTGGAAATATCGATGCCATCCTGCTGACGGGTGGCTTGGCACGATCAGAATATATCGTCAGTCGTCTGCGTGAGCGTATCGGTTTTCTTGCGCCCATCCGCTGCTTTCCTGGTGAGGACGAGATGGAGGCCTTGGCTCTCAACGCTCTTGCCGTGCTTCGCGGCAAAAGAAAAGCAAAAGAATACAAATAACAATAATCCCCGCCGACTGGCGGGGATTAATATTAAGCGTCGATATTCGCGTAAGTCGCGTTCTTCTCAATGAACTGTCGGCGCGGCTCAACGTCATCACCCATCAGCATCGAGAAGATCTCGTCAGCCTCGGCGGCATTCTCAATGGTCACCTGCTTCAGCAGACGGTTCTCAGGATTCATGGTGGTCTCCCAAAGCTGCTCTGGGTTCATCTCGCCAAGACCTTTGTAGCGCTGTGTGTGCAGAGCCGTAGCATTCTCATCGCCAGCTACATACTTGTCGATGAAGGCCTGACGCTGCTGTTCGGTATAGCAGTACTCAGACACCTTCTTGTATGTACACTTGTAGAGAGGAGGTGTGGCGATATACAGATGACCGCCCTGGATTACCTGCGGCATAAAGCGATAGAAGAGCGTCATGATCAGCGTGTCGATGTGCGAGCCATCGACGTCGGCATCGGTCATGATGATGATCTTGTCATAGCGCAGCTTGTCGATATTGGCCTCGCGGTCGCCCTCGCCTTCAACACCGAAGCGCACGCCAATCGACTGGATGATGTTCATCACCGACTCGGCCTCGAACACACGGTGCCACTGAACCTTCTCCACATTCAGGATCTTACCACGTAAGGGCAGGATAGCCTGGAAGTGACGGTCACGGCCCTGTTTTGCAGAACCACCTGCGGAGTCACCCTCCACGAGAAAGATCTCACAATCCTTAGGATCCTTGTTCGAGCAGTCGGCCAGTTTGCCAGGCAGTCCACCACCTGTCATCGGGTTCTTGCGCTGCACGCTTTCACGGGCCTTGCGGGCGGCGATACGGGCTGTAGCAGCCAGCACCACCTTGTCGCAGATCATCTTGGCCTCCTTCGGATGCTCCTCCAAGTAGTTGGCCAATGCCTCGCCTACGGCCTGTTGCACCGCACCAGCGACCTCTGAGTTGCCAAGCTTGGTCTTGGTCTGTCCCTCGAACTGGGGTTCGGCCACCTTGATGCTAATCACTGCTGTAAGGCCCTCGCGGAAGTCTTCGGGTGCAATCTCAATCTTGGCTTTCTCAATCTGCTTTGAGATCTGAGGATCGCTGTCGGCATATTTCTTCAGGGTACGGGTGAGGGCAGCACGGAAACCAGCCAGGTGGGTTCCGCCCTCGATCGTATTGATATTGTTGACGTAGGAGTGGATATTCTCCGAGTAGTCGGTGTTGTACATCACGGCCACCTCGATGGGAATACCCTGCTTTTCGGTCTTCAGATAGATGACATCATCGACGAGGTGCGTGCGGTGACGGTCCACGTAGCGCACGAACTCCTTCAGTCCGTCCTTGGCGTGGAACACCTCGGGCTGCTTCAGGTTACCCTCCTCGTCAGGGCGCAGGTCGGTAAGTGTGATGGTAATACCGGCATTCAGATAGGCCAGTTCACGCATACGACGTGCGATGATGTCATATTTGTATTCTGTCGTGGTGAAGATAGTGCCGTCGGGCCAGAACTGCTGACGGGTACCCGTCTTGTCCGTATCGCCCACGATCTTCACGTCGTAGAGGGGCTTACCCTTCTCGTATTCCTGCTGGTAGATATGGCCGTTGCGGAACACCTGTGACAGCATATGGGTACTGAGAGCGTTCACACAGCTCACACCCACACCGTGCAGACCACCGGACACCTTATACGAGCCCTTGTCAAACTTACCACCGGCATGGAGTACGGTCATCACCACCTCGAGTGCACTCTTGTGCATCTTCTCGTGCTCATCCACGGGGATACCACGACCGTTATCCAATACGGTTATGGAGTTGTCTTCGTTAATCGTTACTTCAATATGTGTGCAATAGCCGGCCATGGCCTCGTCGATGGAGTTGTCGACGGTCTCGTTCACCAGATGATGAAGTCCCTTTTCACTGATGTCGCCAATATACATGGCAGGGCGCTTGCGCACGGCCTCTAAGCCCTCGAGTACCTGAATATTACTCGCGGAATAATTCTGTTCCTGATTCAGTTGTTCGTCTGTCATTTTTCGTCTATTTGAATTATGGGTGCAAAATTACAAAAAAAAAGTCAGATAAACATAGTTTATCTGCTAAAAAAACACAAAAAGAAAGCCGCAATTCTTAAAGAATCGCGGCTTCTATTGTTTTTTAACAATCAACCTTTACAGTTTGTTGACGTGCTGTGCCAGACTTGACTTCAGGTTTGCAGCCTTGTTCTTGTGAATAATGTTGGTCTTAGCCAGCTTGTCCAGCATCTTCTGTACTTTGGGATACAGGGCAGCAGCCTCGTCCTTATTAGTCATAGCGCGAAGTTTGCGCACAGCATTACGCATTGTCTTTGCGTAGTAGTGGTTGTGAAGGGCTCTTTTCCTCTCCTGACGGATACGCTTCACAGATGATTTGTGATTTGCCATTTTTTTCTTTAATTTTTTAATTTTTTACCTTTTTATTTTTTAAATTAAAGCCTGTGGGTCTTGCATCATAATGACCGCCCTGGGCAGCCCCGGAGGACCATCACCACCTTTCCCTGCTCTTGCAAGTAGCACTTGGCTGTGCAGATGGCGAATTTAATTGTTGTAGTCCCTAGGAGAGTCGAACTCCTCTTTAGAGAATGAAAATCTCTCGTCCTAGCCGATAGACGAAGGGACCATACAATGCATATTTAATAATACATAATGTATAATTGTCCGCGAAAGCGGGTGCAAAGGTACTGCTTTTTCCTGAATCCACCAAATTTTCTTTAAAAAAAGTGCCGAGCGGAAGCAAATTTTTCACTTTTCACTTTTCACTTTTACCTTTTTTTTTTACCTTTGCACTCGTATGCTGACAAAATCTCCAGCCATTGTGCTCCACTCGCTGAAGTACGGAGAGACGCGACTCATCGTCGATATGTTCACCCGTAGCTACGGTAGACTTTCGTTTATCGTCAGCTTGCCGAAGTCGGCCAAGGGAAAGATCAAAAAGCAGTTCTTCCAGCCGTTGACCATGTTGGAGATTGAGACCGATGTGCGTCCGCGCCTGCAACTGCAGAAGCTATCCGATGCCCGTCTGCTTCACCCTTTCTCAACCATCCCTTTCAGTCAGCACAAGCTCTCCATTGCCCTGTTCATCGCCGAGTTCCTTTATTATGCCTTGCGGGATGAACAGCAGAATGCGCTCCTTTTCGACTATGTCACAGACAGTATCCAGTGGCTTGATGGTCAGGACAACCGTTTTGCCAACTTCCATCTGGTGTTTCTCATGCGTCTGAGCCGGTTCCTTGGTTTCTATCCCAACCTCGACGACTACACGCCTGGCGACTTTTTCGATCTCCGTGAGAGCATTTTTCTGCCCGCGCCTCCCGTTCATCGCGATTTCCTCCAGCCTCAGGAGGCCGAGAAAGTACAGTTGATGATGCGTATGGACTATGCCACGATGCATCTCTTCCAAATGTCACACACCGAGCGCAACCGCCTTTTGGAGGTAGCCCTCGACTATTATCGCCTTCACATTCCCGACTTTCCCGAGCTCAAATCCCTCAGCGTCCTTCAGGAACTGTATTCTTAACGGTTTGTTTTTTCAGCCATAACATCTGGCTGTAATTGGTTTCCGTCGTTGTCCAATGCTCATTCACAGGGGTGATCAGACTCTCTTTGGGAGCTGTGATGAGGTTCCAGACGATATAGCTCGTCGTCGGAGGACAGACATTGTCGTTGTAACCCCAAGTTAGATAGACGGGACAGGTGATACGACGGGCGAAGTTCACCACATCGAAATAGGCCATCGTCTCCACTTTCCCGGGGGTCAGCATGTGGCTTAGACGGTTGAAGTGCGGATAGCCGCCCGCACGGTTGTCCAGATAGCCCGCCATATCCGATAGTGCCGGATGATTCGCCACGCAGGCCGTCACACGGGAATCGAGACCTGCCGTGATGAGTGAGAGGGCACCACCTTGACTGCCGCCCTGTACGAAAACATTCTTACCATCCCAATCAGGCAGCGAACAGAGATAGTCGATGGCCCGCACACAGGCCACGTAGACGTGCTTCATATAGTAGTTTTCCTTATCGTCAAGGCCGTTCGTCAGGTAACCGTTCTCATAGTCAAAGGCAGTGGTAATCTCCTTGAACTGCTCGTCGGTCATCTCCGGATTCAGGCCGTGAATCTCCATCTCCATGCGGATAAACCCGTTCTTGGCGTAGTAGATATTCCGCATAGGTTCCTTGATGGTCTTGATACCAGCGCCCGGAGGACAGAGCACCACGGGGTATTTCCCGTCTTTCTTAGGCTTCGACAGATAGGCATAGATGCTATGACGCTTATCATACTTGATCTTCAGCAGATACATATCCGTTTCGTCGGTACAGTATTTCTCCACCTTTTCACTTTTCACTTCTAAACTTTTCACTTCTTTGCGTGCTTCTTCAAGGTTCGCTTTCCAGAAAGCATCAAAGTCGGCAGGATTCTTGGTATAGGGTTTCAGCTGTTCTGGCGAGAAGCCCACCTTCACATGATGCTGATATTTGCTGCCTTCCTTTTGCGCCGTGAGTCTGAGGTCGAGGAATCCTGGTTTCTTCATCGTTCCCATGTCGATAGTGGCCCTGCCGTTCTTCAGCCTCACCTTACCTGATGATGTCGCCGGCATCATATCCGGTCCGATCTCATAACTCACTTCCACATCCTGCGGCATACCATAAAGGCAAAACGTCACTTCCACCTTCGCTTTCTCACCCACCTTATACAGCCAGTCGGCATGGTCTGGCACCGTCAGCCACAGATAGTCCGACCGATAAGGATAATTCTCGGCATGAGCTGTCACCCAACACCCAACACCTAACACCAATAACAATAATAACTTCTTCATATATTAATCAGTAGTTTGACGTATCTTTACCATTTATCTTTTGTCAAAGCAGCCCGTACCTGACCGTTGCTGAGGTCAGAAGGCAGTTTCTCATACCATGCCATCAGGGCGAGAGGCTGCATGGCTGCCATACGATAGGGCGTGGAGCTTCTACTGTTATCAGCATCAGCAATAGTCCAGCTATGACGATTATTCTTTGTTTCATAATTCTTTTACGTCTTCGAGGATGATGTCTGGGCGCTCGTCAGGACGCAGCAGTTCAAAATTCACATTCTGCAAGTGGAGGCCGTCTACGTGGCGTGCAAAGAGACCATAAGCAGGCGTAGGCCCAGCCCAGCGAGGTTCGGGATAGTTCGTGCCTTGCTCACGATAGGGCGTTGTCACCTTCCTGCCACCACCTCGATACTGGATGCGAATGTTCGTCAGCGAGACGTTTCTTATGGGCTCACCTTCCATTCCAGTAATGATGATGCCGGCCAGTGAGTCGCAGTCATCGGCAATCACATTATTAATATAGATGTCACGGGCCGATGACATACGCATTACTTCCTTGGGTCCGCGGTTCCGGCAGCCCGTCGTGATATAGATAGGATAATGGTGAACATGGCTCAGCGAGATATTCGATACCGTGATATTCTCCATCCGTCCCTGGTCCACTTCCTCGAAAGCCAGGCCGCTGCTCCACATACAGGTGCAGTTGGAGATGGTGATATTGCGATAACCGCCGTTCGATTCGGTACCGAGTTTGATACGCCCACATACCCAGTTCACCTTTTCAGGGATATATTCGCCGCTCAGGAAAGTGCCAAGCTTATAGCCTGTCACGATGCAGTTGGTGATGAGGATATGCTCGCACAGCACAGGCCGTTTCAAGGCATACGAACTCTTCAGTACGATGGCGTCGTCATTGGGCGTGTTCACCTTTGTATTACTCACGGTGAAGTATTTGCAGCAGTCGATGTCGATACCATCGCGGTTGGTATCAATCGTCACGTTGTCAATCGTACCGATGTCGCAGCCCGTGGTAATAATGGCGAAGTGCCCGCCACGGTAGATGGTGATGTCGCGGATGGTGACGTTGCGGCACAGCTTCAGGGCAATGGCTTTATCGCCTGTGCCTATCGAACCGCCCTGCACGTTGCCGGCCTTTTCGGTATCATGCTTCGTCAGTCCCTCACCGTCAATCATGCCGTGACCAGTGATGCTGATGTTCTGCTGCCCTTCGGCCCAGATCAGCGAGTTGTGGAAATAAGTATGTCCACCATCCTGATACTCAGGAAAGCCACCGAACGACTCGCTCTCGTCGTACGCCTTCATTTCTGCAGGGGCAGCCAGAATCTTCGCGCCAGTCATCAGGTGCAGGTCTACATTACTCTTCAACCGGATGCTTCCACAGAGATACGTTCCTGCCGTCAACACAACCTGTCCGCCGCCATCCCTTGTGGCTGCTTCTATCGCTTTGTTGATGGCCACATGGTCAAGAGCCTTGCCATCACCCTTGGCCCCATAGTCACGCACGTCATAGACACCAGGTACTGCAGCCTCCACGCCCAAAACGCACAAGGCCAGCAGCATACTGCATAATAATCGCTGTTTCATATATCAATCAGTAGTTTGTTTTCTGGGGGCAAAGATAGTTGAATATACCGACATCTGACTGCACTTTTTGATTTTCCTACCCTTTTTTATGGCAATAAAAGTTAAAACAGAGTTTTAATAACGAAATAATCATTACCTTTGCATTCAAAGACAATAAATTCATCATTTCTATGGTAGACAATATCAAATACGGCATTTTCCCAAACCCGCAGCCCGATGCTGAGGGGAAGACAACTTATCAGGTGCGGCACATGCCTGACGGCACAATGAACGAGAAAGAATTTCTTGCTCACCTGAAGTATCACAACACCTACAACACTACCACGATGTTGTCATCGCTCATCGTGCTTAAAGACGAGATCATTGAACAGCTGCGTAACAACAAGCGGTTCCGAATTGATGGCATCGGTACCTTCCAGATGAAAGTAGGCTTGAAGACGAAGTATGACGAGGAAGGCAACCCCATCAAACCTCACTTTACCGATCCCGACAAGATAACGGCCAACGATGTGGAGGTGCAGGGTGTTTCTTTCACGCCAGACCCCAGTTTCATAAAAGCGCTGAAGACGAAGACTTCCACCCGCAACAAATTCGGTCGCGGGCCTGCTGGCAGGAACAAGCCTTACACCCGTGAACAGGTTGTCGGGTTCCTAGACAATTATCTGAAGGAGCACCATTCCATCACCCGCAAGCAGTTGCAATACGGCCTGAACATCACGGAATACCGCGCCCAGAAATGGCTTGACGACCTGACGGCTGAGGAATTCTCAAAATACTACTGCAAGAAACAGGGCAATACCTACGTCTATTATCGTTACGGCTGGGAAAAATAAAATTCTCCGCCACCATTCCTAACCGTCTGATAGACAGCGGAATGATGGCGGAGCAATTTTACCTTTTTACTTTTTTACCTTTATACCTTTCTATGCCGCCAAGACCCAATAACCGTCAGTATCGTGATGCCCCACACGCTTCACGCCAAGTCGCGTCATAGACCTGCCGAAAGCGTTGGCAGTCACACCCGCCATTGTCTTCTGCGAATGTTTTTCCAGTTCACGCATAATCTCCGGACCACTCATAAACGCACCCTCACCTTCCTTCTCAGGAATAATGAAGTAACGAAGAAACAGTTTCTCGACATCCGTCAGCACATAATAGTCCTTGTTGTGCTTCTCCATCTCAGCCTCATCCTCCTTCGAAAACCAGTGGGGCAACTTCTGAGTTTCAATCTCGTGCAACACCTGGGCATAAAGCTGATCATGATTGATGCCTTCCACATTGATGATGCCGTCAGGCTCTAAAATAAGGAAACGGCGTGAGCCCGTGCGGTCTGTCAGTACATGCCGTTCGTTGGTGGTACCCACAAACGAGGCGATACGTGGCAGCTGGTTGAAGTTCTTCTTATAAGCCCCAATGAAACTGGGCTTCAGCGTCTGCATCATCGACTTCAGCTCAGGCATCTGTTTACGGCCTATTTTCTCGAACTCGTCGAGGCTCACGATGGCAAACTCCACCATTTTCCGATAGGCATTGCCCTTGGCATTGATCTTGAAGTCGTCCGTGTAGTAATCGGCAATCTCTTGAGGCAGCATCGAGGTGAAGAGCGTGCTCTTGCCCAGACCCTGCTGCGGACTGATGAGCAGGAGCATCACCGCATTGGCATGCTGCCTGTCGGCTCCGAGCCACTGGGTGACGACTGCCCGTAGCCAGATACGTACCATCCGCTGGCAATAGTCCGAACTGCTGATGCGTCGGGCAAAGTCGGAGATATAGTCCGTCTTGCCATCCCATCGCCCGCGTACCTTATTAAGATAAGCCCTCACAGGATGGTAATCCACCGCCAGTTCGCTTTCGATACGCTGCTTCACATAACTAGATAGCACGAAAATCTCGCCCTCATCCTGAATCTGGCAGTTGATGGAGTTCAGCTGGCGCTTGTCAATCAACTTCCATTTGCCATCGGCACCCTTCCGCCGATATTCATAGAGATCACGCACGATGTTGTGACGAAACTCGAAGTTCTCCATCACAAAACCTGCCATGTCGTGAATAGGCCTCAGCATCTGCTGCTGCCGCTCCTCATAGCGGTCCTTAGCCGATCCACTGGGACTACCTCCCTGTTTCTGCTGGATAGGATCCGCCTTCAATCCAGATAAATCACTCTCGACTTTTTCAAGTCGTTCCAAGAGCAGGCTGTTCTGCTCTCTCACAGCATCCACACTCTCCGAGTGCTTCTCCTTCCGTTTGGTAAAGAAATCAAATATACTCATAATTTAAAGATTTTTGCACTGCAAATTTAGTGCAAAAATCCTTTGTTTACAAGAGATTTACCCTAAAATCCACTACTCAAAAACTATTGTTTTTTGGTACGGTCTCGTCAGTCCTGAGCCCGTATCTAAGCACTCTTAACTGCCGGCCTCTTTAATCTGCGACTTTAGTTCTAGCATCCTAGCACTTAAGTAGTAAGAACTTGCGACTTAAGACCTAGAATCTTGTGACTTAAGTCGCAGATTCGATAGGTACGGCCTCATTATCGTTTAGATTCCGCCTCAGCACCATTAACCTCCCGTCTTTAACCCTTTCTGGCCTAGTCCTGAGAAGGAACCCTTTCAAAAATACAGTATATACAAATTCCTCCGCCATTATCTTCCTGTAAATCAATTAATTACATCACGTGGTGGAGGAATTTTGTCACGTCAGGATAATTTGTGACAGTCACAAAATGTCCTAGTCCTCATGTGACAAAAAGAATGTTTTTAGTGTACGATTATGGATATGCCAGACCCTAGACTTATTTTATTAACTTAAATGTAACATTTTAAATCTTATTATTTTTTTTGTTTGGGAAATAATGATTACCTTTGCAGCCGTTTTTCAAAAAGTCGTACAATGAAGAAGATAATTCTTACTTTGACAGGCTTCTGTATGCTTGCCTCTGTGTCTGTACAGGCACAGGGATTTGAGTATGAGGGCCTTAATTATACCAGCCTGACTGACTCTACCGCTCAAGTGGGCTTGAACAGCGACGTCAAGGGTGACATCGTCATTCCCGACTCTGTAAGTTTCAACGGGAAGCGGCTGAAAGTGACGGCAATAGGCGAAAATGCCTTTTACACATGGTTTTTGTCTGAAGGTATTACCTCTGTTGTGTTACCAAAAGGTCTTGTCTCTATTGGCAATTACGCTTTTTACAATCAGAATCGTCTTTCGGCCATTGACATCCCCGAGACGGTGGAGTATCTCGGTATCGGCGCTTTGTCGCATACCAGCCTGAAGGCCATTGAGTTGAAGCGCACACCTAAGGAGATGCAATTCTCTGTGTTCAGCGATTGTGATTCGTTGGAGCGGGCTGTGATGCCTAGTGACATGAAAGAATTGCCCAGTGGTCTTTTCCTGCGCTGCAAGAACCTGAAAGAGGTTGTACTGCCAGAGACCATGACTGCTATCGGTGCTGACGCCTTTCAGGGTTGTACTTCGTTGGAAAGCTTTCGACTGCCCGATAGTCTGAAGGTTATTCAGGGCAGTGCTTTCTGGGGATGTTCGAAGTTGAAAGAAATCCGCTGGAACAAAGTTGTTGAAACATTAGGCGATTATCTGTTTGATCGTTGCGAACGACTGGAGGAAATCGCCATTCCTACAACCGTGACCTCGCTTTCCGAAGGGTGTTTCCAGAGTTGCACGGGTCTGCGTCGTATCACTATCCCGTCAACGGTGACAACCATTAGCAGGAAGGTCTTTGAAGATTGTACGGCTTTGGAGGAAGTCAGTTGGGACGGTGTGACCATCACATCCATTCCTGAAGGAATGTTCAAAAACTGTAAAAAGCTGCGTCATGTGGATATTCCTGAGTCGGTAACCCGCATCGGCTACAATGCCTTCGAGGGTTCCGGCCTCCAGTCCGTCGTATTTGGCCCCAATCTTGAAAGAATCGCCAATGATTCCTTCAAGGACTGCAGCAGTCTCGAAGAGGTTTACCTGCGCACTGACAAACTCGACGAACTGAGCAATTACTACAGTTATTTCTCTTCTGTCTCTTGCTATTTCGGCACTTTGTATGTGCCTGAGGGACAGAAGAACAAGTATATGCATCTGGACGTGTGGAACAGGTTCCAGAACATTGTAGAAGAAAACACTAGCGGAACGGAATACTGTCTGATAGACGTCAAGACGAATGGTTACAACACCTACGTGAATGATGAGGAAATCTTGCTTGAGACCCATTTGGAACAGCCTAAGGGCAGTTTGCTGACTGTCCGGTTTACGTTCGATAAGAATATGTTTGCCGATGGCACGACCCGTTACTTGAGAGGAATGAGAGTCAACGGTGTCGAACGTCTGCAGGACTGCAAGGACGGGACGCTGGTCATTGACGTCACTGAAGACCTTGATATCAGAGTGGATATCGGCTCCTATACAGCTTCGTTGGCCTTCTATCAGGATGAGCGCGGCGGACTGGAAGTGTTGTGTGAAGGTGAAAATGAGGCCAACGTCATCATCATGCCTGCCGAAGGTTATCGCGCCTCGATCTCGTATGGTCCCTGGATGAAGACCTATCCTTACAACAATCCGTGGAAAGAGAACTATACAGCCACCGACAGTCAACCGAAGACCCTTCATATGTGGCCGAGAGAAGATGTGGAAATCAAAGTAAAATACGAGAAGAAATGAAAATAAAGCTATTATTCCTCAGTCTGCTCGTCGCAGGCACTACGTTTGGCGCTGACTTCAAACAAGGATACATCAGCTATACGATTACCTCGCCGACTACTGTCAGCGTGGTGGAAGTGAACATCGGAGAGAAAACCGAGTGGGGCTTCTCGTCTCGCGACACAGCGCGTTTCGAGATACCAGAGACTGTTGAGTTCAACGGTCACCAACTGACGGTGACGGCCATTGGAAACACAGAATCCAGTTGGCAGCAAGTCTTCCTGTCTCATGTCGATCATGTTGTCTTGCCCAAGACCATTACTTCGATAGGTGACTATGCCTTTCGCTATTCTGGACTGAAAAGCGTCAACCTGCCCGACGGCGTCAGGACACTGGGCAGAGGCTGTTTCATGAGTTGTCAGTTGGAGGAAATCCACTTGCCCGATAGCCTAAATACCATTAGCTCGGAGGCTTTTGAAGGGAACAGCTTGAAGGAGATTCATTTCCCCAAAGGTCTGACTTCCATAGGGAGTCACGCTTTCATGAATTGTAAGAACCTGACGGAGATCGACCTGCCCGAAAGTCTGCAAACTCTTGAGGACTATGCGTTTTGTGGCTGCGAGAACCTCCACAAAGTCACTACGCATGGTGACCTGAAATACATCAAAAACGAATGTTTCTCATATTGTAGCAAGCTGAAGACAGTCATTTTTGGCGGAACGGTTCTGGTGTTAGGTGGATTCAGCGCCTGTAAGGCTTTGGAGAGTTTCACCGTTCCCGAGGGTACACGGGAAATCTCTTCACATACCTTCGACGGATGTTCGTCCCTGAAGGAGATAGAGATTCCTAATAGTGTACGCGAAATGGGAATACAAACATTCTCAGGCTGCACCAGTCTGAAAGAGGTGACATTACCCAGGGCGCTGAAAAGCATTTATATGGAAATGTTCAGGAATTGTAAGAGTCTGGAGACGCTTACGATTGGAGAAAATGTAAAAAGTATATCTGGTGATGCCTTCGAGGGCTGTAAGAACCTCAAGCACCTGATAGTTCGTGCTCGTAAGCCGACTTCCTATAGCTCGTCATCGTTCTCGCAGGACATCATCGACCTGTTCAATCAGGCAGAACTCAGCGTACCCACAGGCAGTAAGGATACCTACGCCAAGGCTGACTTCTGGAAGAACTTCAAGCAGGTGACAGAGTATGACCCTGGGACGCTCTATCAGACTGTTCCTCTGACCATTTGGATGGGAGGTGGTCGCGTAAGCTGCAATGGTCAAGTGTGTTCTGAAGGCGAATCCTCGCTTCTCGTGCCGGAGGGAGAACCGTTTACGTTGACTTTCCTGCCTGACGAGGGCAAAAGAGTACGTGAAGTGGAGCAAAGGTATTCCGGTGGCATAGATTATATAGGAAAGAATGTGAAGGACAACCAGTTGACCATCACCACCATCAAGCCCGAGGGCGTATTCTGGGTGTTCTTCGACGTGGCGCATGCAAACCTTGACATCCTGCAGAACGAGATGGGTTCTGTACGCCTCATAGTAGACGTCAACAAGACCTATGGCTGTCGCATCATCGAGGAAGAAGGTTGGCAAGTACATAGCATCACATACAATGGCGAGGACATTACCGACAGGGGCGGTAAGGAGAACTACATTCAGACACCCGTCGTCAAGGGCGATGCCGTTATCCGCGTTGCTTTGGAGCAAAGTCAGACAGGCATCACGAACCCTCAACAGAACGATGTGAAAGTGTTGGGTGACGCTGAAGGTATCGTCATTGAAAATGCCAAGGAGGGCGAGTCCGTCAGCGTATATCTCCTGAACGGACAACTGATCAGACGTGTCAGAAGTACTGGCAAAAACGAACACATTGCGTTGCCATCTGGAGAGATATATCTTATCAAGACAGGATCAAGAACAATTAAAATACGATTGTAATGTGAGACGGTTCTGCCCCCCATGGCTATGTCCCCATGACTACTCGGAGAGCCATGTCACGTCGGGGTCAGGAAACTTTGTGACAGTCACGAAGTACGTGACATTGCGTTATTGCAACGCCATACGTTTTTATTCGTATTTCTGAAACCGATTGCCGTTTTGCTGACTAAATCAACCGTTTCATAGAATATTTTTCGCCATAGCAGGCATTATTATTACCTTTGCATCAGATTATTAATCATACAACAATGAGAAAGGGAATAATTATGTTGCTGAGCTTGATGATCTTCTCAGGCTCGGCAATGGCACAGGAGAAACAGTCTGTCGGGCAGGAATCGAGAACAATGAGACCCAGAAGGGTTAGGATGACGCAGGAACAGATGACTGAGAAGATGGTCAGTGATCTGAAACTCGACGAGAAACAGGCTAAGAAGGTGACGAAGCTGAACAAGAAGTTCAAGACGCTTATCGAAGGAGAACAACAGGATAATATGAAAGGCCAACGTCCTCCTATGGGACAGGGCAGACCTGACGGTAATCGTGGAGGCGGCAGACCTGGTGGCGGCTTCGGAGGTGGTATGCCCGGTGGTGGCATGGGAGGCCCCGGAGGTGCTGGTGGCTTTGGCGGCGGTATGCCTGGCGGAGGTATGGGTGGTCGCGGTGGCGGCATGCGAGGTGGCCCTCGTGGTGGTATGCCCCCAACAGGTAATCAGCAGCAGTCGAGCTATGACTACGACAAACAGCAATCAAAATATGACAAGCAGATGCGCAAGTTGCTCTCAGACGAGCAATATGAGAGCTATCTGAAACTGAAACCTCAGTTCTACTCCCAGCGCAGGATCCGCGAGTTCCTGATGGGTGGCAAGGAGTAAAAAGTATTGTATCAGGATTAAATAGACCCCGGCTTGCATTCCTGCAGGTCGGGGCCTTGCTGTTTTGAAGTGGAATCACTTTATGATACCTCGATGGCCTTGGTGACCTTCTGCTTCGGCTCGGTCTTCGGCATGGTGACGGTCAGGATGCCGTCC
>JAEEGJ010009634.1_pt1 | contig 25702 bp, 25 predicted proteins | sample 8958761 | NCBI WGS metagenome assembly JAEEGJ01 (sample SAMN16246546, study PRJNA631951) | gut metagenome | biome: gut microbiome; feature: rumen; material: RS-attached | host: Bos | place: Iran: Karaj | collected 2018-10 | reverse complement strand
TTACCTGAACCCGGCAGCACGGTCAGGATGCTGCAGAGCAGGGCGATGCAGGATCCGGCCAGCAGGGTGACGGGCAGCAGGTGCCGGTGGTTGGCGCTGCCCAGCAGCAGGCGCGCGATGTGCGGTACGGCCAGGCCGATGAAGGAGATGGGACCGCAGAAGGCTGTGACGACGGCCGTCAGCACGCCGGTGCAGATGAGGATCAGCACGCGGGCGCGCCGTACGTTGACGCCCAGGTTCGTGGCGTAGGATTCGCCCAGCAGCAGCGCGTTGAGCGGCTTGATGAGCAGCAGCGCGCCGGCCAGGCCCGCGAGTGAGAAGCCCGCCAGCCACGGCAGCTTGCCCAGTGACACGCCGCTGAAATCGCCCATGCCCCACATTACGTATTGGTGGACCTTGTCGGCCGAGGCGTGGTAGTTGAGGATCGAGATGACCGACGAGGCGAGGTAGCCCACCATGATGCCGATGATCAGCAGCATCACGTTGCTCGACACCTTGCGGGAGAACCAGAGGATGATCAGCAGGACGACGGCGGCGCCGATCAGGGCGGCCACGATGGTGGTCAGGTAGCTGGCCGCGCCGAAATAGATCATGGCGATGGCCACGCCCAGGTTGGCGCCGTCGCTGATACCCATGATCGAGGGACCGGCCAGCGGGTTCTTGAAGAGCGTCTGCAGCATCAGGCCGCTGACGGCCAGCGAGCTGCCGGCGAGCACGGCTGTGGCGGTCTGCGGCAGGCGCGATTCCAGCACGATGTGCCGCCAGGCCTCGCGGCCTTCGTAGGAGCCGAAAAGGATCTGCAGCACGTCGCGCAGCGGGATGCGTACTGCGCCGTGGACCAGTCCCAGGAAGAACAGGACCACGAGCGCTACGCCGAGCGCCGGATAAACCCAACGATGCACGTTCCTACTCATCCATCGGGAAATAATAGCGTGGCTGATGGCCGGGCAGCAGGTCGGGGTGATAGATGGCGATCAGGTCTTCGAGCACCCAGTCGGGATGCAGGGTGATGTCGTCGTAATAGGACGAGGTGATGGTGTTGCAGGTGTAGATGTGCCGCTCCTTCCAGGCGCGGAAGTTGGCGTATGGCTGGTACTCTTCCTGCAGCAGCTTGTAGGTCAGCGGCGCGCGCGTGTCGTACTTCATCAGCCAGAGGTCGGCGGCGCCGGCCCGGTCGAAGACCTCTTCGAAGGTAAGATGGACGCTCTTGGCGCCGGGATAGGTGCCGAAGATATAGTCGGCGCCGGCGTCGGCGTGCATCACGCCAATGTAGCTGCCGCCCGAAGGGACGGCCCAGGAGGCGCCATACTTGCGTTCCAGCAGCACCGTCGGCCGGGTCTCTGTCCCGGCCGCCAAAGCTTTCAGCGCTTCGTAATGCCGTACAGTCTCGTCAAAGACCCGTTCGGCCGCCTCCCGCTTACCCAGCAACAGCCCATAGAACAAGACCCATTCCGTCCGTCCCAAAGGATGGTTCTCCATATAGTCGGCCGCCTCGACGATCGGGATGCCGAGTTTCTCGGCCGCACCGTAGCCACTGTTCTCGAAAGGCGAGGCGATAATCATCTCCGTCCCGATATCGATGATCTTCTCCACATTGGGTGAAGTGGATACGCCCAGATCAGCAATCCGCCCTTCTTCAATGCGCTCAAGCACCACCGGCGAAGTGATGTACTGCGGCTCGCAAACGCCACAGACGTTGTCGAGGGCACCCAGCTGTTCGGCAATAGCCGTGTGAACCGACGTATAGATGACAGCCTTCTCGACAGGAACACGGATGACGATGCCATCAGCCGGCAACTTCTCCGGCCGGGGCTTGTCCCGGTCGATCAGCACATAATGCTGCCGCTGCCGCAACGTATCCCACGGATCACGGATCCGGACCGACACGTAGTCATCGAAATATTCAATGCGTAAATTTCGGGCGAAGAGGGTCCGCGCGCGATGGCCTGGTGCAGTGGCAGGTTCCGCCGCGCGCCGGCAGGACACACCCGCGCAAGCAACACAGAAAATAGCGACGGTCAGCAGGAATACGATGCGGCCGGACTTTCTCATTGCAGCCGGGTATTGGTGAATACGATGCGGGAGGGGATGTCTCCCGTGTTGGCGCTCCACTTCAGCCGGCCTTCCGGCGAGAAGCAGTAAATCTTGCCCGGGATGATGTAGTCACGGGCGTCGGTCACGAAGATCTCGTGGGTGTTGGGATTGACGGCGATGCCGTACGGGTTCTGGAACTGGGCGTCCGTCCCGTCAGTGATGAAACGGCGGGTGACCACCCGGTGACTCTTCACATCGACGATGGCGTAATTGATGTCAGCCGTCTGCGTCATATAACTCCATGCATTGCTGTAAACGTACAGTGAATCGCCGCAAAGCGTCATGTCCGTGCAGGCGAGCAGCTCCATGCATTCGACGACCTGGTCGTCTTCGGTATCGATGATGTAGGTCATGGGCGGAATATCGTAGTAGTCGCCCCGGCTGGAGACCCAGAGATAGCCATAGGCGTCGAGCTCCATGCGATGGAGGTTCGGAGCCACCTCGATCTGATTGATTTCCTTGAACAAGGTCAGATCGACGACCGAGACCGTGTTGTCGTAGTCGGGTACGCGGTAGCCGCCCGAATTGGCCACATAGAGCTTCTCGCCGACAATGACCATTTCCTCCGGCTGGTAGCCCACTACGCAGGTATCCTTCACCTGCAGCGTGCTGAGATCGATCCGGGCCACATAACCTTTCCGGTAGTTGGGATCCGTCTCCACGGGACCGGCGTAAGAGCTTACATACGCATAGTTATCCTTGAAGACGATGTAACGGCAGTTCGGAATCGAAACCTGGCCGACATGCTGGGCCGTCGCCACATCCATCACCTCCACGAGGTTCGAACAGTTGACCACCGCGTAGAGTCGCGAACCGTAGATCTGCAGGTCGTTGCCCACGTCGCCCAGTTCCTGGACGACGCCGGGATTGCGCTCCGGATAGATGTTCTTCCGATAGATGCCGGACCGGTAGTCATAGTAGTCGAGCGAACACTTGTTGCTGCCCATGTTGCCTTCGTTGAGGAGGAAGAAGCCCTCGATTTCGCCGGCGTCTCCGCCGCCCACATTGGTCTGCGTGGAAGGAATGATGTCGTCGGGTACCCGGCAGGCCGTCAGGCAGGCCGCAACGAGCAGGAGGGTGAGGATCGTTTGTTTCATATTTCTAGAGAATCCACGACAAAATTAATCGAAAATTCGTTCCCGGCATCGGGTAGCACTGCACAACTTCGTATTGCTGGTTGAAAATGTTGTTCACCTCGAGCGTCCCTTTCAGCTGATGGGCGCCGAGCGGGAACTCGCGGGAAAGCGACAAGTCGCTGGTGTACCAGGGCTGGGCGTAATTCTCCGGGATGTTGGCTACCGCTTCGTACCGCTCTCCCGTATAGATGAAGCTGTAGTTCAGATGCCAGCCTTTCCAGTCGAAGCCCGCTACGGCCGAGCCGCTGTGCCAGGGGATGTAGGGAATCTGTCCGCCGTACCAGGGGCTGGACGGATCGGTGAAGTCCTGCGCTTTCTGGTAGGTGTAGGTCAGGCGCACGCTGGTGGTCACAGGGCCCAGTGCCAGCTGGGTGCCGACAGCTGCGTCGACGCCCCGGATCCGGACAAGCCCCAGATTGACCATCGTCCACTGGAACTGGTTGGAGGTGGGCGTGGCGATGATCTTGTTCTCCACTTCGTTGTAATAGGCGTCGACCGTGAGTTCGAACCTGCGGAAAAGGCCGCGCGCCCAGTTCTTGTCCCAGGTCAGGCCCGCATCGTACTGGGTGGTGAATTCGGGCTTGAGGTACTTGTTGCCGATGAAGGTGTAGTAGAGGTCGTTGAGCGTGGGCATCCGGAAGATGCGTTTGTAGAAGGCCCGGAAGGAGAGGTTCTTGTCGCGGAAAGGGATCAGCTGCAGCACCGCGGTCGGGGTCCAGTGGTGCCGGCTTTCCGCCGCCGCGCCGGCTTCGCGCGCCTTGTCGTCCACGAAGGTGTAGAGCAGGCTCCCCTGCAGTTTGAGTTTTTCCCAGCGCAGAGAAGAAGACAGCGCAGAGAGAACCGTATGCCGGGAAGGGTAGACGAAGTTGACCAGGTCGGCATCGAGCGTGTTGAACTGGTAGTCGACAGCCAGGTCGACGTCCCACCAGTTCGTAATCTTGTATTCCTGCGCAACCGAAGCATAGGCTTCCTGCTGCCGGTAGCGGTTGTCCACATACATCGTGGAGACGTCCAGCCGTGGGTCGGAGAGATAGTGCAGGTAGTCGTAGGCATACTTGAAACTGGCGTTCAAGTGCCAGTCTCCCAGCTCTTTGTAAAGGGATCCCTGTGCGAAGAAGTCGGTGTCCCACTGCCGGTCTTCATGCCGGAACTTGCCCGGTTCCTCGCGCACGAACGCACCCGGATAGCCACGCTCCGAATCGTAGAAATAGAGTTTCAATTTCCAGTTTCCGTCCGGGATGCGTCCGTGGAGGCCTTCCTCGATGCGGAAGGCCCGCACATCGCCGTTCTGCCGCACGGCCGTGGTGTCGTAACCGTTCAGCTTGCGGTAAGTGAACTTGTATTTTCCTGTGGTATAGAGATATTCCGCGTTGAAGGAGTTCGAGACCTTCTCCCCCAGTTTCTGTTCCCATAACACCGACGGGTTGACGGTGCCGAACGAACCGCCTGCGAGCGTGGCCTTGAGATTGGTGCGGCGACCGTCTTGGAAAACCGGCGTGCGGGTGCGGAGATAGACGGCGCTGGCCGAAGCGTAGTCCTTGGCCGACTGCACGGCCGTTCCCTTCTGCCCATTGTAGAGCGTCACCGACTCCATGTTCTCGAGCGAGTATTTGCCCAGGTCGATCTGGCCGTTCTGGGCGTTCCCCAGCTGGATGCCGTCGTAGAAGACGCCCACGTGCTGGGTGCCCATGCTGCGGACGTTGATGGTTTTCAATCCTCCGATACCGCCGTAATCCTTGATCTGCACACCTGAGAAATATCGGATGGCATCGGCCACAGACAGGGCGTTGAGGCGCTGGAGCTGTTCGCCCTGCAGCGCCTGGGCCGGAATGACCTTGTCGGGCTGCCGGAAGGCAGTCACCACAGAGCCTTTCAGGACTTCCGTCGTGTCGGGCGTCTGGAGCAGAAGCGTCAGGAGCAGCGCGAGCATCATTGGACGAGATGAAAGTCGATGACGTCCATCACTTCGGTGGACAGTTCTCCGAGCCAGCCGCTCTTGGCGATCAGGCCCGTCTGCACCTTGACGAAATCGATGTACTGCAGTTGGGCGGGTTTCCCGTCAAAGGTCACGGCGTCTGAGATCCGGAAATGATTGCAGCCGGCGGTTGCGCCCGTAGTCCCGCCGGGCTGCATGTCGATTTCGCTGAAGTTGTCGGCATAGCCCCAGCCATAGTCGGGATTGATCCAGAGCACACCGCGGCCGGAGGAATCATAATTGCGCGCCTCGAGCCGGGTGCCGCGCAGGGTATAGCTGTCCTCCTTGACCCAGAGCGGATAATAGTAATCCTGCTTGTGGTAGGCGGGCAGGTAATCTACTTTGCCGCTCCCGCCCCGGTTGTCGGTCCACATCACGGGCTGTCCCGGCGCGGAGGGCCGGTACCAGGTTACGGCATAGTCCTGCACCGTGCAGTCCAGACCGTATTCAGAACCTTTGAGTTCGTACCAGGTGTCGTCGGGCAGGCCGTTGCCGTCCTCATCCTGCATCACCCAGACGATGCCCGGCTCCGAGTAATTGGTGAAGATGGAATTCTTGACGGCGAAATCATAGCCGTCGCTGGCCGCGATGCTGTGGTCGAAGCCCACCACGAGGCTGCCTCCGAAACTGCCGAGCGAGACATAGACGCTGTCTTTCATCCGCTTGGTGGCATATTCACAAGCCTCTTCCATCGTCGTGGCCGTATAGTTCTCGTTGATGAACTGGCCCGGGGCGGGCAGGTATTCATAGACCTTGTTGCAGCGGGCAGAACTGCCCGGCACCGCTACACGGCGGTAGGATCCTTCCGCCGGGCAGACGACAACCGTGAGTGAATGGTCGAAGACGGTCTGTCCCTCGAGTTCCATCCGGAAATCTAGGGCGAAACGTCCCTGGGCCGTGGCTTCGAAACGATAGAGCGGCTCTGCACCCTGCTGGACGACCGCCCCGTCGCGGCTCCAGATGAAAGTATAGGTTTTCGTCGAATCGACGTCCAGCGGCAGCAGGCGGATCGTGCGGCCCAGCGATACGTGATACTCGCTGCGTTCGAAACTGACGCGGGCACTGTCGACCGGCGGTTTCGGCGGCTCCGGCGGGGTGGGCGGCGCTACGTCGATGCGCACTTCGAGATAGGCTTTTCCGAATTCCGTGGTCACTTCCACGGAGAGGTAGTAAACCCCGGATTCTTCGGCCTTGAACGTGTATGTTTCTCCGTCTCCGACCCACTGCTCGTCGAGCATCCAGCGGATGACGGCGTTGTCGGTAAGATGCGCGAAACTCGGCGCGATGGTCACATCGCTGCCGAGTTCCGTACGGAAGATCTTGCCGCCTTCCAGTTTCACTTCGGGGGGTAAGCCTTCCTCACCCCCCTCGTGACAACCCAATGCTCCGAAGAGCGACACTATAATGAAAACATAAATGGAAAGGCGACGGAAAAGCATGGCTTAGTCAGGATATACGCGCACGGCGATATCGTCGATGGCGAAATAGGCGGGCGCATTGATGCCCCAGTCACCATATAGTTCCTCGGAACCGGATATGGAGAAGACGACCTTGTCAACGAATCCCAGTTCAGAGAGGTTCCACTTGGTCCATTTTGTGACGAACTGGTGATTCTTGTTGGCAAGATAGAATTCCGATGTACTCGTCTGGTTCTCACCGAAATAGCCGGTCGCGGTCACCTTGAAGAAGCCATTGTCGGCAAGCGGCGCGCAGTAATCGTTACCGTAGAAGAGGACATACTCGGTGTAAAGCGTGTTTACCACATAGAGCGACTCGATGACGCGGGGTTCCTGATCGCTGAACGTGAGGGCTGCCGGGTTTGCACCCCAGGCGCCGGCGTCAAAGACCACGGCGAAATTGTCCGAGCCATTGTTGCCGGCCTTTTCGCGGCTGCCGCCGTCCCCGAGGTCATAGTTGTAGCAAGTGAGCTGTTGCGAGTAATCGACATTGATCATCAGCCAGTCGCCATAATTCGAGATAGCGATTCCGCCACCGGAAAAACCGCCGCTCCAGGTTTCAGGATCGTAAGGGAGGACACTGCCGGAAAGGAATGTGTTCTGCTCGTCCTTCCAGGTGCATCCGCTGCCGTAGAGGATCGGGCCGCCGTACTGGGGTTCGTCAATCCTGGCGCTCCAGTAATTGGTGGTGTTCTCGGGGCCGCAGTAATCGGCGTCCTCGAAGGTCAGCGTGCGGACTTCGCTGTAGCGCGGCAGTATGACCGTGGTTCCGTCGGCGAAGATGAAGGTGTAGGTTTCAGCGCCTTTGGCAACGGAGACGATGGAACCGTCCTTGCCATCCTTTCCGTTCTCACCGTTCTTGCCGTTTTCACCGTCCTTACCGTTGCGGATGGTCATCGATCCGCTCTTCTTGAAGTTGATGGTGTAACTGCCGTCGGGGTTGGGGGTGACACCCGTCACGGAATCGTCGTTCTGGAGGGTGTTTACCAGGGTCTGCAGCTGCTGGAGCTGCGTCTTGAGATCGTTGATCGAGGAACGAAGCTCGCTGTCGTCATAGCAGCCCGTGGTGACCATTCCGGCCACAAGCACGGCGAGGAGACATCCGAGAATGCCCCTGAAGTTCATCTTGAACATATCAGTACGTATTAAGTTGGTCACAAGCAACTGTCTTAACGGCCCATAATCCCGCAGGCCAGGTCCAACACGCGTGGCAGGCAGGTCTTCTGACTCGTTCCGTTGCGGCGCCTTCCCGGGCGCGGGGCCCAGTGGCAGAGAGTGCCGCGACAAAGCAGGAACTAACAGCAGCGGGTACTGTCCAGGATTTTCACCTGATTCCCTTTTGATCCGTACCGGACGAAGTCCGGCAAACGGAGCCTGTCACTTACGCAAAGATAGGACAGAATAACGGATTTTCCAAAAAAAGAGACCCTTGCAACCAGGCTACTTTCCTGTGACAAAAACCGCGGCGCAGGGACGCGCGGCACCGGTGTGGAAACTGGCGAGGAGCTGGCCGTAACTGGTATAGATATACACCGTTCCGAAGTCGGTGTCGGCGTTCTCGCCGATATACAGGTTGCCGGCGTTCTGGTCGATGGCGATCATACAGGGATGACGGACAAAACTGCCGTCACGGATGAACTCACCTTCCACCCGCTGATTCTCGGTGTTATAGACGAGGAAGGTACCGCCCAGGTCGGCGGAAGCGTCTTTCACATAGAGGACCAGGGACTTGTCGTCACCGGCAGCAATGAGCACCGGTTCCTTGACGCTGGTAATGACCGTTACCTCTTCCGTATCGGTGTTGATGCGCTGCAGGCAGGCACCCGTCGCCTTGTCGCCGGTGGAGATCACGTAAAGGCTTTCGTCTGTGGGATCCACCACCATCTGTGCCGGGTCCGGCTCCACCGCGACGGTCTTCATCACGTGGAGATCCACCGGATTGAGCATCAGCACGGAACGGTCGCCGTCAGACAGATAGAGTTTCTGGTTGGCGATGACGACCCTGCCGGGCGTGCCGCCCACTTCCTGCAGGAGGGTCTGTTTCAGGGACGTGGTGTCGATACGGGCGACATAGCCTTCCTTGCAGGAGACGATCAGGGCTCCTTCAAAGGAGGTGAGATAGCTGGGTGTCAGCGTACTTCCACTTTCCGATTCGACCTTGATGGTTCCCACTTCCCGGCAGTTGAACTTGTTGAGCACGCGGATCAGTTTGGAGCCGGACAGGGTCGCATAGAGGTTGTTGCCCAGAATATGGAGGTCGCTACCGCTGTCGCCGAACGATTTGCCGTCGTTGTAGATGGAGTAGGCCCGGGGCGTGATGGAACTCTGCATCGTATTGAGTTGCGAGAGCTCGGCATCATTGCGGCCGGGCATGCCGGCATTGAGGAAATAGCCGCCATAGGTGAAGATGATCTCCGTAGGGTCCACGGGAGGATCGATCTCATGGCAGTTGACGGCCGACAGCATCAGTACCGCCGACACGATCAATAGAGAAAATGCGGAACGTTTCATATAGATAGAATACCTCAACGGGCAAAATGTTGCGTATAAAAATCGAGAATCTTGCCGGCAAAGACCTCCCAGGTCATGGTGGCCTTGGCTTGGCGGATGTTTTCGACGAAGGTTTCGGGGCCGGCGGCGTAGAAGGCGCGGATGGCGTCGGCGATGGCGTCCGCGCTGATGCCGGAGGTCATCAGGCCGATGCCGGGCTTTTCGATGCTTTCGGCCAGGCCGCCGACGGGCGTGGCCACTACGGGCAGGTCGAAGTGCAGGGAGATGGCCGTGATGCCGCTCTGCGTGGCGCTCTTGTAGGGAAGCACGCACAGGTCGGCGGCGGAGAAGAACTGCGGCACTTCCTCATCGTCGATGTAGCGGTTGAAGATGTGGATACGGTCGGCGCAGCCCGAAGCGGCGATCTGCGCCTTGTATTTCTCGAAACTGCCGTAGCTTTCGCCCGCAATGACGAGCTGGTATTCTTCCCCGAGCAGCGGCAGGGCGTCGATCAGCAGGTCGAGGCCCTTGTAATCGCGGATCAGCCCGAAGAAAAGCAGCGTCCGTTTCTGCGGATCGAGCTCCAGCGCGTCCTGCGCGGCGCGCTTGTCCATCTTCTGTCCGAAATGGTCGTAGAGCGGGTGCGGCTGCAGGATGTACGGCTTGTCGGGCGTCAGGGAGAGCATGTCTTTCAGGACGGCTTCGCTCATCGCCACGCAGCCGCTGTTGCCGCGGAGGAACCAGCGCGAGAAGGGCTTGTCGAAAAACTTGGCTTCGTGCGGAATCACGTTGTCGAGTACCGTGACGACCGGGATGCCGCGCCGCTTCAGGTAGCGGGCCACGGTGCCGAGCGACGGCGCCAGGTAGCTCATCCAGTATTTCATGATCAGCAGGTCGGGTTTCCATGCCGCGATCTTGCGGGCGGCAGGACGCCACGAGAAAGGATTGGCGGTATCGAGAATGGCCTGGCTGTCCACCTTCTTTGCTTTGTCGGACTCCGTTACGTACTGCGTCTTGCCCGGAAAGAGGAATGACGGGTACTGTCGGGTGAAAGTGAAGGCCTTCACCTCGTGGTGCCGGCCGAATTCTTCCAGCAGGTCTGCATTGAACTGGGCGATGCCGCCGCGGAAGGGATAGAAGGTAGAAAGGTAGGCGATTCTCATCGGTCTTCAGGGGTCAATCTCTGGGCAAATGTAAGCAAATTCTCGTTTTGCGTGATCTGTACGGCCGGAATTCCCGCACGGGCGGCCAGCAGGAGGTCGGAATCACTGTCTCCGACCAGGAAACTGCGTCGCGGATCGATGTCGGGGAAATCGGCCCGGACTTCGTCGATCATGCCGGTATTGGGTTTGCGGCGCGGATCAGCATCGTCCGTAGCGGTACAGACGTAGATGCGGTCGATGCGGCCGCCGGCGTCGCGGATGCGTCCGCACATCCAGGCGTGGATAGATTCCAGGTCGACTTCGCTCATCAGACCCCGGCCCACGCCGCGCTGGTTGGATACGATCACGATGCGGCGGAACAGCGGATCGAGCAGCCGGAGCGCCTCGAGGGCCCCGTCGCAGAAGACGAATTCGTCGATCGTCTTCACATAATCGCCCGGCCGCAGCACGTTGATCACCCCGTCGCGGTCGAGCAGCAGGGCATCGAAAGGATAAGGCCGCCAGGCGCCGGAAGCGAAGTCCCGCTGCGCCCGCGCGTAGTCTTCCGGGATGCCGATGTCGATGAAGTAGCCGTCCGAGCGGAAGCCTGCCAGCGCGCCTGCCGTGGCGAGCGGCTCGAAGTAGTCTTTTTCCAGCGAAAACCGCTCGGGCATTGCCCGGAGCGCATCGCACCGGAGCAGATAGATGCCGCCATTGATCAACCCGGCGGCGCAGGGTTGTTTCTCCCGGAAGGCCGTGACAGAACCATCTTCGTCGCAGAGAACTTCGCCATAACGGTCAAAATCCCGCATCGGCTTGAGCGCCAGCGTGGCCTTGGCGCCGCTTTGCTGGTGGAAGGATTGCATCGCGCGGAAATCCACACCGAAATACGTATCGCCGTTCAGGACGAAGACCCGCTCTTCCCGCGCCTGCTCCAGCGCCAGCCGTACGCCGCCGCCCGTACCCAGGGGCTCCTTTTCCACGACGAAGGTGATGGAATCACGCCCGGGCAGCGTTGCGACCCAATCTTCCACGGCTTCATGCCGGTATCCCAGCGAGAGAATGATGTGGTCGAAGCCGGCTTCCCGCAAATCATCGAGCAGCCAGGCCAGGAAGGGCCGGCCGGCCACGGGTGCCAGACATTTGGGAAGTTCGGCCACGACGCTGCGCAGCCGCGTGCCCATACCGCCCGCCAGGACTACGCATTCCATTATTCCTTCTCCCCGAACATGGCTTGCTCCACCAGCTCGCAGATGATATGGCCCACGGTGATGTGCGCCTCCTGGATGCGCGGCGTATCGGTGGAGGGGATATTGATCAACAGGTCGGAGAGCGCTTTCATCTTACCGCCTGACGCGCCGGTCATCGCAATCGTGCGGACGCCCTTTTCGCGGCAGACCTCAAAGGCCTGCAGGATGTTCGCCGAATTGCCGGAGGTGGAGATGCCCACCAGGATGTCGCCTTTCTGCCCCAGGCCCGAGATGAGGCGGGCGAAGATCCGGTCGTAGCCGTAGTCGTTGCCCACGGCCGTCAGATAGGAAGTGTTGCAGTGCAGGGCGTCGGCGGGCAGGACGGGCCGGTCGAAATAAAAACGGCCGGAGAATTCGGCGGCCAGGTGCTGCGCGTCGGCCGCGCTGCCGCCGTTTCCGCAGAAATACACGCGTCCACCGCTGCGGAAGCAGTTTACGATGGCATCGACCGCATCCTGCACGGCGGCCTTGAGGGTTTCGTCTTTTTCGATGGCGGCGATGGTGTCGAGATGCGCCCGCAGCCTGGCGTCGATTACAGCTGTGCAGTCCATGTGGTCAAACCTTCCTTACAAAATTCAAAGTCGTAGATCTCGCCGATCTGGAGCTTGTTGAGGGCTTCTTCCACGGCGTAACGGGTGTTGCCCGGGCAGTAGAAGAACATGAAGCCACCGCCGCCGGCGCCGGAGATCTTGCCGCCGGTGGCGCCCGCCGCAAGGGCGGTTTCATAGAGCTGGTCGATGAAGGCGTTGGAGATGCCGCCCGCCATCTTTTTCTTGTTGACCCAGCTGGTGTTGAGGGCCGGACCCAGTTCCCTGAGATGGTTCTGGAGCAGGCATTTCTTGATGCGGAAGGCCTCTTCCTTGACCTTGTGCATGGCCTCCACCGAATCGCTGACCTTCTTCTGCACGTTGGCCATCTGCTCTTCGATGATGCGGGCCGATTCGCGCCGCTTGTTGGTGTAGAGCAGCACCGTGTTGAGGGCCCATTCGTTGAGGGTCCGGTCGGGGAGGCTCAGCGGGTTGACGATCACGCGGTCGTCACCGAGGAACTCCATGAAGTTCACGCCGCCGAAGGTGGCGGCATACTGGTCCTGCTTGCCGCCGGCCATCCCCAGGTCGATCCGCTCGACCTCATAGGCGAGGCGCGCGATGTCGTATTTGCCGAGTGGCAGGTTGCGCCATTCCACAAATGCGCCGAGGATGGCTACCACCAGCGTCGAGGATGTGCCGAGGCCGGAGCCTGAAGGCACGTCCATCTGGGTGGTCAGCTCGAACGAGAACGGCTTGCCGTCATTGAACTGCCGCACGATGCGGTTGTAGATGCCGCATTGGAGCACCAGCGGCCCCTGGGGCTCGAGGTACGGCACGGCATCGTATTCCTGGACGATGTGGTCGTTGACGTGGACGAAACGGATTTTCCCGTCGTCGGTGGGCCGGATCGTCGCATAGGCGAAACGGTCGATGGTCACGTTGAGCACTGCGCCGCCGTACAGGTCGGAGTAGGGAGAAACGTCGGTTCCTCCACCGGCGATACCCAGCCGGAAAGGCGCTTTGCTGCGATATAAGAGAGGCAGGTCCATGCAGGGATAATAATCAATCCTACAAATATACACAAAAATGATGAACAAAGGATGGGACTGTCCCGAAAGACAGCCCCATCCCCAGGGTTCCGGCCGTGGCCGGGAAACTCACTCCTGCCGGTACTCCAGCAGGTCGCCGGGCTGACAGTCGAGGGCCTTGCAGATGGCTTCCAGGGTCGTGAAGCGCACCGCTTTGGCCTTGCCTGTCTTGAGAATGGAAAGGTTAGCTGCAGAAATGCCTATCTTTTGAGCCAATTCTCCCGAAGACATCTTTCTCCGAGCCAACATGACGTCAACGTTGATGATGATAGGCATGACTTACGCTTCCTCTTCTTTTACTTCAACGGTTTCGACGGATTTTCCTTTCAGATAGGACGGCAGTTCCATGCCGGCCAGCTTGAAGAGGTCCTCGAGCGGGGGGACCGATTTCATCAGACCCGAGATGAAGTTGGACGTGGCGGTCTTGCCTTCGGCACCGTTGCCGGTGTCCCAGACAGTGACCTTGTCGATGTTGATGCCCTTGACGGCTTCGACCTGCGTAGCCACCAGTTCGGGCAGTTTGTCGGTGATCAGCATGGTGATGGCCTGCTGGGCGTCACCGCCGGCGGCCGCTACCAACTGACCGAAACCAGCCGCCTGCTTGGAGAGGATCTCCAGGGTACCGCGGGCCTGGGCGTCCATCTTGGCGAAGATGGCGTCGGCCTCACCTTTGGCTTTGCGGCGGATCTGCTCGGCTTCTGCCTCGGCGTCGATGATGGCTTTCTCCTTCTCGATCTGGGCGGCCACCACGATATTGGCCTGCTGCGTGGCTTTTTCACGTTCGGCACGGGCGAGCTCGGCGTCGCGCTCGCTCTTGTACGCCTCTTCGAGCGCCTTGGCGGCCTGCACCTTCTCGGCTGCCACGGCCAGGCGCTCGGCCTCGGCCTGCTTTTCACGGCGTGCCGCATCGGACTGGGCAATGGCGATCTTCGAGTTGTTCTCACCTTCGACGGCCTTCGCATTGGCGTCGGCGGTACGGATACGGGTGTCCCGGGTGGTCTCGGCGATCCGGATATCCTTGTCCCTGTCGGCTTCGGCCTTACCGATCTCACCGAAACGGTTCTGCTCGGCCACGCTTTTCTTGGCGTCGTTGATGGCCTTGGCGGCGGCTTCCTTACCGAGCGCCTCGATGTAGCCCGATTCGTCGCGGATATCGGTTACGTTGACGTTGATCAGCTTCAGGCCGATCTTGCGGAGTTCGGCCTCCACGTTGGTGGAGACGTTGGCCAGGAACTTGTCGCGGTCGGCGTTGATCTCCTCGATGTCCATGGTCGCGATGACCAGACGGAGCTGACCGAAGAGGATATCGGTCGCGATGTTCTGGATCTGTTCGGTGGTCAGGCCCAGCAGACGCTCGGCCGCGTTGTTCATGTTCTCGGGCTCGGTGGAGATACCCACGGTGAAGCGGCAGGGCACGTCGACGCGGATGTTCTGCTTGGAAAGGGCGTTGGTCAGGTTGCATTCGATCGAGATCGGGGTCAGGTCGAGGAAGGCATAGCTTTGGAAAACAGGCCAGATGAAGGAAGCGCCGCCGTGGATGCAACGGGCCGAGGAGATGCCGCCTTCCTTGTTTTTACCGGTCTTACCGTAGATGACCAGGATCTTGTCGGAGGGGCAGCGTTTGTAGCGCCGCAGGATGGCGGTAAAGGTCACGAAGATCACCGCCACGAGAATCAGGATCAGATAGAGTTCCATGGTTATTCTTTATAGAGGATTAGACAATCAGTGATTCGAGGGGTTCGACCAGCAGCGTGTCGGGGCTGAGCACCTCGACCACGCGGATCTGGGTGCCGGTCTTGAGCGGATCGCCGTCGGTCAGGGCGTTGTATTCGCGGACGGCGCTGTTGATGGAGATCTGTACCTTGCCTTCGCCCTTGCGCTCGCCGGGAATGGTCAGGTAGACCGAGCCGATGCAGCCCACGGCCGATTTATAGACGTTGATGTTGCCGGACTGCTGCATGCTGCTGAGCCATTTGAAGAGGTACATCACGACGGCGACCAGCGCCACGCCGATGACGGCCGATACGATCAGCAGCAGGGGGACGGACTGAATTTTGTCCTGCAGGAGGATGGCCGACCAGCCGAAGCCCAGGATGAAGTTTACGAAGTTGCGGAAAGTGTAGAGATTGGTTCCGCCTTCCACCGTCGCGTCGGCGGCGTCGGATTCGAAGCCCGTGTCGATGTCGGCGTCGATGCCGCCTTCACCCGCATCGGCTCCGATGAAGGTCATAATGCTTTGGATGAGGAAGATCAGGGAAGCGGTCAGGGTAACGCCCCAAAGGATCTTCATTATCACGGAAAGGGATGCCCACCAGGTTGAGATCATGACTGTAGCGTTTAAGTTTTTGCAAATATAGAAAATAATTATTGAATAACAATAAAAAATTTTGAATTTTTTCAAAAATGTATCGAAAAAAGCCGGCCCTATGAAAAAGGGGCCGGCTTTATGTGCCAAGGGCGGGGGTCCGCTAGATTTCCACGACTTCTGCCACGGGAGCGTTTTTCATCACCGAAGCGATGCCGTTGTTGCGGTTGCGCTCTGAAGCATACATCTGGCTCTGGCCGATGATCTGACCGTTGGTGGCTTTCAGGTTGAAATACGGCTTGCCGTTCTTTGCGACGAGTTTCTCGAAGCGCTCTTCGGAAGCGGAGTTCTTCTTCACGGATTCGACACCGTTGAGGCAGGCGGCCTTCGTCGTGTAGCCTTCGCTGGTGAGGATGACCTCGCCGTTCGAGGCCTTGAGATTGAACTGGAATTCGCCGTTCTTTCTCACGGAGATTTCAAATTTTGCCATAGCATGAATTGTTTAAATGTATATACCCTACAAATATACAAATAATTGACAAATAATCCGAAAAGACGATTTTTAATTTTTACCAATACTCGGAGATGTTATCTTTTGATGCCTCAGGAAAGGATGGAGGCCCGGAACAGATCTGTCGGCCATAAAAGCCCTATTATTTTATGGCCAGATGGCTATTTTAACTGGGTCGGCCATAACAAAGGCCGGTATTCATGGCCAGTAGCCCGTTTCGATAATTTCCCTTTCTTCCCTTTGCCCTCCAAAAACCGTATCATTCTAAAATAAAAAAAGAGGTGATACGCAGAACCAGTGCGTATCACCTTATTATTTTGTGTTAAACAGATGCCTTAGAATCGAAAGCCAACCATCGCAGCCAGTCCATGCCCACCTTCACTTGAAAGACCAACACCATGTCCTAGCCCCCAAATCAGATTCAAGCCAACATTGATACCGAAGCGATTGCCAATACCAAAATCAAATCCTAGTTTGCCATTCAGATACGGAGCCATTATGTCGTTTGGATGTCGAGTGTTTTCAGGACGTGCCTTTAGATAGAAAGCAGCGCCACCTTCCATTCCAAGGAAGAAAGCATTCCGAGGATGTCTGGTGAAAGGGAAGTAACGGACGTAATCAGCGAAGACAGGGATTGCATGCTCGTAATCGAAATCAATGGGTACATCATGAGGTCCATGGGCGAAGGGCATAATCCAATGGTAACCCGTTCCCATTCCAAGGTAACGTTTCTCGTTGAATCGCCATCCCAGTGAAATGTCTGCTGTATGATGTTGGCCCCAATAGATACCGAAACCACTACTTTTAACATTGCCTTGAAAGCGCCCAGATTCTTGGGCCAGGCAAGAGTAAGAGGAACTTGACAAGAAGAAAACAGCCAATAGAAGCACAGAAAGCAAATAAGAATGTTTCATAACCAATAGGGATTTATACTTAAGATGCAATTCTATGATAAATGTTGCGTCATAAATCCGTCTTTTTCTTAATCCGAATCATCCAATTTGAAAATGGAATCAGTCGGTTTGTTGAAGTGCCTGGCTATTTTTAGTGCCAGTATGGTGGAGGGGATATATTTGCCAGATTCAATAGAATTGATTGTGTTTCGGCTAACCCCGATGGCATCTGCCAGTTGTTGCTGGGTGATGTTGAGGATTGCCCTCTCAACTTTTATTGTATTCTTCATAATGTTTACTGCTTTTTGGACTTCCAGAGCAACCCTCTGAATAATGTATAATACAATACAGAAAGGAGAATAGGAAGGATTATAAGAAACAACTCGCAAATATAAGCACTTAGGGTGGTGTCTGTGTTTGAGAAAATGAAATTAGGTTTCAGTTCCAGAACCAAACTCAGAATGATTAGGAGACTATAAAACACATAGGCCGTAATACCGATGGCTTTTAGTCGATATGCGGAAATCATTTCGTCTTCTACTTTTTCCTTTGACAGAGAGATAAGAAATAATGAGACAAGCACCCCGATATGGGTTGTTTTAGCGAAGTACCAAGCTACATCAATGTTGTGAACGAACAGAGCTTTGATGACCTCCACAAGTACGGAAAGGAGTAATAGACACCAGCCAATCTTTTGGCAAAGGTGTGGCATAAGAATACTTTTGTTGTTCATTGCGTGAGTTTTTTTTGTTTTCTGTTGCAAAGGTAAGTGTATTTTTCATAATAACAAGTAAACTTTGCAAAATTTCAAAAAAACTTGTCATAAAAGCTTGTTTTTATCCTTTTTTAGCTGTACCTTAGCTTTAGATAAAGAAAGGATATAGACCAATGAAGAAAGTAGTTATTTGAATACCGCCCGGAAGGATAACCTCCGGGCTCCGGGTACGAGAAAAGGCTCCCTTTCTGGGGAGCCTTTATTCGTTTTGGCCACAGAATGAAGATTTGAGGCTGGATTTCCATACTGTGGCCGGATATACGGCGATTTGGCTGAAAACAAGGCCACAGAATGAACGCTACAGGGCGAATCTTCATTCTGTGGCCAGTTCAAAATCACAAGTGAGGAGATACCAATTTGAGACGGAACTCCACCATCTGAAGGTCTTTGTTTCCCTTGTAAGCCCAGCCGATTGTTTAGGGGCATAGGGACTGTCCGTAGTGTAATACAAACAGAAACGATATTTTCCTGGCGGAGTGAATCTTCCAAAACTCGCTACCCAGGCTGTTTTCTCTTGACCGGGGAATAAAGGCGGTTCCTCAACCCAATCCGTGTCAATATTTCCAACGTAATAACCGACGTATTCTCCCTCCTCCCATCGGGAAAGTGACCCCCAGAAATAGCCAGGAAGCCACTCTCCGTAGAGGGTATCCTGACTCTCATTTATAATTGAAAAAAATGGCCCCGGAAACTCGTCTCCTTTTCTTCCGTTTGTGTATAGGTACTTGATTTTGACTAAAGGGGAGGGGCGTAAACACTTGGTAATTGTGAAGAAACCCGAGGGAATGGAATCTTTACAACGCCAATCTGACAAATCCATAGGTTCCCGTCGAAAACGAACCATCGATTCTACAAGATACTCTTCACCCGTAAGACTGAAAATCTGTTCCAGTGACTCATTTTGGTTTGAGTCATTTACAAAAGTCGCTTCAAGCCGATATTCCCCAAGTTGATCCAAGGGGCAGACTATTTCCGTCTGCCTGCAGGAATCACTAAACAATAGGGATTCCGTCCCATCCGGTCGCAGCAATCTCAGTATCCCGTGTGAATCAGCAGGCAAATCCATGACAGAATAGTCAATATGCAAGTCACATTGCCCCCAGGCGGAAACACTGTGGGTAATTAATAATAATGAAACGAGAAGCAGTCGGGTCCACTTCATAACAAGCTGTTCTAATCGGGTAGTAACAACACCCCAATGGCCACTATAACAATTATGCTGCCAGTCGTGGTTGCAGCACAATTTTTGCAAGGCGTGAGGGCATCTGACAGCATTCCTGATGAAGCGAATGGTTCGCGGAGCGGGGTGGTGTGCAGGAGATTGAAGATGGAGGAAGGAATGCCATGAGAAAGACGGTTCATCTTTGTCTTTCGTCCCACGACGAAGTTTTGTTTCGCAACGAAACCGACCTGGCTGTCGGTTTCAATTGTTTTGCCGTCGCTGCCTTGACGACGGAGTCCCGTGCACTGGCCGAGGGCCGGATGTCAACGCACCATCATAGCATGGCGCAGTCAGACAACCCTCGGGAGTTGATGTTCCGCAACAGGAACGCGTATTCCCGCTATTTCAACACAAAATACAAACGAAAAGGAAGGCTGGGGGAAAAGCATTTCTTCCTGTTGGAGGTCGAAGGACTCTATCACACCCTGGCAGCGCTCAACTATGTCAATCGTCAGGGATTACACCATGGTCTGGCTGCGACGCCTTTCGACTATCCGCACTGTTCGGCCAACGCTTTTTTCCGAAAGCAGTTGGGGAAAGAAATAACGCACGAATCGCTTCCTTCATCAAAACGTTACCACTATCTGCCTTCAAACATCAGCCTTCCGGCTCAATACAGAATGGGTCCCTCCGGAATGTTGCTTCCGGAAGATATACTGGACACGGCTTATGTCGAAGAACTCTATATTTCCCCGAGGAATTTCGTGTTCCAGATGAACCGGCAGTCCGATGAGGAACGGGACCTTCAGGAACAGCGCAAGGAGAATGACACCGAGCCTGTCACGTTGGAAAGCATTGAGAACGGTGTTCCGGATTTTGACCCCCGCTTCACGCGTACCTTTGAACAGGGGAAAGTCAATTACGGCCGGATGACCGATTTGGAACTCTGCGGGTTGATCGACAATCAGGTCTTGCCGAACCTGTTCAGGAATCCTGAGGAGGCTTCTGTCTATGCGCTTCCGTTTTCCAAGCGGGCAAAGCTATACGACATCCTCTGGCAGAAGTATCTGGCTATGCGATACCAGCGGAAAGATTCGTTGTTCGGAGGCAAAACGATTACGGAAGCCCAACTCGCACGTTGTCTTTGCATGAAGTATGATTCGTCTCGATAAGGTATCTTTTTTGCAATACGAAACCAACATCACAGTTTAAATAGAAACGTGCTATGAAGCGTTCCTTGGTTTTCTTTGTTTTAGCTTTATTTCTGATGGCGGGACAGCTAGCGCGTGCCCAGTCCAAACAACAGATCATCGACTCCCTTCAACAAAGAATTGAAGAGTTACAGCATCAAGTAGACACAGCAACATTTATAACAGGTTTAGAAAAACTTGTCAATTATTTAGATTGGGAGTTTCGGGAGACAACGGATCGAGAGGCGTTTTTATCCCAGACTAAACCAAAGTTCCAAGGAGGCGATGCCAATACCTTTTCTGTCTGGGTAAACAAGCATCTACAACAACAATTCGATGAAAACAATGTACCCCTCGAAGGAAGAGTAACGCTATGCTTTACCGTTTCTGAAATCGGAGAGGTCACAAATGTCAAGGTTTTGCGAAGCGTACATCCAAAGCTGGATGAGGAAGCTGTCAGGGTCGTCTCCAGTTCGCCGAAATGGTTACCAGCAACCAGCAACGGTACACCTATTCGTACGGTATATACCTTCCCTGTTGTCTTCCAGGCACGTTAGTTCTGGCCACAGTATGAAGATTTGAGGCTGGTTTTCCATTCTGTGGCCGGATATACGGCGATTTGACTGAAAACAAGGCCACAGTATGAACGCTGCAGGGCGAATCTTCATTCTATGGCCTTGTTTCCGCCAGCAGCTATCGCCCGCTCTGCCGGACTTTGATTTCGATGGGATGGATGGAGTCTTCTTTGTCATAGATGGCAAAGCATCCTTCCCGCGAGGTCTTTTCGTCGTTGGCGTTTACCGTGAGAGTTACCAATTGTTGATGGGGATTATCCGAGTTTTCACTTGCGACCTCCCAGGTCTTGACGGAGATCCATTGGGGACGGCGATTGGGATTCAAGGTCTTTCCAAAAGGAGGCTCAGTCGAGACGATATAAGTGGTTTCGTCGTAGAAGTCCGTCGAGCAATAAACCGGATAGTACGTCTGGAAGGTCACAGAAACTTCCGTAGCGTCTGCTGGCAGGGAGAATTCCGTTTGAGAGACGGTCATGGGGTTGCCTTGATTCTGAAAGATCTGGACCTGGACGGCCTCGTCTTCTGTGTAAATCGTCAGGACGGCTTCGCGACGTTCGGGCGTCGGATTCTCCGAACAGGACAAATGAAGTGTCGGATGGCCGTCGCCCAGTTTATTGCTTGGATACGTGACGGTGCACCAGTCACAGTTAAGGGTGGCGGTGTAATCATTGTAGACGCCATGGAGGGTGACGCCACCACTGCCGCCTGTCCAATGGAAGCCAAAAGGATCGTTTCTCGTCGACAGATGACTTTCAGGGCTGAGCTCCCCTTGTTCACAGGAAAGGGCCACAAAAGAAAGCAGGCAACAAAACCATAAATAGTTGATCTTTTTCATAAGTTGTATCAATCAAAAAGTGAGTGTCTATCATAAAAGATGCAATCCTTTTTGAAATGTTGAGTCGCTCCCGTCGTTTTTCCTGGGGATGTGTCCAGGCCTCTTTTTCTGAAATAGAAAAAGGGTATCCACAATAATCCTTGTTCAAGGGCAATCGGACACTGCCGGTCATGGACAATGGGACCTTAAAGGTGGCGTTGTCCTCGTCGAGACTCATAATAGACTCTCCAAGGGCAAACGCTATGGACAACGCATTTCGTTTTAATACAGCCCACCCGCGTTTTCTGCAGATCCTGAATTTTACCAGACCCTGCTGGCAAAGATGGCGTAATGTATCGAATCGTCCAGCGTTTCAATTTAAGTATAAAAAGAGGTGACACGCCCAGGGTCGGATGTGTCACCTTATGTTTTTAATATAAAGTGACTATAGCAACGATTGAAAATCAGTGTGTTGTGAATTTGCACGTAGGATAGTTAGAGCACCCATAAAAACTACCATAGCGACCAGTCCGTTGGACAAGTGTGCCACCGCATTTTGGACAAATGCCAGATTCTATCTTACGGTTGAACTCGGTTCTATTAGCGTTAATGTTTTTAACATGGGTCTTGTTGTCGATAATACCTCTAACATTCTTTTCAGTGAGACGGTCGATAATGCTGTAAACGTCATCATCTGACAGCCACACTGTCTGGTAACTCAAGATTGTTGAGATCAAGTCGTTGTCATAAACGACAAGGTGATTTGACCTTACGTCACTTATATCAGCATCACCCGTAAATACTACAATAGGGTAGAGTTTTAATGAATGCCATTCAGGTAGGTTTCTCTTGATTTCAAAAAGGTGACCCATCGTCTGCTTGACAGGGTTGTAGAATTTACTCTTGGTGGCATAGGTGTACGTTTTATACCATTTACGGCGATAAGTAACATCGGTAAGAATTATCTGTGTCCATTCCTGCTGGCTATCGTTACCGTATATTTTGCCGCTATAATTTTTTGTTTCAATGACAAATATACCATACTGTGAAACGACAACATGGTCAATTTGCATTGTCCCTTTTTCCGTTTGTAAAACCACATCATTTAGTACATGATAATCAATTGGCAGATGACTTAAAATATCATGTACTCTTGTCTCGCCTCGCTTTCCTTTTTCTTGTGGCGAGTTATACCAGTGACGGTATATACCAAGACCAACTAATATGATGAAAGCAACTAAAATGAAACCCATAAAGCCTCCCCCCAAGGTGTTAATTGCTTTTTTGTGGCGAGGTGATAATAACTCCCCTTCGGATGATACATTTGTCGTTTTTGTATGGCTTATCAGTCGAGATGTTAAGGTTCTTAAGATAAGTGTATGAAATGCCAATATCGTCCTTGCCCCAGTGGTCGCACAACGCTTTCAAATTGCCATAGTAGTAGTGCCTTCCATCTATTTCAAGGTGGACGATAGCACGTTCTTGTTTCTTTGAATCAGCCATAAGCAAGGATTTTCGTAAAGGTAGCAAAGAGTTGCACATTTTCAAAATATGCAACAAATTATTTGTTAGAATACTTGCATATATTAAATATATGCACTATCTTTGTGTCAAACATACGGAAGGAAGAACTATGGAAAAGGTTGTCATTTTAGCCAAAGTCAGCACAGACAAGCAGGAGTACCAGCGCCAGATTAACGAACTGACGGACTATTGCAATCGGGTTGGTTGGAGCGTTGAGGCATCCTTTTGTAATAAGGTTAGCGGCGCGAAGACTATCGAAGAACGCGCCGAGATACAGGACCTCATCGCCTATGTCAAGACACACGAAATCAGTCGCGTTGTTTGCCTTGAAATTTCACGTCTTGGCAGGAATACCTTCGAAGCATTGCGTGTCATCCAGAGCCTCAACGAGAATGGCGTTAGCCTTTTTGTTAAGAACTATGGCATAGAAACGCTAACGGAAGGGAAAGTCAATCCTGTTGCTTCGCTCATTTGTACTATCCTATTAGAAGTGGCCAGTATGGAACGTCTGACCATCAAAGAACGAATGGCCAGTGGTCGTGACCAATACATAGCCAGATGCAAGGAGCAAGGCATCAAGATGGGGAGGCCTGCAAGTTACCGAAAGACCAGCGAGACTTATAAGAACCAGTATGCCAAAGAAGCGGCCCTGCTTCGTAAAGGCATCTCGCTTCGCAATGTATCTGCCTTAACTGGAACCAGTGTCAATACGTTAAGAAAAGTGAAAAATATTTTGTTTATCTGAAAAAAGCGCCTATTTTTGAACATGTGGGAACCCACGGACATCTAAATAACCGCCGCTTAAATTTCAAATAGGGAGAGCAACGGCACTCCCGTAATTATGAAGATACTTACATTTTGTTGCGACCCGACAATCGGGTAGGGTTAGAAGTGTCCCTTGCTGACCAGAAGTCTCTGCTGCTTTCTCTTGCGGTGGAGAAGCGGAAACACTCCATTGACAGATGAAAATCTGCCTCACTCCTACTATGTAAAATGTTTATATATAATGATTTAACTAAATATGAAGAAGATTTTAAAACACTAAATATCACTGACAAAGATTCAATGCTGGGAATACTAAACACATTGGATGAAATAGCCGAAATTACTTATTATAATTTTAAAAATGATGAAAGATTATGATTAAAAAACACAAAAAGACCAGAGAAGAAAAGATAGTGGAAAAAAGAGAAGAATTAGCTAAAAAAGAAAAGGTTGCAGCAATTTGGACCAGAGTATCAAGTGCTGACCAGTTCAAGAACAATTGTTCAATAGAAACGCAAATTGAAAGTTGTAGAGATTATTGTGCCAGAAATGGAATCAGAATCAAGAAAGAATTTGGTGGCAAGAATGAATCAGCAAAAGAAGCAGGAGATTTGTTTATGGATATGATTGGGGAAGTTATGAACGACCCTGAATACAATCAGATTGTTGTCTTTGACTATGACAGATTTTCCAGGAATTCAGAGGATGGAATTGTTTACAAGGCCAAAGTAAAACGAAATGGTGTAAATGTCAAATCTGTTAACCAGCCGATTGATTCCAACAATGTTTTAGCAGAACAAATAGAGAACATCCTCATCATTATTGCTGAAATCGAAAATGCAATGCGTAGGCACAAATGCTATGAGGGAATGGTTAAGTGTATCAATAGAGGTGAATGGTATTCTAGACCACCGCTTGGTTATACTTCCCAGAAAGTAGACAGACATCACGTAATAAAGGTTAACGACCAAGGCAAAATTCTCCGCAATGCCTTCGAATGGGTGGCTAACGAACCAGAGATTTCCCAATTTGAGATACTGCGAAGATTAAAGCTGATGGGGTTGGATATCACCAAGCAGAAGTTGTCCAGCAGCCTTCGCAATAGTTTCTATTGCGGCAGATTGGAGCACAAATACCTAAATCTGGAAGATTCCGACAAGAGCTACATCATGGGAGTGCAGGAACCTCTTATATCAGAAGCATTGTTTGATAGAGTGCAAGACATTCTCGATGGCAATCATGCAAACTATGAGCACCAAGACGAAACCCCAAAGTTTCCGATGAAAAAGTTCGTGTTCTGTGCGAAAGACAAGCACTTGATGACTGGCTATACCACCAAGAACAACGACTATTACAAGTGTGCCGTTAAAGGCTGCAAAACTAATGTTAAAGCATCAGAGTTGCACGGCAAGTATGCTGAACTGCTGAACGGTTTCGTGCTGCCAGAAGCGATTATACCCTTATTTAAGAAGGTGCTGGAAAAGAAGTTCAACGATAAGGAAGCGGCCAGCGTTGAGGCTACTGCCAATATTCAGAAGAACCTGGCCACATTGAAAACCAAGTTGAAAACTATCAAGATGCGCTTTGCAGTTGGTGATATTGATAAGGATGTGTACAACGAAGCCAGCATGGAACTGACATTGAACATCAATAAGGCAGAGAAAGAACTGGAAGCAGCAGAGATTAAGTTTTCGAACCTGTCGAAGTATATCGAATCGTCTATTTCAATCGCCTCTCAATTAGGATATTATTGGCTTAAACAAGACTTCCAATTATGCCAGAAAATCCAAAAATTAACCTTTCCAGAAGGCATCAACTGGGACGGCGAAAAAAAGGCATTTCGAACCGATAACTGCAATGAATATCTTGCCAAAATCGCACTTCTACGCACCTCTGTGGCAGGTTTGGAACAAAAAGAAAGAGACAAATCTTGCGACTTGTCTCATTTAGTAGCGGGGGGAGGACTCGAACCTCCGACCTCCGGGTTATGAGCCCGACGAGCTACCGACTGCTCTACGCCGCGGTG
>JAEEGJ010009631.1_pt1 | contig 25712 bp, 12 predicted proteins | sample 8958761 | NCBI WGS metagenome assembly JAEEGJ01 (sample SAMN16246546, study PRJNA631951) | gut metagenome | biome: gut microbiome; feature: rumen; material: RS-attached | host: Bos | place: Iran: Karaj | collected 2018-10 | reverse complement strand
GGCCACCGCAACCGTGCCATCATCGAGGTGCTTTTCTCGTGCGGACTGCGCGTCTCGGAACTGGTGAACCTGCCCATGAGCAACCTGTATCTCGACGAGGGATTCATAAGGGTGACCGGAAAGGGGCGCAAGGAGCGGCTGGTGCCCATCTCACCACGCGCCATCAAAGAACTGAACCTGTGGTTCGCCGACCGCTGCCACATGAAAATCAAGCCGGGCAACGAAGACTATGTATTCCTGAACCGCTGCGGAGCACGACTTACGCGCACCATGATTCTCATCATGATCAAGCGCACGGCCGAGGAAGCGGGCATCCAGAAAACCATCTCGCCCCACACCCTGCGCCACTCGTTTGCCACAGCCCTGCTGGAAGGCGGGGCCGACCTGCGCGCCATTCAGGCCATGCTGGGACACGAATCCATCGGAACCACCGAAATCTACACCCATATCGACACCACCACGCTTCGCGAGGAAATACTGCAGCACCATCCCCGCAACATTAATCGGCAGAATGAAGAATAATAACAACGAATTTTACGAATTTAACGAATTCATCGGATTGTTTGCGGTTATAACCCCAATGAAAATTCGATAAATTCGTTAAATTCGTTGTGAGAAAAATCACCTATTTTGTGCTTTCACGCACGCATGGCGCGTATAGCGTTGAGCACGGCAAGTATCAGCACACCGACATCGGCGAAGATGGCCAGCCACATGTTGGCAATGCCCAAAGCGCCCAATACGAGGCAGACGCCCTTGATGCCAAGCGCCATGATGATGTTCTGCCAAACGATGGAGAGCGTCTTGCGCGAGATGCGGATGGCACGGGCAATCTTCAGCGGGTCGTCGTCCATCAGCACCACATCGGCAGCCTCGATGGCGGCATCGCTGCCCAGTCCGCCCATGGCAATGCCAAGGTCGGCACGTGTCAGCACAGGGGCGTCGTTGATGCCGTCGCCCACGAAGGCCAGCCGCGCGTTCTTGTCCTGGGCAGCAAGCAATTCGTCGACCTTTGCCACCTTGTCGGCAGGCAGCAGTTCGCTGTACACCTGGTCGACGCCCAATGCCGAAGCAACTTCTTCGGCCACCTTCCGGCTGTCGCCCGTCAGCATCACCGTACGACTGACACCCAGACCGTGTAAGGCCCTGACGGCCTCGGCGGCATGGGGTTTCACCACATCGCCCAGCACGATATGACCCAGATAGCGCCCATCGGCTGCCACATGCACAACGGTGCCGGCGGCGCGACAATGACAGCACTCCACGCCCTCGGCGAGCATCAGTTTCTCGTTGCCCACGGCCACACGGAGTCCGTCGACGACGGCTGTGATGCCCTTTCCACTCAGTTCCTGAATGTCGGCCACCCGACTATGGTCGATGGGTTTCCCGTAGGCCTTCTGCAGACTCTTGCTGATGGGATGCGACGAGGCACACTCGGCCAGGGCCGCCAGTTCCACCAACATTTGCTTTTCCTCCTCGTCGGTCTTGTCGGCATCGTCGATGTCGTGCATGGCGGTCACTTCGAAGACGCCCAGGGTGAGCGTTCCGGTCTTATCGAGCACAACGGTCTTTATCTTTGAGAGCGTCTCCAGCATATTGGCGCCTTTCACCAGCACGCCTTCATGACTGGCTCCGCCGATTCCGGCAAAGAACGACAGCGGGATGCTGACCACCAAGGCACAGGGACAACTGATGACGAGGAATATCAGGGCACGATAAATCCACTGGCTCCACATCGGGTCGGCACCCATAAAGAGCAGGCGCACCAACGGGGGAAGCAGTGCCAAAGCCAGGGCTGCATAGCACACGGCCGGCGTATAGACGCGGGCAAAGCGCGTGATGAAATCCTCGGAACGCGACTTGTGGGAAGCGCTGTCTTCCACCAGTTCCAGAATCTTCGAAACCGTTGATTCGCCAAACTCCTTGGTGGTACGGATTTTCAGCACACCAGTCATGTTGATGCTACCGCTAATCACCTCGCCGCCCTCGCCCACTTCGCGCGGCATCGACTCGCCCGTCAGCGCCGATGTATTTAGCGTGGATCTTCCATTTTCGACGATTCCATCGATAGGAACCTTCTCTCCGGGCTGTACCACAATGACCTGTCCCGTCTCCACATCATCGGGGTCGACACGCTCCAACGAGCCGTCTTCCTGCTCGATGTTTGCATAGTCGGGACGGATATCCATCAGCGCGGCAATGTTGCGGCGACTCTTGCCCACGGCATAGCTCTGGAACAGTTCGCCCACCTGATAGAACAGCATCACGGCAATGGCCTCCAGATAGTCGCCGCTCTGCTCGTAAAGAGCCAGGGCAAAGGCACCCAGCGTGGCCACGGCCATGAGGAAGTTCTCGTCGAACACCCGGCTGTTACGGATGCCCATCAGGGCCTTGCGCAGAATGTCGTGGCCGATGATGAGATACACCACTATATAATAGAGCAGTCCGTGGGCCACTCCGCCTAGCGGAAGTATGCTGACGTCAGGCAGCAATGCCAGCACGGCGGTAAGCACGGCTGCCACCACGATGCGCAAGAGCATCGTACGTTGTTTCTTGTTCATCATTTGTTCAGATAGAAATCACCAACACCTATCACCAAACACCCATCACCCAATTATCTCAAAATCGGGTTCCACTTTTTTGGCCACGCGCACCACTTCTTTCATGACGGCCTCGATGTCGGCATCGTCGTCGAACTCGATTTTCATCTTCTGAGTCATGAACACCACATTGGCGCTTTTCACGCCGGCCACTTTCTTCACTGCTTCTTCCACGAGGTTAGCGCAGTTGGCGCAATCAACCTCAATCTTAAACGACTTTTTCATATTTCAATATTTTTAGAGTTCGTAATTTATCTTTCTTGGGTGCAAAGGTAGGACAAAAGAAATGCAACTTGGTTGCAAAAATCAACACTTTGCTTGCTTTTATGACATAATTTTCGTAATTTCGCCGCCGAAATAAATGCTTACAGAAGAAAAAATGAAAATCCTAATTCTAAACGGTCCTAACCTGAACCTGTTAGGAACACGCGAACCAGGCATCTACGGCAGCAGTTCGTTCGACACCTATCTGCCCCAGTTGCAGAAACGCTATCCCGACGTGGAGATATCTTATTTCCAAAGCAACATCGAGGGGGAAATGATCAACAAGATGCAGGAAGTGGGCTTCACCTACGACGGCATCGTGCTCAATGCCGGCGCCTACACCCACACCAGCGTGGCACTGCACGACTGCATCCGCTCGCTGAAATGTCCCGTAGTTGAGGTACATATCAGTAATGTGCACGCGCGCGAGGAATTCCGCCACAAGTCGATGATAAGCAGCGCCTGCAAAGGCGTAATCGCAGGTTTCGGGCTCGACAGCTACCGACTGGCCATTGAAGCGCTGATTATTGATAAAGGATAATAACTTATCACTTCATCACTCATCACTTCATCACTTCTAAATGTCGATCGACGACTATATACTCGCCCACACGGAACCAGAACCGGAATACCTTTACCGGCTGTGGAGAGCCACCAACGTGCACTTGCTGCGAGGCCGTATGGCAAGTGGTCACCTGCAGGGACGACTGCTGAAGATGCTGGTGCAGATGATCAGGCCGAAGAATATTCTGGAAGTGGGCACCTTCAGCGGCTATTCAGCCATCTGCATGGCCGAGGGACTGGAGGATGACGGCAAGGTGTGGACTTTCGAAATCAACGATGAAATGGAGGATTTTACGCGAAAGTGGCTGGAAAACGCTCCCAATGGCGAGCGCATCAACTTCATCATCGGCGATGCCATCACAGAGGCTCCCAAGCTGGGAATACAGTTCGACATGGCGTTCATCGACGGTGACAAGCGTACCTATCTGGAAACCTACGAGATGGCATTGCGCGTGGTGCGCCCCGGCGGCTTCATTCTGGCCGACAACACGCTGTGGGACGGTCATGTGCTGGAGCAGCCAAAGGCAGCCGACCGGCAGACACAGGGAATAGAGTCGTTCAACGACTATCTGGTGAAAGACAGCCGCGTGGAGCAGGTGGTGCTGCCACTGCGCGACGGACTGACGCTCATCAGAGTTAAATAGGCTCGCCCTAACGCCATAACGTCATAACGACATCCCGTCATAACGAAAAAAAATAAAACAATGAAAGAAAAAACCGGCTTGGTACTTGAAGGCGGAGCGCTGCGGGGACTGTTCTCGGCAGGCGTGATGGACGTGCTGATGGAGAACGGCGTGGAATTCGACGGGATTATCGGCGTTAGCGCCGGAGCTGCCTTCGGCTGCAACTACAAAAGCCGTCAGCCGGGACGGGCCATCCGTTACAATATGAAATTCGCCAAAGACTGGCGCTACTGCTCGGTGCGCTCGCTGATAAAGACGGGCGACCTCTTCGGCGGCGAGTTCGACTATCATTACCTGCCTACCTATCTGGACATCTTCGACACCAAGGCGTTCGACGAGAATCCCATGGAGTTCTATGCGGTATGCACCGACGTGGAAACGGGAAAGGCAGTCTATAAGAAACTGGACAAGTGTTCCTACGAGTGCTATGAATGGATAAGGGCCTCAGCATCGATGCCCCTCGCCTCGAAGATTGTGAACATCGGCAACTGGAAACTGCTCGACGGTGGCATCAGCGACAGCATCCCCCTGAAATACTTCCAGAGCATCGGCTACGAACGCAACCTTGTGGTGACCACACAACCCGAGGGATACCAGAAAGGAAAGAACCGGCTGCTGCCCCTAATTCGGTGTTCAATGCGAAAATTCCCCCATTTCATCGAGGCTTGCGATAATCGGCACCTGATGTATAACGAGCAACTGAAACATCTGGAAAACGAAGAAAGGAAGGGAAAGACGCTCGTGGTGCGCCCTGATTCGAAACTGGAAATCGGGCACATCTCGCATGATCCCGACAAGATGAAAGAGACCTACGAAATAGGGCGGAAGACCGCTGAACGGCGTCTCAGCGAAATGCTCGACTTCATCGCCGCAGGCCAGAAATAGGCGGGAATACTGTCCCGATAACTGCATTTTTATAAAAAAATGCCCGTTCGCTGAACTTCTTTTCAAAAATAATTGTATCTTTGTGGAGTAATTAACTAAAAATCCAACTATTATGGCTAAAGGAAAAAACAAGGGCAAACGCCCCAACAAGAAACAGCTGGTAGAAATGCTGAGCACCTTCTTCAAGCAAAATCCCAACGAGACATATTCATACAAGCAGATTTTCAAGAAGCTCAACATCGAGCAGCATCCCGTGAAGATGCTGGCCATTGACATCCTGGAAGACATGACCTGGGATGACTTCCTGGCAAAAGAAGGCGACGGAAAATACCGCCTGAACTTGCAAGGACAGGTCACCGAGGGTACGTTCATACGCAAGGCCAACGGCAAAAACTCGTTTATTCCCGACGGTTCCGACAAACCCGTATTCGTGGCTGAGCGCAATTCGCTATTCGCGCTGAACGGCGACCGCGTCAGGGTGACCATGATGGCACGTCGCGAGAAACATATCAAGGAGGCCATGGTGATCGAAATCCTGAAACGTGCCCACGACCAGTTTGTGGGAACGCTGAAGGTGGAGAAGAACTACGCCTTCCTCATCAGCGACTCGAAAATGTTCGTGCACGACATCTTCATCCCCAAGCGTAAGCTGAAGAACGGAAAGACGGGCGACAAGGCCGTGGTGAAAATCACCGAATGGCCGTCGAAAGACTCGAAGAACATCGTGGGCGAGGTGGTTGACATACTGGGACAGACGGGTGAGAACAACACCGAGATGCACGCCATCCTGGCCCAGTACGGACTGCCCTACAAGTATCCGAAGAACGTGGAAGATGCCGCCAAGAAGATTGACCCGGGCATCACACCCGAGGAAATTGCCCGCCGCGAGGACTTCCGCGACGTATGCACCTTCACCATCGACCCGAAGGATGCCAAGGACTTCGACGATGCCCTGTCGATAAAAATCCTTTCAGAAAAGGGCAACAGCAATCTCTACGAAGTCGGTGTGCACATTGCCGACGTGTCGCACTATGTGAAAGAAGGTTCCATCATCGACAAGGAGGCCGTGAAACGTGCCACCAGCGTCTATCTGGTCGACCGCACCATCCCCATGTTGCCCGAACGGCTCTGCAACTTCATCTGCTCGCTGCGTCCCGACGAAGAGAAACTTTGCTACAGCGTGGTCTTCAAGCTCGACGGCGAAGCCAACATCAAGGACTGGCGGCTGGTGCATACCGTCATCAAGAGCAACCGCCGTTTTGCCTACGAGGAAGTGCAGGAAATACTGGAGAAGAACGGCGTGAAGGACGGCACGGGCGAACCCGCACCCCACAAAAAGAAATACGAGGGCGAGTTTGCACGCGAAATCATCATCCTCGACGCCCTTGCCAAACAGCTGCGCAAGCGTCGCTTCAACAACGGAGCCGTGAAGTTCGACCGCGAGGAGCTGCATTTCGACATCGACGAAAAGGGCAAACCCACACGCTGCTACTACAAGAAATCGAAGGATGCCAACAAACTGATTGAAGAATTCATGCTGCTGGCCAACAGGACTGTCGCCGAGTCTATTGGAGGAGGAAAGAAGAAAGGACAGAAGCCGAAGACTTTCGTCTACCGTATCCACGACCAGCCCGACCCCACGAAACTGGAAAACCTGCGACAGTTTGCTGCAAAATTCGGCTATAGGATAAAGACCTCGGGCACAAAAGGTGCCATCTCACGCTCGCTTAACAAACTGATGGACGAGAGCAACGGCCGTCGGGAACAGAAAGCCATAGAGATGGTGGCCCTGCGCGCCATGATGAAAGCAAAATACTCAACGCAGAACATCGGCCACTACGGACTGGCCTTCGACTACTACACCCACTTCACCTCGCCCATCCGCCGCTATCCCGACACGATGGTTCACCGGTTGCTGACAAGGTATCAGGAAGGAGGCCGCTCGGCCAACCGCGACCACTACGAGGAACTCAGCGAACACTCGAGCGACATGGAGCAGATAGCACAGCAGGCTGAGCGCGAAAGCATCAAGTACAAGATGGTGGAGTTCATGAGCGACAAAATCGGAATGGAGTTCGATGCCCATATCTCGGGACTCACCAGCTATGGCGTCTATGCCGAAATTGACGAGAACCATTGCGAGGGCATGATTCCCATCCATGACCTGGACGACGACTACTACGAGTTCGACGAAAACAACTACGTGCTCGTTGGCCGCCGCCATCACCATCAGTATCAGCTTGGCGACGATATCCGCATCCGGGTGGCGCGGGCCAATATCGAGAAACGGCAGCTTGACTTCACTCTTGCCGATTAAAGAAAGACCCATCCCTGCCCCTCCCTGTGAGGGAGGGGGGAATAAAATAAGTGCCGCTTCCTAAATCAGGGAAGCGGCACTTTTTCGAGAGAGAGTGAGTATGTTGGTTACTTTACATACTTCTTGCCATTCTTAATCACTATGCCCTTCGAATGCTTGCTGACACGCTGGCCACCCAGGTTGTAGACTGGAACATCGGTCTCGGCGGCCTCAACGCCGCGGATACCGGTTGCGGTTTCCAAAGCATCCAGCAGACCGTTCAGGGCATCGAACAGTTCCTCTGAGCTGTCATTCTCAAGAGCCTCGTTGGCGGCATCAATGGCCTTCTTCACATCAGGATTTCCGGTAACTGCCTGTGCCTCAGGAATCAGCTCGTTGATAGCCTTGCGCAGGTAAGCCTTCTGGGCCTTGTCAATCTCGTCGGCATAGTTCTTGATATGCTTCGGCTGGTTGCTGTAGTCCTCGCGTACAACATCCTGCGTGTCGTACAGGCGCTGAATCTCGGCGGCAAACTCATCGGCGGGATCGGCACCGGTCAGGATGTCCTCACTCTCGGCCAACTCGTATTCCATCAGAGCGGTAGTGTAGTCAATCTCTGCCTGCTTCAGGTCTGCAAGAGCATTATCCAACTTCTTCTGGCTGGTAGGTGTCTCGGCCACGCTTTCAGCATCACGGATAGCATCGACAAGAGCCTTACCCTCTGTCTCGGGAGACTCCTCGTTGTTCTCATCATAGTACGGCATCGAGAACTTCAAGAGTTTCTTGGCCTCATCAATCTCTGACAGCAGGTCGCTGTTGTCACCGCTTGTAGACTCGGCAACCAACACAGGAATCTTCAGGTATTGTGTCTTGCCCTTCTGCGTACAGCTCACCACAACGGTGAACTCCTCGGCCTCAGTACCCTCGATGGTCAGCTTGCCGGCTTCGGCATCGAACGTGACGGTGGCCTTGACATCGCCAGGAAGTTCATCGGCCAAAGCATAGACCACAGTGCCCGTGGCATCGGTCGTGAAGAGGTCGGCCAGTGAGATTTCAGCCGCATCCTCTACGTTCTGCTGCGGAGCCTCCTTCTCAGGACGTGCGCTGTTGAAGTTATCCAGACAGAAGTATCCGGGAGTGGTCATGCCGTACTTATTGTTGCGCGAGCTCGACAGGAAGAACTGGAGCGTCTTCACGGTGCCCAGCGGCGAGAGGTCAACCCACTGCCAGGTGTCGAGATAGTAACGGTCGTCGGGATTCTCCTGCCGGTAGTCGGCCAGATAAACCTCCACAGACTTACCGTTGTCGGCCGTAACGGTCAGTTTGCACCAGTCGCCCTTGTCGAAGGCATCGCTACCCGTCTCGGCATTCTTGGTCATATCGTCCTTCACGGTGTAGGCATACACGTTCCAGGCATCGTTGGTGATGAACATACCGCGCAGCTCATCGCCCTCAGGATTGTTGAGCACGGTAATCTTTCCACCCTGCGGGAACGATACGACATAGTTCTCGGAACCGTCGTAGCCGCCGCCGGCAGCATTGTTGAACTGCTGCGTGAAGTAATCCTTGCCGTCGTACAACGTAGAAGTGCTGTTGCTATAGCTGAAGTTGTACCAGTAGTTCCAGTCGGGCATGAATCCGTTGTCGAACTTATAGCTTCCGCTGACGAACGTACTGGTGGTTTCTTCGGTTGAACCGGGCCAGAATCCGTCCTCGGGATCCACATAGAGCGTCTCGAAGGTGGCGGTGACAGCCTCACCCGTCACGATGGCACGCACGGTAGCGGTGTCGGCCTTTCCGGCATTGTCGGTAACCATAAAGATATAGTCGGTACATTCTGTCGGCGTAATCTTGACGGTGAAGATATCATAAGGCATTTCTTCGAAAGTCTCCGTCTTCAGCACATTATGCTTCTGGTCCATCCAAGTGAGCACATAGGGAGCGGTGGTCTCATCGACCGTCACCATAGCCATCAGCGAAACTTCTGTTCCGGACTCCACGGTCTCCTCGTCCTCTGAATTGTTGATGAATACCATAGCCTCGGGCTTCAGCGTCTCGGGCGGAGTAACCTCCATAGTGAAGGTTCCGGTCTCGCTCACCACACCGTCAACACCGCGCAGGCTGACGGGCAGGAAGTAAGCCTTGTAGTCGGCATTGCCTTCCAGTTCCTCCACCTCGACGACGGTCTCGGCATTGGCAGCCACGTTCTTCTTCGTCTCGCTGGCCTTCAGCTCTTCAACCGTAGGAGCAGCCTCGTCGGCTTTCTTCACGATGTAGTAGAGCGTAGAGGCGAGGTCGGTCTTGACAGTGAACGCTGCCTTTCCGTCGAGATGCGTGATAATCTGCGGATAGCCCTCCTGAATCACAGGAGCACTCATGGCATTCGGATCGTATTCGTAGGCACCGATGGTAATCTTCTCTGCCGGACGCTCCTTGCCTACGATGTCGGTCGTGACATAGCTCAGCAGCTGAGCTTTCAGCAGCTCTTCATCAAGGTCGTTGGCCGGTTCGAGAATGTCGTCGGAGAGGAATTCCACCTTCTTGTTGACATTGCCCGTGGCACCCGTCTTCTCCTCGAATGCGGCGAAGTCGCCCGTGGTGCCTGATGCAGCACGGAAGAATGTCTCGCCATTGGTGAAGATGACGTTGTTCTGGAAGTTCAGCTTGTCTGTTCCCAGATTAGCGTCGTTATAGAGGTTCACGGCAAAGCCGTTGGTCTCGTTCTGGATGATGTTGTTCACCACGTTCACGTTGCCATAGCCCTCGCTAAGTGTCGATGAAGCCCAGAAGGCAGCGCCGCCGTTGGTTCCCGTCATACGGATGGTGTTGTAGGCCACGTTTACTTTCTTGACCTTTGCACCGTTGAACTTAAAGGCAGCGTAGCTGGCACTGAGCGAAGCCAGGTTGATGACGTTGTTGGCTATCAGCACTGGGGCCTCGGCCTTGCCTTCCAACTGGCGCAGGTTCATTACGGCACAATAGGTCTTCGGTGCCACGTTGAAGATGTTGCCGGTGATTTCGGTGGCCTCGTCGTATTCGTCGCGCAACTGCATGTCGAGGATGCCCACGCTGATCTTCGTCTCGGCATCGGCATCGATGTTGATGGTGTTGTTGCGAATCTTCACGCCGAGTTCATCCATCACGTAGATGGCCTTCTGGCCGTTGTTCTTGAAGGTGTTGCCCTCAATCACGCCGCCCACTTCCTTCGGCAGTCTTACGTAGCTGGTGCCGCCCATCGAAACGCCAATCTTACCGCCTTCGAGCAGACAGTTCCTGATGGTGAGGAAGTCGTTGTTGCGGTTCTCCTCGTCGATGATGGTGTGTCCCACGAGACTGACATCCTCGCCAGTCGTAGTGCAGATGGGAGCGTGCAGATAGCAGTTGTCGATGGTGGCATGACGGCTTTCGTCCTTCACCATCACCACGGCCTTGTAGGCTTTGTCGGTGGTATAGATTTCGAGATCTTTCAGCGTGACGTAGTTGGCCTCGTAGAGCGTCACCACGCCGTAGTCCTTCAGGTGCTGGTCGTCGCTGTAGCCGCCGGTGGTGTAGTTGTTGTGGAATATCTTCACGTCGCGCTGCCCGCTCTCGCTCTGCAGTGTGAGTGTGTTCGTGGCTCCCAGGCCCTTGATATTCGGAATGCGCACCTTCTCATTGTAGTCGCCGGCCTTGATCTTCAGCGTCACGGGACCTTCCATGCCCAGTGTGCCGAGGTCGTCGATGGCTCCCTGAATCGTGGCATAGTCGCCGCCCTGACCTACGGTGTACTCACCACTCTTGCCGCTGGCAATAGTGACGGAGGCAGTTGCAGTCTCGTCGATGCTGACGGTCGTTTCGCCTGTAGCAATGCTGTTCAGCGTCACTTCGCCCGTCTGCCCTACTTCGGCGTCAGTCTTCATGTCGCTGCAAATCCAGAAGTAGTAGATGCCGGCCTTGGTAAGCGTATACTTCTCGCTGAACTCCTTGACGGGCGAGAATGTAGAGGCGTTGTCGGTACAGTAGATATGATTAGCATCGATGGCTTCGCCCCCTGCGGTGAGGTTGAACGCCGTGATGTCGAGCGTGCCCTTATCCGCATCGCCTTCGGTCTCGACGGTCACCTTCAGCATCTTCACCTCGGTCTGTCCTTTCAGCACTTCGGTGGTACTGATGTCCTCGGTGGCAACACCTACCACTTCAACGGCCTTCTTCTTGTAGCCCTCCACCTCGATGGCGAAGTTAGGACGGGTATAGCTGCCGGCACCAACATACTTAACGGTAATCTTTCCGCCGTCCTTCGTGGGGTCGGATACTATCGGGTCGAACTTAGCCGACGAACCGGTGAGGTCCACGATGAGCTTTTCATCGTTCACCTCGCTGCCCTCATAAATATAAAGGTGTGCGGTATAGCCGAACGAGAGGCCCTGGTTGGTCAGCCGGATGCTGCTGCCTTCCTCTTTCGGAGCAAAGGTGATGGTGCCGTTCAGTCCGTCGGTACCGTCTCCCTCAGGACCGCCATCATCGTAGAACATGGTCTTTTGTCCGACGGCAAGGGTTATCACGCCGTTGTCGCCTTCACCAATCAGAATCATATTCTTCAGCGTGCGGGCACCCTCGGGGTCGCCGCTTTCCACGGCAACGTCAGTACCTGCATTCACGCTGACCATCTTGGCATCGATGGTCTGGCCTTCAGCGGCTTCAGAGCTCACGTCAGCCTTCACGGTAAATTTATTGTCGCCCTCGCTGAGTACAACCGGCCCACTGAGACTGATGGTCACTTCGGCAGCAGCCGCAGCCTCGCCGAGTTTCTTACCATCCTGCCACAGGCTCACCTTGCTGAGATTTGCCTCTGTTCCCTTCAGGTTTACCTTCACGTTGCTCAGCGTCAGCGGGTTCTGATCGCCGTCGGTTTTCACGTTGACGGTCAGCAGGTCTTGGTTGGATGCACCGATAGAAGCATCGGCCGTTGAAGCCTGCGCCACCTCAACGGCAGCCACGGTCATGGGCTTCGACTGGTATTCGCTGACTTTAGCCTCCCAGCCAGCAGCCGAAGAATACGAGTTGTTGGGGTTGAAAGAGATGGTCAGCGCACCGTCGGCAGCGGTAGAACGAATGGTCTTGCCAGGACCGTTCTTAAATTCTTCGCTCGTCTTTGGTTCCCACAGCACTTCGCCCGAAGTGCCCTGTCCGCTATAAATCTTGAACTTGGCACACGACGACGGACTGTAACTGCTGTAATAAATTGCAAACATCGAGAAGTCGATCTGGCAGATCATGCCCTCGTGTTTCGGAACGAAGATATTGACACGGTCGTCGGTTCCGCCTTCGTAGTTTTCAGAATACTCGCTCTTTGGATTCGTAAAGAAGTCCATGGCGTCATTCACGGTCTTGGTGACAGTGCCCTGGTCGGCATGCGAGAACACCTCGTTCTTCACATAGCTCTCTGCAACGGCGCCGTCGGCAACGTTCTCCGTCTTTTCAGCGCCGTTCACCAGTGCCGTCACGCTGACAGCCTTGGCCGAAACCTTCTGTCCGTTGAGTGCCTCTTCAAAGATGTCGTACTTCAGCGTAAAGATGTTCTCGCCCTCCACAAGTGCCTGCGGAGCGGTGAGGGTAATCACGAAATTATCGCCATTCACCTCGGTCTCGCCCACCTTCGTGGAACCGAAGAAGAGCGACGCCTTGCTGATGAGCGAACTGGTTCCCTCGGCTGAGAAGGCCATCTTGGTCACCTGCATGGCAGGCTCGGTGTCCTTTGCCTTCACCGTGACGGTCAGGAAATCCTGGCCGACATCGCTTGCGGCAACCGTCTCGGGGGCGGCAGCCGATGCAGTGACACCGTCGAAGTCCATGGCCTGCGGAGCGAACAGACTCACCTCGGCCTCGAAACCATCGGCCGCAATGTCGTTGCTGGCATCGCTGAACAGCACCACGGTCAGCGAACCGTCGTCGGCCGTTGAGCGTACCTTTGCCGTCTCGCCCTTCTGCAAGGTCTTCAGCAGGTTTGCCTCGCTCACCGTCTGTCCTTTATAGATGCGCAGTTCCTGGTTATAGTAACTGCCGTGCCAGATGCTGTTATTGGTGAAGTCGACCATCACTTTCTTGCCTTCAACGCCTGAAAGGAAGGTCACCTGACCGTTAGTCTTCGACACAATACCGCCGTCTTTTCCGCCTTCGTCATAGAACTGCAGCGGAGTCTCGCCTACGGTAATGGTCTGCGGAGTAGGTGTCATAATAACGATGGCGGGATTCTCCACAGCCACCGATGTGCCGGCAGCAAACGGACTGACGCCGGCGGGCTGTCCTTCGGTAGTAATCTTTGTAACGTCGAGCTGTACCTTAGCCCCTATTGCGGCCGTTCCAAGAATGTCGCCCTTGATGACGAAGTTGTTGGTTCCGTCGCTGAGCGCCTGGTTCAGGGTGAACTTATAGCCGCTGCCATCTGCTGAAACGGTGGCAGAGACAGGTGCGTCGCCATAGTAGAGTTTCAGGGCTGTGGGGTCAACCATGCCCTCATTTTTTGTCAAACTGAACGAGATAGACATCACCTTGTCGGGATTCATCACGCCTGTAGCGGTAACAAAGGCCGTTGCCAGGTCCACGTCCTGCTTCTTTGTAATGGTGGCAGAGACATTGTCATAACTCGAACCGGCACCGGTGACGGTCATGTTCTCCAGCGTGACCACCTTGACGGTAGCCTTCCAGCCCGTACACTTGTTTGAATTGCGATGCATGAAAGCCACCGACAGTGCGCCGTCGCTCGTTCCCGAGGTATAGACGGCAGGCAACGAAGGCTTGTTCTTGTTGTTGATTTTTTCGGCCATCAACGTTCCCGAAAGACCAGAAAGGTTTGACGATGAATTCACCTCGGAGCTCTTTGTTGCCCAACTGAACCCATCGCCGGCATCGGCAATGCCGTCGTACAGGTTGATGTAGAGGAAATAGCCGTCGCTGAATTGGTTCAGGTCGATTTCCTCGAAGGTAATCTGAACGGACTTTCCTGCCTCGGCAGGCTTGAAGACCGTCAGTGACTGAGCGTTGTAGCTGTTGTTGTCGACGATGTTCTCTGTCCCCCAGGGGTCATAGAACGTGATGACCTCATCGCTTGCCACTTCAATCACTTGTTTTCCGAATTGCTGCTGATTGACGTCGCGGTCGGCCCATGCCCCGAGAGGCACGCCAAGAAGCGCAACAAGCAATAGCAGCTGCAAATGTAATAAACGCTGTTTCATAAGCTATTGTTATTAATTAGTATTGGTGTATAAGATATTTCCCGGCAGTGATACAGACGCACAGACTCACCCACAGCCAATAAATACTGGCTGTGAACAGTGTCGACGGTCGTCTGTTGCGCCTCAAGCGGCCATACGCCAACGAATGCTATAAGGCACGTCAATGCCCTGATAGCTGGCTTTTTCATCGCATAACCATTAAATCATCTTCCACCGTCTTCCGCGAGACGGGAAAGAACAATAGTGAGAGGCAGGTCTTCTGACTCGTTGCCGATGCAAACGTCTTCCCGAAAAAAGTTCAGTGACGCGTTTGTTTGCACCATGAAGGGCAACTCACAGCTGCGGGACAGTCCAGGATTCGCACCTGATTCCCATTTTAATCGCTTGTGCAGCGAACCAATCACGTTTCTTGGGAGCAAAGGTATAAAATTTTTGATTAAGTGAGCGCAAAAAAAATGAATTTATTATGCCGAACGTGAAAAAAACAGGCAAATTATTGATTAAGAGAGCGAAATATAAATGAGAATATTATGCCGAACGTGAAAAAAGATTGCATCGAACATCACTCAGGCTCTGATTGATTTGCCAAACACAAAGATGGTTCAAGTCTATTACCATCTTCGTTTGATTACAGCTGACCCTGATGACGATAAGTTTGTGGACTGTGCTTTCAAAGCCAATGCCAAATATGATGGTTTAACCCTAATGGGTTATTTGTCTTTATGACTCATAGGCTTTTCTTTTCTCTGGTTAGATAAATCTTCTCATTCATGGAAATCCATCGGCTTAATCATCGACTCGATGAATTGTATTTCATCGCCTTTCAAATCGTATTTTGCAAAGAGTTGATGGTCTATGTCTGCTATGCTACAGCTCCAATCAACATCTGAGGACGCAGTGAAGTCCTGCAAAGGAACATTTGCCCACAATTCCTTGGAATTATCTTGCGTCACCTTGATAGTACACAGCATAGTACGGGCAAAACGGCTCATGACATATTTCTGGCAAGCTTCTGCCTCGGCCAACGTGTCGAAGCTGCCTATGCCAATGAAGGTGTCCGTGTAAGCGAGATCTGGCTGACCTATTTCCACCCTGCCAAGTACACGGGCTGGTATGGGATTGCCAATCTTCCCCGCTGCGCCATCAGCCTTTGATATGATGACCTTGTATTTCGAAAGATTGTCAGCTGTGGTTATATAAGCTTTCTTGAACCACATACTGCATCTCTGGTTATTCTTGCGCCCATAGATCAACACATAGTCATTGCCGTCATCAGGTTTGCTGTCGTAAAACAATTCTGGGAATATACTGAAGATATTGGCCCCAAGACTATACTTGTGACCTTTGCTTTGCCTACCCTCTAACTCAGGATGCTCTTTATACAACACATCAGTCAGACCGTAAAGTTCTCTCGGTCCAACAATACTTGAGAATGGCGATTCATCTTTTGACTTCACTTTCTCGTATATAGAATGAAGCTCTTTGTATGGTGAGAAGAATCCTATCTTCCCATAGTTTTCATGCTTGTTCCAAAGAGAAATCACTATACCTCCATTTATCTCCACATCGGGGAACACATCAGAACTTTTAACCCAATAATCAGCAACTTTGAAATGTGGGTCGTTCAGCATTTTCTGGTTCCAGTCCTTTGGAGTTTTTCCTGCGTTGAAAAGGAAACGTGCAGGATGGATGAGCATACCTTCAGATGTCAGCGACATACCTAAATCCACAAACAAATGGTACAAAGGATCAGAGCCGTTTCCGTCGCCCACAATGTCAGAATTATAGGGGGGGTTGCCTATTATTGCATCGAATTTCATTTCTTTCAACCGTTTAATATATTCTTCTTTTTTGTTTTTATCAATCAAATCATACGAATAAAATTCTGTTATGATGTTTTCTGTCGGAATCCCTAACAACTTAAACATTTTCAGCGTGCATTCGTATGTAACTCCGTTAAGAGGTAGTGTGTAGATGTTCTTTTTAACAGCATCTTTATATCTGTTGATCAGGGCATACTCAAATTCACCCGTTTTGCCTGCGATATTAAGGAAGCGAGAATTGGCGCTCAAATCAGCAGGTAGATTATCCACCATCTTCTGAGCCTTGTCGATTGGCGTGATAATAATGTTCTTTGACAGGCGAGAGAACTTTCTCAATGCAGTTTCAACATCAGCTGTAGCATCATTGCTGAGATCATCAATATTATTAATCTTATTATCCAGGTTCGACAAACAAATATAGTTGATATGTTTCTGTATCAACTTCAGAGTATGAAGATCTAACATGAGATGCTGGGCAATGCGTTGGCAATCCTCATATCTCTCTATATTGTTTACAACATCAGCCAACGACTTTTCTTTATAATCAGACAAATATGCGAACAACAATATTTTGAAATAGTAGGTTTGAAGTTTCCTCCCTAACGCCTTCTGATCGTCCGCTTCACTGACTGGCTTCTTGCCATCCTTGTTTTCTTTATGATGTGTATCACTCCCGCCATCGGAATCACAGTCAATGCCCGTCCCCTCTCCACTGTAAGGGTCGTGCTTAAAAATGTTCTGGAGGTCAGTTATCTCAGCCTGCTTGGAAATGATGTCTTTCAACTCGTTAAACGCTAATAGACCTTCATCTACAAAAACATCATGAGCTTCTTCTAAAACGCTCTTGTTATTGTTGTACTTCCTTATTTCATTGACTATATCATTCTCTGTGACCTGCTCGATTTTGCCCATGTTCACATAAATGATAGGCGAAATGGCTACATCCCGCTTTAAAGTCTCTTTTATGGCATCATTACCTTTCTTGCCTTCGACGGCAGCATTAGCGATAACAGCACTGGAGTACTGCAGTCGGAACATTCGGGACGGGTCGAAATCTACAAGAAGAGTCTGGGGCTTCATGTCCCTTCTAAGATACTCTTCTTCCCCATCTGGTTTCTTTGAGTTAGTATCCCACTTTATCTTCTTAACATATTGGCTTTGAAGCCGATAGATGGCCTGGTCGTATTCTTGGGGCGACGATGTATCCTTTAGGAATATCATCGTATCCCACTCTTTTACGGTGCTTCCTGTCAACATCTTACCAACCGTTAGGGTGATGGTTCTTTTGTTTTCAGACTCACACTTGTCAATAAAAGCCTTTATATTTTTTGAATAATCACTGTTGCTAAACTCTTGAGGACAACCAAAACCAGAAATATTCAAAACGGTATACTGCTTGAACTTATTAAATAAGGTATCCTGCTTCAGTAACGCCTCCATTGCGTCACAAGATGCTCTCCACGGTAGCACCATCACGATATGCCGGCACATCTTAGCACTTTCTGTTATCTTGTCGTAATTAAGAAAGCTGAAAATGTTCTTGTCCTCTTTTTTGCCGTCAATAGCCTGTAGCATGTCTATGACTTCTTTCTCGTGCTTGAACTTCCTGTGGTGTGGATTGTTTTTGCTCATGGAAATGGGACTGAACAATTCATTCAGGTGATATTCCCTTCCATCCTTACTCATTTGCTCCAGCTTAGCTTTGGCAGACTCGTTAGGATGGAAAGCAAAGCGTACCATCTGTGGGAAACCATAGTAAGGGTTTTCCCATTCATTTCGCTCAAGGTTTTTCTCGTCGCTATACCAATCTTGTTTTGCTTGATATATGTCCCTGTACTGAACTGTAGCGATAATGTCTTCTTTCTTAAACTCACCGTTGAGCATGATACGGTAAGGTGTGCCAGAAAGGTGGAGTCTAACCCTGGGTTTAAACACTTTGATAGCAGCGTTTAGTTTCTCCATAGATTCGTCATCACCTTCTTCCTCCTTCTTGGCGACAGCTTCTTTTAGCAGTACGGCACCAGTTTTTGACGAACGTGCTGCAAAGTGAGTCTCATCGATTATCAACAAGTCGATTTTACCTTGGCTGTTCAGGTCAAACAAATCTTGATGCAAACCCTTAATCTTTTCACCCAATAAGTCTTGCAGCGTAAGGAAAACAACGACTTTGTTTCCACCACTAACCTGCCGCAGCGTGTCTGATATAAACGAAGGTTTCTCTTCTTTTAGTTTTTTTACATCAACAAATCTGTACCCTTCAAATATCAATGGACGCTGAACATTTTCTTTCCACTCCTGTCTGACAGACGTTTTTCCTGATACAACCACAACAAGTTTTGCATCCATAGCCTTTGCACAACAAAGTGCAGTAAAAGTTTTTCCAAAGCGCATAACTGCATACATCAGAAGGTTAGTCCTTCCTGCCTTCCATGCAGCAACAAAATTGTCTATTACAGGCACTTGATTACCACGTGGCTTCCAAGGCTCAGTCCGCTTATAATCTTGTTCTGCTTGAGGTAATCTGTCCTCTACATTATAGTATGTGTATGGACTACAGGGGTCGCCAAATTTCGACTTTATTTCAGTTATAGCATCCGTTACATCCCCTTTTTCTACACCTTCATAAAATTCGCTGGAGTAATAGATTCCAGGAGGCACTTGGTCTGGTTTTAACTGATTGTATCCTTTATTTTTAAGGTAATCGTGCACGGCATGGTCGCGAAAATATGTTTCTTCGTTGACAAGGGCACTTTCCTGACACAACTTGATGATGTTTTCATATTTAGCTCTCCACTCGTCTATGCGCACATTGACAGACCTGTAAGTGTCACCTATCTTTGTGTACGATGGTATGGTATCTGTTATAAACGCATAGATATGTGGCTCTACACGACCTTTAATGACTTTATCGACTATCTCTGTTTTCATGACAATTTTTCTTTCTTTGCCAACCCGTTGTACTTATGGAAAAAAAAGGTTTCACCTGTATCCCAATCCATCATCTTCACATAGATGCCGTTGTGTTTGTGAATAAGCCCCTTCTTACATCCAAGACAAGGGATTTCTTTTCGGATAACCTTACCTGTCATCAAATCTTTAGTTTCTTCAACACGAGTATGGCAGCTACGAGGAATCACGAACTTCAATCCATCCATCTGGAAGATGTTCCACGAAATGATGTCTGCTATTTCCTTAACCTGCTCAATGGCTGGTTCCTTGCCAAAACGATCTTCATGATAGTCGAAGAATGACATCAGAAGATTTTCACGAGCCAAAAGCAGATTATCACCTTGCCACTCAAAACCAAGTGTACCCTTATAGGCCATCTTCGCCCAATAAAGCCAGTCCTCACGCGTAGTGGTATTCTCATTGACGATGCGTAGTTTCCTGTCAAGCCATCCAATACGTTTGCTTAAATCTGTAATAGCTTCACCTGTCACAGTATCATAGCGACTTGCCAAAAAAGGAGCCTCGCCACAGGTGATTTCTATCACGCCCATACTGACATAATCCTGCCAAGTCTTGCCCTCTGGGAACTCAACTTTCTCTTGTGTGGGAGTCCAAAGATGCTTGCCTTTTTCCGTTGTCACAATGTTGAATACAGGCTTACGATTGAACCATCTTTCATCGACGCCGTTATTCATATTGTTGCAAATCCAAGAGGGAGTAAACACCTCAGCCATTTTCCTAGATCGCAGTTTTCTTTCCTCGTCGTTCTTAGCCACACGTGGCTGAATCACATTCTTGTGCTCTCTCGTAATCAGCTCAGGGGTGATATGCTGAAAAAAAGTGTAGGCATTACCCATAGAAGCATAACCATCCGTTGCCCAGATGATATTCTCACCTGTGGTACGGTCAAGAAGCAGAGTTTCAAGTATATCATGCCCCCATGACTTTATTTCATCTTCCTTTATGTCTATACCAAATGACATTATTTATGCAGTTTGCTCCTTACCATCTTCTTGACTTCTTTTCCTACTGAAGTTCTCTCGCCTCCTCTGCCGAAGGTCTTGGCTCGACTCTTCTCATAGAGCATCCCAGCCCCACGGGCGGATAGCATTTGCAAAAATACGAAAATAATTTATTATTTATATATAAAGAGGTGGAATTTAAAGTTATTTAAATCGTCGGGGGATGTAGTAACTATTCTGCACCCTCTCACTTTCTTCAACAAAAATCTTCAAAAATCTAACTCGACCCGGTTAGCGTTATGGTTATCGTTATCGTTAAAACAATGGGGCGTGTTGGGTTGTGTTACTTAATATTCTTAACAAGAAATTTGTTAAAAAATAGGTTTTAACTACACTAATACACTAATCTTGCTTATAATCAATATGTTAGGCCATGTAGTTAAACTACATTTAACTACATGCTAACTACACGCTAACTACACGCTAACTACACTATGACTAGATTTCGGCATCCAAGACATGCTGAATTGAATTTTTGCTAACGTCAGTTCCCGTCAGTTCCGATATTGGGAACTGACAGTTCCGCCTATTGGAACTGACAGTTTCTCGTATCGGAACTGGCAGTTTCCAATATCGGAACTAATTCGGAACTGCCTGAAAAACAATTGATAAGAACGATAATTCGTGTGGAAATCCCTATTTGGCCGATGCCCGCCAAATGGGCATGTAGTTTCGATGTAGTTAGCATGTAGTTAAATGTAGTTTAACTACACTGGTTAACTATCAGCATATCAGCGGCTTGAAATGGATAGTGTAGTTAATACCTATTTTTGAGGAAAATATTTTGTAAACCAGAATCAGGAATAACAGAAAAAACGTCAACCTGAAAGGGAACAAAGCGTTTCAAGTGTCAACCGCCTTAGGAATAAGCAAGACACAGCTATACAAAAAACTTATCCCCCACAAACGTGGAGGATAAGTTTTGAGGGTAGCTTTTGCTTTATTCTCACTTAATCACAAATTTGTTTCCGTTCTTGATACAGATGCCACGATAGGCGCGCGAGACGCGCTGGCCCTGTAAGTTATAGAGTGCACCCGGCTGCACCGACTGCACCGGACTCACGATTGCCGTGGCCGTGCGGATGGCATCGAGCGAGGCTTCCAGATGCAGGTCGTGGGCTCCTGCCACTTCGGTGGATGTCTCGCCCAACTGGGGAACGGTTTGGTTCATGCCGTTATAAATACGAATAAAGTCGATGAAATCGAGGTTTTTGGGCTGTCTGTTCTCATCCACGGCCCAACTGATGTCGATTGAGCATCCTTCTTCGTCGCTATTGGGAAGATTGTCGGCATAGCCGTAGCGCAGGAACAACAGCACCCACTGTTTCTTGTATTTCCCCTGTTCGAAATACCAGGCATTCTGCGGCAGACGGGTTCCGCTGAAGGTCAGGTTGTCGCCGAGCCAGCCGGGGTAATATTCCTGCGTATGGTTGAACTGGTCCATGCGCTTGACAACACCCGATTCGCCACGGTTGTCGGTCCAAGGAATATCCTTCATGGGATTCCTGCGGTAGGTGATGCTGTAGGCATAATCCACCTTCCCCACGCTGTCCACATCGGCCGAGCCGCTAATCTCGTACCAGGGGTCGTCGGGCACACCGTTATGGTTCTCATCTTTCGAGACCATGATGATGCCCGGCTCGCTACTGCCGCCGGGGATATCCGGGAACATATTGCTCTGTATGGCGTTGCCAAGAATGTAGAAGTCGCGCTGCCCGCTGATGTTGGCAATGCTGTGGTCGAAGTGGAAAGTGACGTAGCCGCCATAGCCGCCCAGCGTGATCATGTCGTGGTCTACGTCGGCATAGTCGCCGGCAATGGCCTCGGTGCACTTGGCAGCCATCCTGGCAGCATCGTCGCCCGGCTCCCACACTGGCAGGTCGTTAACAAACTGTCCCGGAGCGGGCACATACTCGTCAACTGCCAACAGATAGGGGCTGTGGTCAGCGTCGCCGGTCATCTGCTGAGCCTGAAGCGGCAAGACAGCCGCGAATGCTATAAGGCACGTCAATGCCGCAATAGCTGGTCTTTTCATTTTGTTTTCCTTAAAGAAAATGGTTTTTCTACAAAACAACATAAAGCGTAAAATCAAGATAGATTACTCGGTCACATAGGTCAGGTCGTCGATGCAGACATAGAGAGGAGTATTCACTCCGAATTCACCCTTGTCTGTTCCGTCGAATGTGAAAGTCAAACTTTTCACCCTGCCTAAAGAACTCAGATCGAGCCATGTCCAGTCTACCACAATAGTCTTTTCCTTTCGGAAATCTACAGGATAGAAATCCACACTCTTACCGTTGTCGGCAGTAATCGTCACCTTCAGAAAGTCGCCAGTTTCAAATTTCTTGGCATAACTGTCTCCGTACCATATAGACGAAACCACGTATAGTGTATTGATGAAGTAAAGACCCTTTATATCCACGCCTGCACCCTTAGAAACTTCTAAGGTGGCATTCTGACCATAAACTACAGCATACTGATTGCCACTATAAGCATTATTATTAATGTAAAACTGGCCAACGGTGATGTTATCTAATGAGAATTCCTTATGCGCACTATTAGAAATGCCAAATCCCATAAAACTCACACCCCAGTCCGATTTAGTGTAAGTCGTCTTGAAAATCATGTCCTGCTCTATGTATGAACAATTGTAGGTAGTGCCGCCCCAACTGTCTGTAGTACCGGTCGCATTTTCATCTCCCATCCAGAATCCGTCTTCGTTGAGTTTCTGGTTTTCAAAAGAGACAACCACAGTCTTAGTATCGTCATCATCACTACACGAAGTAGTAACTACAGGTCCACCGATAAAGACAAAAACCATTAGGCTCTTTAAAATGTTTTTTGATTTCATTTCTTTATAAATTAATACGTTCTATAAACCTACCAACCCCACTGACTGTAGTTGACGTCGATGCCGCCGAGCAGGAGCCAGTTGGCCAGCGTCTGCTCATACTGACGCATCAGATAGACGGGAACCTCCACATTGTCGGGCAGCGTATTGACGGGAGCAGCCGAAGCGGAACTGTCGGAAGAAAGATAGTTGTAGACTTCCAGAATGTCGACCAGCGTGATGCCGGAATCGTCGAGCATCTCATAGAGATCGGTTATCGTCAGGTCTACCTTGGCCAGCGCATCGGAGATTTTCCCGATGATATCGAAGAAACTGGCGCGGCGCGGCGCACTCAGCTGGCGCACGCTGCCCTTCGGGTCAAGACTGCCGTCGCTTATGCCACTGTTCACGTCCTCCACAAAGCTGGACGCACTCTTTGCACTCATGTTCTTCACCAGTGCGCGCAGGTCGAGGCCCCACCCTTCGATATACTTGATGACCTTCATCAGGTTCATGTCGTGCACCACATCGTGGTAGTAGCGGTTCTGCTCGCCCTCATAGTAGACCACGGGCCAATACTGAATGGCGGCCATGGTCTGCACAAACCATACGGCGGCAGAAATCTGATGATTCAGCTTGAACACCAGCGTATTGGTCTGCAGCGACGACTTGCCGGGCACCAGACTGGGCTTGAAGTTCTTTTCCTTCATCCATGAAATAATGGCACGGCTGCTCTGTATAGGCACATAGTTGTCGTGGCGGCTGTGCTCGATGAAATAGTTCTGCGTGGGGTCGGGTTCCCAGCCGCTGGCAATCTTGAGTTCGGACAGTTTGGCCGACAGCGCCTTGGCCTGGTCGCTGTTCAGATTCATATAGGCGGGCTGCAGCAGCTGATGGAGCGAGTCGATGGAAACGTCGCTGTTCTGGGTGAGCACCGACTTGTCTTTCTTCACGACGTATTCCTTAGCGTTTGAGGCCACCGGCTCCTTGAACAGGTCGCTGTAGTTGATGCCCAGATGATAGTTCTCGTTGACGGAGATGAGAAAGGTGGCCACGTCTTTCCAACTGTCGCACACATCCTTCTTCACGAACTCGCTGTAGGCCTTCTCGCAGTCGAGCACGCCGCCGCCAGAGAAACTCTTGTCGAAGGTGATGCCCTTGTCCTTATACTCCATGTCGCGCAGCTTGGCTATGTACATTGTTTCTGTTCCGCCCTGCGAATAACCTATGTTGAACTGGAACTTGCCCAGCGGGATATTCTTGTCGGTAAGCATCTGGCGGGCAGCCACCAGTCCGTCGAGCGAATTGCGCGCATTGGTATCGCCGCAGAGATAAGACACCTTGCGGTCGATGCTGGAGCCATAGCCGATGTAGTCGCTCGAAACGACGATATAGTTGGGCTTCAGCGGACTGGCCAGAATGCCCGTCTGCACTTCGATTCCGCCCTGCGAGGGAGCCTCCGAGGGATTGCCGATAGTGAAGTGGTTGTACAGGATAATGCCGTCGCAGGGCACGCTGCCGTCCATCACGTCCGAGGGAATCAGCACTACGCCGCTGACAGTGGCGTCCTTGCCTTCGCCGTCCTTCGAGGGATACTCATATATTATATAATGTACGGGGCGCGAACCCAGCGCCACGCTTTCTATCTTGGCCTTCACGATGGTGTCGGTCTCATACAGAATCTTGTAGGTGCTCTGTGCACTTGCAGTCGTCAGCATGGAGACCACAGCAATAAGGGTGAGTGTTATCTTCTTCATTGTATGAGTGCATTAATTATTTGATGATACGTTTGCGGATGCCCTTGGCCGTCTGCTCGATGTAGATGCCACTGGCGGGCTGGCTGACGCGCTGTCCGCTGATGTTGTAATACTCCGCGTTACCTTCGGCCTGTGCATCATTGCCAATGGCCTGGATACCAGTAGACTTCCTGTCAGTCAGCTGGAACGTTGCAGCCACGGGGAAGTGGTCGCTCAGCGCCTTGCCATTATGCTTGAATCCGTCCATGTCGCGACTATACGACAGGGGCTTGAGGCTCATGCTGCCCGATGCTGGATTGATGTAGAGAATCTTGTCAAGCGACTCGCCGCCGTGCTCTTCTTCACGGTCGTCGCGTACGCGGTTGTCCTCCTGATAGTCGGGGAACTTACCTTTGTTCTGCAGTTCCACCCACACGTCGGCTATCGTGGCCTTGCCCGAGGCGTTGATGGCATCAATGAAATCCTCTTTTGCCTTGTCGCGAAAATAGAATGTGTTGAAGTCGCCCAAGACGATGACAGGACGGTCGTCCAGCCGGTTCAGGATTTCGTCGCGCAACTGCTTCCGCTGGTTCTGGCGGGCAGCGCGGTCGGGACCGGCCTTGCCTTCCTCGGTGTCAAGGTCGTCCTCGGCATCCATGTGTACGTCGTAGACCACTATCTGCATCCCGTTTGCCAGCGTCACCTCATAGCGGCGGAAGCCCTTGGTGGCCAGCAGGTCGTTGTTGTGGCTGAACTTTCCGAATCCGTCGGCCCATGCCGTGCGCTGTCCGGCCGACACGTTGTGGCCGTTCTTCCAGCAGGCCATCAGTCCGTCGCACTCGAAACGAT
>JAEEGJ010009630.1_pt1 | contig 25713 bp, 27 predicted proteins | sample 8958761 | NCBI WGS metagenome assembly JAEEGJ01 (sample SAMN16246546, study PRJNA631951) | gut metagenome | biome: gut microbiome; feature: rumen; material: RS-attached | host: Bos | place: Iran: Karaj | collected 2018-10 | reverse complement strand
CGCAACAGCTTGGTGCTCTACATCTTCTCCCCCATCTTCACCATCCTCTGCAAGCGGTTCGTTCCCTATTTGCAGTTCGACCCCACAGGCCTTATCTTCCTGATGGTCTCGCTTGTGTGTTGTGTAGGAGGCAGCCTCTTAATCGCCTGGCTGATGGACAAAACCGGCACGAGCAAGTATTTCTTTGGCAGGAAAGCGATTTATAGTCCATAGTTCATAGTTGTTCCTTTCGTTTAATTCGCTTAGTTGCAGGGCGTAGCCTAACTACGGACTATGAACTATGAACTATGGACTGACCATTGTCTGCCATTTTGTCCTCCTTTGTCGCCGTTTGTCCGCTAACTGGTCATTTGGCACAATTGGCACGCTTGTTGTCTCTCTTGTTAGTGAAAGCTGGAGCGAAAGCAAAGGCAATCAAAGAAACATTAAACCATAAACTTTAAACTAAAAATTAGGAGGTATTGATTATGTTACCAGTAATGTTTAAGAACAGTTGGATGCCAACTTTGTTTGAAGATTTCCTGAACACCGATTTCATGCCTCGTGCCAACAGTACAGCACCGGCAGTCAATGTGAAGGAGAGTGAAACAGCCTACACAATGGAGCTTGCAGCTCCTGGCATCAAGAAAGAGTACTGCCGCGTGAACATCAACGACGAAGGCAACCTGTCCATCGTCATCGAGAACAAATGCGAACACAAGCATGAGGACAAAGGCCACCACTATCTGAGGCGTGAGTTCTCATACTCGAACTACGAACAGATCTACACGCTGCCCGATGATGTGGAGCGCGACAAGATTTCCGCTAAGGTTGAGGACGGCATCCTGACCGTCACAATGCCTAAGATGGAGAAGGAAGTGAAGAAGCTGAGCAAGGCCATCGAAGTCTCATAAACAGAGGCAACCTTACATCCAAGACAAGAAGAGCAGCACCTTTCGGGGCGCTGTTCTTTTTTTGTTGTCCGTCTCAGTTGTCTCAATTGTCTCAGTTAAAAAAAGGTACCTTCTACATCGGAATCTCTTTCTTATATTACTTATAACTTATTGATTATTAAATATATATAATATATAAATAGATAAGAGAGAGATGTAGATACCCCCTTTAAAAACAACTGAGACAACTGAGACTGAGACGCTAAACAGTATCAGTAAACTTTTAACTCACTATAAAGCAGAGAATTATAATTCATCTGGTAAGACTGACGAGGTCTCAAACGTCACAGAATCCTGCGAATTACCCCTCTATTAGGCCTCAAAAGACGTGCTTGAGACGCTCATTCCGATGTTTTTTCCTATACTTGGCGCACACATGAGAGGCGCGGAATTTCAGTATCCTGACTGCTCATGGAAGGAATTATGCGGCCAAATGGGCAATTTAGTGGCTCATAGCGGCGACAACAAGGGCCAATTGACAAATTTGGCGAAAGCCATCTGCCGCGATTTCCGACAGCACGACGTACAGGAGGAGCAGAAGCTCGTGAGCTGGGCAAATGAGTACAAGTGCAAAACCAAGGAGGGCAAACGCCCGGAACGTCCTGAGGCTGGGCTCTTCTTCCCCTTCCACGACCAAACGGCGGCCGGCTTTCGCGGCGGAAACGCTCTCTACGGCGCCTGGGAAGCCTTCAAGGTTGGCGCGGGAGACATGAGAACGGAATCGTAATTTAAGTGTTAAACCTTAAACTGCCTCCTTTTCTCCCGGGGAGAGAAGGAGGCTCTTCAACACAAAAAAGAGGGCATCGCCCTCTTTTTGTTTATCTGATTTGCAGATATTTTTGGGTTTGCAGCGACAAATGCCACTGGGGATGCTTCTGGATGTAGTCAACGCATTGGAGGACTACCTGGCGGTTACGCACCTCGTCGCCGGTGTCGCAGGGTTGCAGGCACAGATAAGGGTTGCCGCCGATGTGGCTGTACAGCTTCGGGTCGTGGATGCCGTCGAAGACGACCTTCATCTCGTCGACCTTGTCGGCAACGAGCCTGACCTTCTTGTCAACAAAGCAGTTCTTCGGCGAGATGGTCACCCAGTCGATGTTCTTGGCGACAGCACGCGTGCCGTTGGTCTCCATCGCCACGAAGAAACCCTCCTGATGGAGTTTGTCCACCAGCTGCTCGTCGACCTGCAGCGACGGCTCTCCGCCTGTGAGCACCACGAAGGCGCAGTTTTTCCATTGTCTGACTTCGTTGAGGATGTCGGTGGCGGTCATGAGCGAATGACTGGAGTAGTCGGTGTCGCAGAAGGGGCAGTTGAGGTTGCAGCCGCTGAAGCGGATGAAGACGGCTGCGCGCCCTGTGTGGCGTCCCTCGCCCTGCAGGGAATAAAATATTTCGTTGATACGGTATTGCTTTTCCATATTCTTTTTGCTCTACATTGTCGGTTGGTCAGAGAAGATAGCGGGCGTCGATGGGGAACTGGTCGTCGAAAGCCTGGGCGGTGTTGCCGTTCGACTCCTCGACGATGGCCTTGTAACACTCGGGGAACTGGCCGACCACCCACGCGGCGATGTTCTCTGCCGTGGGATTAAAGGGCAGCAGCTCGTTGAAGTTGCCGTGGTCGAGATAACCGTGTACTTTCTCCTTGATACGCTTGAAGTCGACGACCATACCCTCGGCATTCACCTCGCGCGAAGCCAGGAAGACGGTGATCGTCCAGTTGTGGCCGTGCAGTCGGCTGCACTTGCTGGGGTAGGGCAATTCAAGCTGGTGACATCCTGCCACCTCCATTTTCTTTGAGATACAGTATACCATCTTTGTTTCTGTCATGAACTGCAAGAACAGATTCCTGCACAGCCTGATTCTTTGAAACAACGTAGAGATGATTCAAGGAAAAAAGCTGCTATCGAAAGGATAGTTAGGGAAAAAATTCTTATCATTTTTTCAGTAATTCATTATTTTCGGGTGCAAAGGTATAAAATATTCACGAAAACGAGCAACAAAAAGGGAGAAATAATCTCTCCGGTGCATGAAAAAACAGACGAAAACAAGAAAGAAGGAGGGCTGGTTTGCATTTTTTTGTTTTTTTTCTTACTTTTGCGTGCAAGTTTTAGCATCTTCGCGTGTTATGTACATAAAAGATATCATAGGAATGAAATATTTGATTTCCCTCGCAGGCGTGTTGATGGCGTCGTTGTTGCTGCTGGCGGCATGCTCGGTAGAGGATAATGACCAGCAGGGCGTGAACGAGCCCTCGTATGCCAGTAGTGTTGAGTCGGTGACGGATGTGTTCGAGGCCAACTGGTCGGCCGACCAGCAGGTGGTCGACACGGCTACGGTGCGCATGAGACGGTGGCTGTGGCAGGCGGAGGTGGTGATCAGCCGGCTGCCACACGCGTGGCTCTTGGAGAACAGCGCACTGACAGGTATGGCGCGGAAAGCCGCCGTCAGCACGACGAACGAGGCGTTCACGACCGCCACGAGCCTGGAGGGCTACGGACAGAACAACGGCAACTATTACTCGCTGCCGCCCCAGAACTACTGGTTCAAGGCGCGCATGAACAACGTGGACTACGAGGTGGAGGTCGAGCTGAAGGACATGAACCTCGTTGTGACTACCGGCGAGAGCGGTGGCCAGACCAGCCGGGTGAGCGTGGTGCTGAACGTGAGGAGCATCACCTGCCGGAACGGTAACGACGAGAAGGTGAAGGTGTTCAGTCCGGAGAAACCCCTCACGCTTAACTCAACGAAGAAAAAGTGAAGAGAACGTGAGCTCGGAGAAAAGCCTATTGCACGACATACTGAGCGGGAACAGGGCGGCACAACGCGAGTTATACGACCGCTACGCAGGATATGCTATGGCCACATGCCTAAGGTATATCGCTGACAGGGACGCCGTGAAGGACGTGATGCAAGACGCTTTTGTGAAGGTGTTCACCTCGCTGTCGCAATTCGACTACCGCGGCGAGGGGTCGCTGAAGGCCTGGGTGACGCGCATCGCCGCCAACGAGTCGCTGAACTATGTGCGGAGGAACGAGCGGCTGGCGTTTACCGACAACGTGCCCGACGTGCCCGACGACGAGGAGCCCGATATCGGCGAAGTGCCGATGCAGGTACTGCTGAGAATGATAGGCGACCTGCCAGCGGGCTACCGAGCGGTGTTCAACCTCTTCGTGTTCGAGGGAATGAGTCACAAGGATATAGCCCGCGCACTTGGAATCAAGGAGAGCTCGTCGGCCTCGCAATACCTCAGGGCAAAAAGACAATTAGCAAAAGAGATTAACGAATATAAAAACAAACAACGATGAACAAGGAAGAGTGGATCAAGCAACTGCAAGACAGGATGGCAGACTATCAGGAGCCTGCCCCCGAAGGTCTGTGGGAGGAGATAGAGTCGGCTCTTCCTCAGGACGGGAAACGGAAAGCGCGCGTGCTTCCCTTGCGCCGCTGGGCTGCCGCCGCCGCTGTGGCTGCCGTGCTCTTGGGCGGGGCAGGATACTATTTCGGAAACGACAACAGCCGGATGGCCAGCGAGGAGCCCTATGCGGAGGAAACGGAGTCGCCGGCCTCAAATAGCGAGCCGGCAGTCGCAAGTTCCACGATGTCCGCCTCGGCTGACGAGTCACAGCTGACGGGTGGCGGACCGCTGCTGGCAAAGGCTGGACCATTGGGCGTAGCGAGAAGCGTGAGAACGGCAGACGACCTGCACGTCGCAGCAGCTGACGAGCCTCTTGCCGGAGAGCTGGACATGGCTGCGCAGACAAAGGCGGAAGCGGCTGAGACGGAAAAGGCTGCTACAGACGACGCGGTCAGCGAGAAAACTACAACGGAGAAGAGGCAGACCACGATGTCGGACATGGAGAGACGCGTAGCGGAAAGGAGCCAGGCTTCAGCCAGTCCTCAGCAGCATCCGTATACCCTTTCATCGTCATCAAGAGCACGCAGGACCGCAGAGCGGCGCACGGGAACTGACGGCCGCTGGAGCGCCGGACTGCTGGCGTCGAACGTCCTGCAAAGGGGTATGCCTACAGAGAACAATACACAACCCGTGATAAGTGCGGCAAAGTCGTACAACATGGATTATAGTAGCACGAACGAACAGAGAGAGAAGGGGAGGCGGAGAGTTAGCCTGCCGGGGTATGAGGAGCATACCGAGCACCACATGCCGATAGCCTACGGCGTCAGCGTCAGATACAAGCTGAGCGACCGCTGGGCCTTGGAGAGCGGACTGGTGTACAGCAGGCTGACTTCCGACTTTACCCGTCGCATGAAGAACAACGAGCTGAGCGACCATCAGACGCTTTACTATGTGGGGCTTCCCGTGGCCGTGGACTATCTGCTGTGGGGCAACAAGACGGTGTCGGCGTATGTGCAGGCGGGCGGACAGGTGGACAAGAACGTGAAAGCCTCGCTCGAGTCGGAAGGCACGAAACTGGATATGGAGAAAGACCGCCTGCAATGGTCGGCCGGCAGCGCCCTCGGCGTGCAGCTGAACGTGACCCCGGCGCTGGGTGTCTATGTGGAGCCTGGACTGCGCTATTATTTCGACAACGGAAGTAATGTAGAGAATATATTTAAGGACAAAAAACTGAATTTTCAATTACAGGTTGGTGTGCGTTTGGACATAAAATAAGCCCGTCGGCTCTTTTTTTCAGAATAAAGTCTTGTATTATAAAATTATTTTGCTATCTTTGCGAGGACAAAAACCTATGCAAATTTGTGAACTAATTCTAATAATACATGAAAATCGGTTTATTTATCCCTTGTTATGTCGACGCAGTCTACCCGGAAGTAGGAGTCGCAACATATAAGCTGCTGAAAAGTCTCGGGCTTGATGTTGAGTATCCGCTGAATCAGACGTGTTGCGGCCAGCCAATGGCGAACGCCGGCTTTGAGAAGATGGCTATTCCATTGGCAGAGAAGTTTGAGGACAAATTCAAAGACTTCGATTATGTCGTTGCTCCCAGTGTGAGCTGTACGGCATTTGTGAAAATCAACTATCCGCGTTTGCTGGAAGGCAAGCACGAGTGTACAACCTCGAAAAAGATTATGGATGTGGTCGAGTTCCTTCACGACGTTGTGAAGGTGAAGAAACTGCCCGGAAAGTTTGCCCACAAGGTGAGCCTTCACAATTCGTGCCACGGTGTGCGTGAGTTGGGCCTGAGCTCTCCCAGCGAGGAAAACGTGACGAAGTTCAACAAGATTCGCGACCTGCTTGAGCTGAAAGAGGGCATCGAGGTGGTTGAGCCCGAGCGTAACGACGAGTGCTGCGGCTTCGGCGGAATGTTCTCAGTAGAGGAGAAGGCCGTTAGTGCCCAGATGGGTCTCGACAAGGTGAAGCGCCATATGGCCACAGGAGCTGAGTATGTGACCGGTCCCGACTGCTCATGTCTGATGCACATGAACGGTGTGGCCATGAAGCAGAATCTGCCTATCAAGTTCAAGCATGCCGTAGAGATTCTGGCAGAAGGAATCTGAGCATGACTGAAGATGGCCATCCGCAAAGGGCAAAGAAGCATTAAGCATTATGAATTAAGCATTTAGAAAGTTATGAGTACACCACATAGTAACGCAGCAAAAGAGTTCTTGAAGAACCAAAAATATGCTACTTGGCACGATGCCACATTCTGGTCGGTGCGTACCAAGAGAGACAATATGGCCTTGGGGCTGGGCGAGTGGGAGCAACTGCGCGAGAAAGCGTCGCAGATTAAGCGCCATACCATCACCCATCTGGATGAGTATCTCGACCAGTTTGCCACCAATGCCGAGAAAAACGGATGTATCGTTCATTGGGCGAAGGATGCCGATGAGTTTAATGAGATCGTCTATGGAATCCTGAAAGACCACAATGTAAAGAAGATCGTGAAGTCGAAGTCGATGCTCACCGAGGAGTGCGAGATGAATCCTTACTTGGAGGCGCATGGAATAGAGGTGGTAGAGACCGACCTGGGCGAGCGCATCATCCAGCTGAAAGGACAGAAACCCAGCCATATTGTGATGCCAGCCATCCACCTGAATCACGACGACGTAGGTGAGCTGTTCGAGGAGAAACTGGGAACGGAGAAGGGCAACCACGACCCCACGTATCTTACCTATCAGGCACGTCTGAGCCTTCGTAACGAGTTCCTCACAGCCGACGCAGGTATGACTGGAGGAAACTTCGGTATTGCCGAGACAGGCGACATCGTGGTCTGCACCAACGAGGGTAATGCCGACATGTCGACCTCATGTCCGAAACTGCACATTGCCGCCATCGGACTGGAGAAGATTATTCCTAACTACGACTCGCTGGCCGTCTTCCAGCGCATGCTCTGCCGCGCCGGTACGGGTCAGCCAACCACCACGTTCACCTCTCATTTCCGCAAGGCACGCCCGACAGCCGAGCCTATGCACATCGTATTGGTCGACAACGGCCGTAGCGAGTGGGTTGCCAATCCCGAGCATTGGGAGGCGCTGAAGTGTATCCGTTGCGGCTCATGCATGAACACCTGTCCTGTATACCGCCGTTCGGGTGGATATAGTTACAGCTACTTCATTCCTGGTCCTATCGGCATCAATCTGGGAATGTTGCGCGACAAGCAGAAACACAGCGGAAACGTGAGCGCATGTACGCTCTGCCTGAGCTGCCAGACGGTTTGTCCGGTGAAGGTAGACCTGGGCGACCAGGTGTACAAGTGGCGCCAGCAGCTGGATGAGTTCGGCACAGCCAATCCCGAGAAGAAGATGATGTGTAAGGGCATGAAGGTCCTGTATGGCAGCAGCGGCATCTACAATACCGCCATGAAGTTCGCTCCTTTGGCCAACATCGTGCCCAGCGGGCTGCTGAACTGCGGCCTGAACCCGTGGGCTGAGGGCCATAAGATGTTCAAGTTCCCGAAGAGCTCATTCCAGGAGTTGTGGCGCAAGGGAAAAGTGAAGTAATAGGCATTAACTGATCATTGACAATTACAGGCACGTTTTCAATACAAGACGATTGAAAGACGCTGAAAGCTAAGGATTGTCATGAAGCATTAAGAATTAAGCAATTAGTAGTATGAGTAAAAAAGAAGATATTCTGTCAAAGTATAGAAGTAACGTACGACAGAAATTTGACATGCCCGACCTGACCGACATCAAGGGCATCACTTATCCCGACCCGCTGGCTCAGTTCATCTCGATGACCGAGACCGTAGGAGGAAAGGTGGTTGAAGTAAAGGATGGCGAAGACATTAATGAAGTGATTCGCAGACTCTATCCCGATGCCAAGGAGATTGCCAGCAACCTGCCGGAGATTACCATCGCTACCCGTAATCCCGATACCATTGGGTCGCCACAGGCGCTCAACGGCACCGACGTGGGTGTGATCCGCGGTATGTTCGGCGTGGCCGAGAATGCCTGCGTGTGGATTCCGCAGCAGATGGTGGAGAAGGCCGTATGCTTCATCTCCGAGAACTTGGTTATCTTGCTGAAGAAGAGCGAGATAGTGAATAACATGCACGAGGCCTACAAGCGCATCGAGTTCAACGACTACGGCTACGGAACGTTCATCAGCGGACCGTCGAAGACGGCCGACATCGCTCAGGTGCTGGTCATGGGAGCCCAGGCTGCACGTAGTGCAACAGTATTGCTTGTCTGATAGATATTCAGATATTTAAAACACGGAAAATGGAGTTATTTGGGCTTCATTTTCCGTTTTTTTTGTTAAAGTTTCTTTGAAAACACATTTTTTTTGTATTTTTGCAGCCTTGTAAAATACAAAAGAATAAGATATGACAAAGTCTGCTAAATTGTTCTGGAGCTTTTTCATGGTGATAGGCTTACTATCGTCATGCATCAAGGACGAGCCCCAGAATACAGAATGCGACATTGAGGCGGCAAGCATACATCTGGATACACCTGAGAATATTTTCTATAGCATTTCCGACACGCTGGTGAAGGTGCCGTCGACCGAGAACAACATCGTTTTTACGGTGCGTCGTAAGGCTGACGTGAGCAGCCTGGCACCCAGATTTGTGCTGACCCCAGGTGCTACGATAGTACCCGAGAACGGTTCGGTACAGGATTTCTCGAATGGTCCTGTGACGTATGTGGTCACCTCTGAGGACAAGGCTTGGAAACGCGAGTATAAGGTGGCGTTTACCCCGATGACCCGTATGATGAAAGATACGCTCGAGATCGACTTCGAGGATACGGAGATGGAGACCAAGACCGGCACTTACTACATCTGGAAGAGCCGCAACGAGGATGGTACGCTGGGCAGCGACTGGTCGACGGGTAATCCGGGATTCTATCTGAGCAACAGCAAGGCAGCCCCCGATGATTATCCAACCACCATGCTCGAGAATGGCTACAGCGGCAAGGCTGTGAAACTCGTAACCCGTGACACCGGTACTTTCGGACATTGGTTTAAGATGCCTATTGCCGCCGGTAACCTGTTCCTGGGTAAGTTTATCGTCGAGTCGGCATTGGTGAGCGCCCTTCGTGCTACGCAGTTTGGCATACCTTTCGATAAGCGTCCGAGCAAGATAGAGGGCTATTACACGTATCAGCCAGGCAGCCAGTTCATCGATAAGGATGCCCATGTGATAGAGAAGACCGACTGTGCTGACATCTATTCGGTGATGTATGTGAATCATGATGAGCAGGGAAATCCCGTCTACCTGTTTGGCGATGACGTGTTTACCAACCCAAACATTGTGGCTATTGCCCGCGTGAAGGACCTGAATCCTACCGATAACTGGACGCATTTCGAGGCCGAATATGTTTATCAGAAGGACATCGACCTTGACTTGCTCGAAAACTATGGTTACTCGTTCACAATCGTGTTCACGTCGAGTATCACAGGCGCCTCGTTCGAAGGTGCCGTAGGCAGTACCTTGTGTGTAGATGAAGTGCGGGTGTCTTTCTCAAAAGAAGAGTAATACGATGAAACGACTGATTATACTTTGTATGGCTGTTGTGACAGCCTTCCCGCTCTGGGCCGCTACAGGCTTGAGTGACATGAAATGGAATGTGCTCCTTGGATATAATATCGGCGGTACAGCTCCGCTCAGCATGCCTGCCCAAGTGCGGAAACTGAACAGCTTCACTCCTGTTGCAAACCCGAAAGTGGGAGTGGGCGCCTGCATTCCCTTGCAAGGCAATTGGGGAATTACCACCGGAGTGTATTTTGAGAACAAGGGACTGAAGGCCGGCATCACGGCAAAGGGTTACCACATGGCACTCGTGATGGACGAGTCGGAGATCGAGGGCGACTTCACCGGGCGCGTAGACATCAACGTGAAAGAGTGGATGTTCACGGTTCCTGTTATGGCTGCTTATCATGTATCTCCGAAACTGACGCTGAAGGCCGGCCCGTATGTGTCGCTGCTTACTGCCAGAGGCTTCGATGGTGATGCCTTTAGCGGCTACCTGCGTCAGGACAATCCCACAGGACCTAAGGTGGAGATGGCCGACAAAAACGGGAAACACGGAGTCTTTGAGTTTGACGAGAATATGCGCAAACTGCAATGCGGCGTGGGTGTGGGTGCCGACTGGGCAGTTGCCAGCCGTCTGGGCTTATGCTTCGACTTTACGTGGGGTTTGTCGCCCGTGTTCAAAAAAGATTTCACCACCATCAAGGAGACTCTTTATCCTCTCTATGGAACAATAGGTTTAACATATCAGATAAACAAATAAACGGACTATGAAGAAATTATTTACATTATGCCTTGTCGTGATGACAATGTTACCGGCTTTCGCCAAGGACTACACCGACCAGCTGGAAGTGATCGTCAATGGCCAGTCGGCAGTTCAGGAGGCTACCATCTCTGTGACGAAACAGGATGATGGGAGATATACCCTGAGCCTGAATAACTTCATGCTTCAAGCTGATGAGGGGCCGATGGGAATCGGAAATATCGTCCTGACAGATATCGAGGGCGTTGAGGCAGACGGAAAGACCACGATTAAGATTAACAAGGATATTGTTATTCAGGAAGGTAGCGATCCTTCTGTCCCCTTCTGGATGGGACCTATGCTGGGCCCGGTGCCCATCAACACGGTTGCCGAGTTGCGTGGTGATAAGCTCTATGTGGTAATCGACATCGACATGATGTCATCGTTGCAGCAGATTATCAAAGTGGTGTTCGGCAACGGAGGCTATCAATTGCCTAACTCTGGTTTCGAGTCGTTCCACGATGATGGCAGTAAAGGCGTAGAACCGGTGGCTTGGCATTCGTTCAAGTCGGCAACGGGCAAGCAGGCTGGTATGGCATCCATTCTTGGAAATGGTGTTAATAAATCGGATGATACACGCCCGGGAAGTAAAGGTAAGAGTTCTGCTGTGGTAAACTCTGGTGCCTTCTCCCTTTTTAATGTTGTCGCAAATGGAACGATGACAACTGGACGCCTGAATGCTGGCTCTACGACTGCTGCAGACAAGAGCAACCATGCTTTCTTGGACATGAGCAAAACGGACGTGGATGCCAACGGAGATCCTTTCTATACAGTATTGAATGCTCGTCCCGACAGTATTGCGGTTTGGGTGAAGTTCACACAAGGAAAGGCCAATAGCGATCATCCTTATGCAACGATCTCAGCCATTATTACCGACGGTACTTATTATCAGGATCCGGAAGACAAGACCTATACAAATAAGGTGGCAGAAGCCCGTAATATAAAGATTGAGACAGTGGGTGGAAACTGGCAAAGACTGTCTATGCCATTTGTGTATTTTAGAAACATGGCCGAGCCTAAAGCCATATTGGTAACTGCTTCCACCAATGCTGATCCCGGAGAGGGTAGTGACGGCGACAAACTGTATCTTGACGACATTTCGCTGATTTACAACCATGCTCTTTACTCGCTCACGATTAAGGGACAGAAGGTGGAGTTGCAGGAAGGAGTAACAGAATATACTTTGGACGTAGATGGTGACATCTCGGAAGACGATATCGTGGCTACATCGAATGGTATGGGATCTACGATTGAGAAGAAAATCGAGAAAGAAGACTCAAAGACGGTGGTTACAGTTGTGGCGCTGTCTAATGACTTGAAGTCCAGTACTACCGCCAAGGTGACCATCAACAACTCTACGAGCATTCAACGCCCGATGGTTCCCGTTGCCGGTGGTGAGGAACTGTACGATGTGGACGGCAAGCGTGTCAAGGAGACAAAGGCCGGACGTATTTATATCAAGAAAGATGCCAACGGTTACACCAGGAAGGTGATTCGCCAGTAACCTGTCAGTTGCTGTTCGCAGTAGACAAATTCATGTCACACACGGTGCTGAGATGCTCTCGCCGTGTGTGACATTGTTTTTATTTGTGAGAATCATTTCCTGATTCGAGTTTTTTTGTTATCTTTGTAATCGTAATACCAATCTATCCGTCTATGAGAAAGAACTGTGCAAAGCTCGTCTTGTTTGCTGCATTCGTATTGATGCACATACAACATGTATATGGACAATTCAATTGGCCCTATAAAATCAGTCAAGGTGTTATTGTGACCGAGGTTCCGCAGAGAGAGGCGGGGCAAGAGCATGCCTTGGGCTTGACTGTTCCGAAGATGGATGTTGTGCGCGTCGCATTTGTTGGATTAGGAATGCGTGGCCCGGGAGCCGTATCAAGATGGACTCATATTCCCGGAATACAGATTATGGCATTATGCGACTTTGAGCGCGAGCGGGCTGAGAATTGTCAGAAATATCTTCGAAAAGCCTCTATGCCTCCTGCTGATATCTACAGCGGAGAATATGGGTACAAGGAACTTTGCAAGCGGAAGGATATTGATGTCGTCTATATTGCTACCGATTGGCTGCATCACTTCCTGGTTGCGAAAGAGGCGCTGGAAAACGGCAAACATGTGGCCATCGAGGTTCCGTCGGCGATGAATATGTCCGAAATATGGCAATTGATTAATCTCTCCGAGCAGAAACGCCTTCATGTGATGATGCTCGAGAACTGCTGCTACGATTTCTTTGAGCTCAACTCATTGAATATGGCTCAGAAAGGACTCTTTGGTGAGGTAATCTACGTACAGGGTGCTTACCGGCATGAGTTGTCGCCCTATTGGGATGAGTATTGGAAAAAGAATGAGGATGACAAGTTGGGCTGGCGGCTGGACTACAATCAAAAATTCCGTGGCGATGTTTATCCTACACATGGCCTGGGACCGATAGCACAAGTGCTGGACATACACCGGGGCGACCGGATGTGCACTTTGGTGGCTATGGATACCAAGTCGTTCAATGGAAAAAAACTTGTTGAGAAGCGTACGGGCGAGGAGTGTAAAGAGTTTAGGAATGGTGACCACACCACAACCCTCATTCGCACGGAGAACGGAAAAGTGATAGAGGTGCATCATAATGTGATGACTCCCCAGCCATATAATCGAATGTATCAGCTCACGGGGACAAATGGTTTTGCCAATAAGTATCCCGTACAAGGCTATGCGTTCAGCACGAATGACATGAAGAAAGCTGGTGTTCCCGTAGCCGACAACCTGAGTGGACATGAGTACCTGAGTGAGAAGGACAAGCAGCAGCTGGTTGAGAAATATGAGAGTCCTTTAGTGAAAATCTATGGTCAGGAGGCCAAAGAAGTAGGAGGACACGGAGGTATGGACTTCATCATGGACGCCCGTCTGGTCTATTGTCTGCGCAACGGGTTGCCGCTCGATATGGATGTGTACGACTTGGCTGAGTGGTGCTGCCTTGCTGAATTAGGAAGTTTGTCGATGGACCACGGTAACCTGCCCGTTGAGATTCCCGACTTTACGCGCGGACATTGGAACGACACGAAAGGATACAGGCATGCTTTCGCCAGTCAGAAAGATGAGGAGGAAACGAAAGCAGCAGCTGTTGCGTTCACCAACAGCCTGAAAGAGCGGGGCGCGAAGTATTGGGCGCAAGTAGAAAAGAAAGAGGCGAAGCAAAGAAAAAAGATAAAGAAATAAAGCCTGTGTTTTAGGTGAAATACAAGTGATTTCCAATCAGCCATCAATTGGTCTGCAATTAGCCGATGAATTAAAGTCTAATTGGTTAATCAATTTGAGTGGAATTGGGCATTAGTTAGAACTTAATTGGCCATAAACTAAAGCTTAATTGGTCATCAATTAGAACTTTGTTGGTTATCAACCGAGATGTAATTAGTCGCTCATCCAATCATCACCAGTCCTTCTGGATTTGTAGAGACGCACTCTACGTTTCTGGAAGCGTACTCTGTGTTCGTAGAGCAATGCTTTAGAATGCTAAAACATCGCTCTGTGACGGTACTCTTAATGTTCAGACACGCTTTTGCCCTTTTATAATTCCCATTGATAGATATCATAGCACAAGCCTCTTGCTCCGAAGCCCTCTTTTTGGAACACAAGCGTCTCGTTGAGTCCGCTGCCATCGGCATTCTCTGTGGAGCGCCCGAAGTCGAAATACGGATGATCCAGAAAGTCGTGGTGCATAATCTGCTCGTAAATAAGGTCGATAGCCCCCAGTTTCTTACCCTCCGGGGTGGCCGAACTATACTGGGCATGAACAACTTGGGAGGTTAAATAGAGCACCACACCACCCAGCACCTCATCATCGTGGACGGCTTGGTAAAGTACGATGTTCTCAGGGAATCGACTGTGGAGAAGTTCTATCTCCTGTAATGTGTGCACGGGCTTGATGCCGTATTTTCCACCCAGATTATCTGACAGGATTTGCCAAAACGTAGCATAGCTGTCAGACCGCTCAACATGAAGTCCTGCCTGTCTTGCTCTTGCCACACCGCGACGTCGCACACGTTCCCATCTTAATCCTGCATTTAGGAAAATGTTGGTGGAATAGTCGCGCGCAATGATGCGGGCCTTACACTCGTGATAGAGGGCATACAAGTCTTCCTCTGCCGACATGCGGTGATAAATCCAAGGAATACACTTGTAGACCACACGATGAAGTCCCAAACCTCGCAGATAGTCGTTTAACTGTCTGAAGAGCATTATTGTTTGCACCACCGTCAGCTGGGGACTCATCAGCAGCCCTCCATAGGTCAGCCCTTTGTGAGTATAGCAAGTGTCGCCTTCGATGTGGGCCGGCAGAATGGCCAGCAGCCTGCCTGAAAAATAGAACATCAGCGAATGGTCTTGAAAGCGATGACTGTGATAGTCCATATAGTGGCGGTCGAAGAGGAATGTACCGTTCTTCGACGCCGCTACGAATGCATTCCATTCGTCAGCTTTCTGGGGTGAATACCTGACTATTTCGAACATCCCACGTAATCCAAGAATTCGCTGTAATCATAGATATAGTCATCTTCCTCGTAGAGTTCAGAGGCCAGTACGAGACAGACGGCACCCGAGGAGAAATCATCAAGCGTTCGCCAGATGCCAGTCTCAATTATGAGTCCTTGCCAAGGATGGTTGAGCAAGACGGTCTCCTGCTCTGTTCCGTTGTCGAGTGTGACGTGAAAAGAACCACTTAAGGCGATGACTAATTGCTTTAACCGCTTGTGAGCGTGGCCGCCACGGCTCTCTCCACCGGGCACATCATACACCCAGTATGCCCGTTTGATGTCGAACGGCACATCTTTCATCTGCTCAGCCACCGTCAAGTTGCCGCGCGGATCGCATATCTTTGGCAGGTTGATAATCTTTCCTATCATCTTATTCCTTTATTATACAAATGGTCCGAATCCTTCTTGATGACAAAAGTTCACGGAATGAGTCTATTTGAATCCTTTGCGTAACGTTCCTTATTATTTCATGGCTTGTTTCATCATCTGCCACTCAGGGGTTACGGCCAGACGGCGCAGGCTGTTGTCGATGCGCTCCATCATGGCTTCAGGTCCAAGACTGTTCTCATGGGCTATCTCGGCAAGCGACAACTGTTCGTGGCCCAATATGCCGAAATAGTGGAGCAAGGCTTCCTCGTCTTCCGGTTCCAACAGACACACCAGATGCTCCAGATAATGCTCCATCTGATGGGATACTCCTTCAGGCTGGTAGTGCAATCGTACGAGGAATGACTGTAGTTCTTTCGTCAGCTCGTCCATCAGCGGTTGGCGTACATGTTCTCGTAATACTTCTGATAATCACCGCTTGTGACGTTGTCAAGCCACTCCTGGTTGTCGAGATACCAGCGGACGGTTTTCTCGATGCCTTCCTCGAACTGTAACGACGGTTCCCATCCTAACTCACGTTGTAGCTTGCTGGAGTCGATGGCGTAGCGCAGGTCGTGGCCTGCACGGTCGGTAACAAATGTTATCAGACTCATGTCCTCGCCTTCCTCGCGTCCCAGAAGACGGTCGACCGTGTTGATGAGCACCTTGATGATGTCGATGTTCTTCCACTCGTTGAAGCCGCCGATATTGTAAGTCTCAGCCACTTTTCCCTGATGGAAAATGAGGTCGATGGCACGCGCGTGGTCCTCAACGAACAGCCAGTCGCGTACGTTCTCTCCTTTGCCATAGACGGGGAGAGGCTTGCGATGGCGGATGTTGTTGATGAAAAGCGGAATCAGTTTCTCGGGGAACTGGTACGGTCCGTAGTTGTTTGAGCAGTTGGTCACCACCACCGGCATACCGTAGGTGTCGTGGTAAGCACGTACGAAGTGGTCGCTCGCTGCCTTGGCTGCAGAATAGGGAGAATGAGGATTGTATTTGGTGGTCTCAACGAAGAACTTGTCACCGTAGGCCAGGTGATGCTCTGCGCTGGAGGCTGTCGTAGTGAATGGCGGCTCGATGCCCTCAGGGTGAGTCAGCTCCAACGCACCGTACACCTCATCGGTAGAAATGTGGTAGAAGCGCTTGCCTTCATACCGTTCGGGCAGGCTCTCCCAATAGAGTTTGGCAGCCTGCAGCAGCGAGAGCGTTCCCATCACGTTGGTCTTGGCAAACGTAAACGGGTCTTTGATAGAGCGGTCTACATGGCTTTCGGCAGCCAGATGGATGATGCCGTCCACTTTCTTTTCCTGCATCAGCTGGTAGAAGGCGTCAAAGTCGCAGATGTCCATCTTCACAAACTCGTAGTTGGGCGCATCCTCAATGTCCTTCAGATTCGCCAGATTACCCGCATATGTCAACTTGTCAAGATTGATAATGTGGTATTCCGGATACTTTTTCACAAACAGGCGCACCACATGGCTGCCTATAAAGCCGGCACCGCCGGTAATTACGATGGTCTTCATATCTATTGCTTCTTGTTTACTTTTTTTCAAACTTTTTCTTGTATACCCATTCAAGTCCGTGAACAATCAGACTGACAAGAATCGATTGGAATATCAGGAATCCCCATTGAATCTCTTTTCCTGTCAGCCAACTGAGTAAGGCGAATGTTACATAGAAGCCGACGGCCCAGAGGATGATTCTCATTAATGCTGATTTCTTTTTTTTCGGATTCAGTATATTTATCTTCCTAATGTAATAACTTCACAATCAGTGAATTTATTGCCCTCAACGGTCAATCTTATCAAAGTTCTTTCCTTGTGCCATCCCTGCAATCCGGCTGCACCCGGGTTGATATGTAGCAGATTCAGGGTTTTGTCGTATTTCACTTTCAGAATGTGCGAGTGGCCGGAAATAAAGAGTTGCGGAGGATTAGCGTATATCTGTCCGCGGATGGAGGCATCGTAGTTGCCTGGATAGCCGCCGATATGCTTCATCAGCACCTCCGCGTCCTCGCATTTCCAACGGAGAGTCTCACTAAACATGCGCCGCAGGTCGCCGCCATCGCAGTTGCCATAGACAGCCCTCAACGGCCGGAACTCCGCCAGTCGTTGGGCCACTTCCAGCGAGCCAATGTCACCAGCATGCCATATCTCGTCGCAGGGCTCGAAATAATGTAGGTACTTCGGGTCCCAGTAGGAGTGAGTGTCGCTGATGATTCCTATCTTTTTCATTTTCTTTCGTTATATTCTGGTTCATCCGGATTTTGCTATAATCAGGCCGGAAACTAAAAACCTTTGATTCTCTCCCTGATGAACGACTCTATCAGGCGCTCGGTACCGTCGAGTCCTAATGGAGTGGTGCTGATGCAAAGGTCGTAAGAGGCTGCCTGCCCCCATTTCTTGCCCGTATAATAACTATAGTACGAAGCGCGGGAGTTCTCAACGTTCTGTATCATCTTCTTTGCTTCCTCTATCGTACAATTATTTCGCTCTGCAACCATTTTTGAACGCTCTTCTAAGCTGGCGGTAATGAAGATGTTAATCACATTGGGAAAATCACGGAGAATATAGTCTGCGCAACGCCCGACAAATACACAAGAGCCTTCCTTGGCTGCCTTGCGGATGGCATCGCTTTGGAATTGGAACAGACTCTCTTGCGAGAAACGGCTGTTGTAGAAGTTGTTGTCGCCTACATGTGGCGCATGCAAGTGGAACAACGACTTAAGAAAGCCTTTCTGCTCATCGTTCTGCTCGAAAAACTTCTCGGAGAAACCGCTTTCCTTAGCGGCAAGGTTGAGCAATTCCTTGTCGTATAATTTGCAGCCGAAGGTCTCTGCCAGCCGTGTGGCAATAGTGCGTCCACCGCTGCCCAATTGTCTGCCCACGTTAATGATAATCTTCTTATCGTTCATGAGGTAAGCTCTTTATGTTGTTGTTTGAATTTGCGCATGTAACGGAACATGATAATCCATGTGACGATGAAAGCGACTGAATCGCTGGCAGGTAGTGATGCCCACACCCCGTCGACACCCATGATGGGTGGTAAGGTAATGAGAAGTGGTAACAAGAAAATCATCTGCCGCGAGAGCGAGAGGAAAATACTGATTTTAGCTTTTCCGATAGACTGGAAGAAATTTGTGATAACAGCCTGTGAGCCAATCAGCGGGAAAACGAGCATGTTGATGCGAAGACCTCGTACCGATTGCTCGATAAGCTGCTGGTCAGTCGTAAACAGACGTGCACACTGATAGGGTAGCAGCTCGCCCACCAGCCAGCCAATTATCATGACCAATGTGGCCCAGAACATGGATATCTTGAGCACTCGCAACATGCGGTCGAACTGCATGGCACCGTAATTGTAGCCGGCAATAGGCTGCATGCCCTGATTAATACCCATCACAATCATGAAGAACAGGAATCCAATTCTGTTGGCAATACCATAGGCACCTACAGCAAGGTCTCCTCCGTAGCGAACCAATGCAGTATTGATGAAAATGACGATAATGCACGAGCACGTGTTCATGGCCAAGGGAGAGATACCGATGGCGAGGATGTTCTTGATAATTCCGGAGTCAAGCTTGTAGATGCCTCTCTTGAAATGCAACAGTTCGTTGGGATTGCTGAACAGTTTGATTTGCCAGCAGAGCGCTGTCATCTGTGAGAGAATGGTTGCTATAGCAGCACCACGAATACCCATGTCAAGCACATAGATAAACAAAGGGTCGAGCGCCGTGTTCAATACCACGGTAAAGATGGTGGCAAACATGGCCTGTCGGGGTTTGGAAGCTGCGCGCAACAGCGCATTCATTCCAAAATAAAGATGTGTGAATACGTTGCCCAGCAGGATAACGACCATATACTCGTGGGCATAGGGCAGCGTATTGTCAGAGGCGCCGAAGAATCTGAGAATAGGGTCAAGGAACAACAGGCAGAGAGCACCGAAAATCACTCCAGTAATAACTTTCAATACTACCGAGTTGCCCAGGATGCGCTGAGCCATAGAATAGTCCTTTTGACCAAGTTTTACAGACAAATAAGTTGAGGCTCCCACTCCGATACAAGCTCCGACAGCACCACTCAGGTTCATGAACGGGAATGTGATGGCCAGACCCGATATGGCCATCGGACCAACTCCTTGTCCGATGAAAATGGAGTCCACCATATTATATAGAGACGAGGCCACCATCGCCACAATGGCAGGAATGGCATACTGCATGAGCAGTCCTCCTACAGGCTTCGTTCCCAATTCAAGTGTTGCTTTCTTATTAACCATATCAACTTGTCGACTTCAGATGACGGTGCGAAGTTACACATTTTTGGCGGGATTAGCAAGAAACGGGCTGTATTCTTTTGCAAATAAGGTGGATTCACAAAAGCTTTCGTTCAATTTGTTGCCTACTTCTCAAAATGCTGGTAGTCTTTCAACGATGTCCATGCGCCTCCCCATTGGAAACCATGTTTGATGAACAGTTTATAGCATAGGTCGTTGCTGTCTATTTTATAGGCGAACTGTTTCTTACGGTCGCAGTAACGGGCAGCGTTCGAGGGTTGAATCTTCACCCGTCCGTTTCGGTAGCGGCGGTAATAGGGATTGTAGAGTGGATTGATGTCAACGGCTAATCCAAGGGCGTGTTTCGAAATCTTTGTTGAATTGGTGATTGTCCGGTAACAGAAACAAGAGGTGTTGTTGGCACGCATACTCTTCTCGTCGTTGGCATCAAAATCGTCAATAAGCTGCATGCGTTCTATGGGGTAGTGATTGTCGTATAATTCGCGGAAGATAATCAGCAAATCCTGTGCGATAGCTTTGTTGCAAATAAGTTCGCCCAACTTGATTTGTCCGTTTCCGTCGTAATGCAAAACCTTCAGATAGCGCAGGTCGGAGCATTGGATGTGCGGATTCTGATGGTATGATTTTCCATTGATGCGTTGGAATACCATATCGCTGACAGGCTCAACCATAAAGCAATGCTCAAGTCCGTATGTGGTAATAGCATTTGGCGTGACGACTGCTCCAGCCTTCCACTTGCTGAGGGCGTTCTTTTCATCGTTGTCATTGCCTTTTGCAAATGCATTGATGACAGGGAGTAGGAGTGTTAGTATGATAATGTGTATTTTCTTCATTTGTATTACCTTTGTTGTTGATGGGTGCAAATTTACGACTTTCTTTTGGAATGACAAAGAATAAATTTGGCAGTCACGATTATTATAGTTACTTTTGCAAGATAAAAATAAATGATTTGACAATGAAAAAGCTTATTCTGGTTGTTTTTTGCGTTTTGGGAATGTTCATTACTGCTAATGCTCAGAACCTGCAGAAAGGGAAATACGGTTATCTGTATTGCCATATGAGTGACCGTGGTGAGTGGACTGCTTATGCGCTGAGTCGCGATGGGTATCACTATGAGGATGTGCTTGAGGGGAAACCCATTTTTGATCCTACTGAGCATGCTCGTATCGAGGGAGGAACGCGCGATGCGTTTATATGTAGGAAACACGACGGGAAAGGCTTTCTCATGGTCACCACAGACATGTGTGTGGCTAAGTCGCACATATGGGATAATTATGGAATCGATCTCTTGACGAGTGATGATTTGGTGAACTGGCTTTCTGTGACCTTCGATTTTCGTAAAGGTCCGGCAATCTTCTGTGATCCTGAGTCGCCTGATATATACAAAGACTGGTCAACGGTTAACCGGGTGTGGGCTCCTCAGATATTCTGGGATCCCAATTATGTGTGGAACGATGGCCGTAAAGGTGGCTACATGATTTATTACTCGTTATGGAATCGGGCTGAGGAGAAGTACGACAGGATGTACTACTCGTATGCTGATGAGAGCTTTACGCGCCTGACGAAACCCCGTTTGCTGTTCGATTGGGGATATGCGACTATCGATGCTGATATCAACTATCTGAAGAGCGATGGTCTTTATCACATGCTGATTAAGAAAGAAGGTGGCAAACCTGGCATCTATACGGCAACGTCCAAGAATCTAACAGGACCATGGAGTGAGCCTGTGGAGGACGATTATGTGAGTTTTGAGGGAAATAAGAAATGTGAGGGTTCCAGTGCCTTTCAGCTGATTGGCGATGACGAATGGCGGGTGGCTTATATAGAATACTCCAGCAAACCGAAGCATTACCGCATCTGCAAGGCAGATAAATATCTGCGAAATTTCAATTCGCCCGTGGACATCCAGGGAGTGACAGGCCCGCAACACGGCTCTTTCATGCGACTGACAAAGAAAGAGTATAAAAGACTGCAGAAACTGGGAAATAGATAATCAACGGTCAGAAGGCAGGGGAAATGAGACAAATGGTTATTCTCTTGATGTGGCTGTCGGCCGTGACGGGCTTTGCCAAAGGTCCTGACAAGGATCAGATGGTGAAGTTTCCTGGCGGAAAATGTATCATGTACAGGTTGTACCTGAGCGACAAGAGCGGGAGTTCTTATAGTTTGGCACGGCCTGGAGAGTTCCTTTCTGTAAAGTCGTTGGAACGCCGCAGACGCCAGTCTCTTACTCTTGACTCAACCGACCTTCCTGTAAGTCCTGCATATATAGAGCGAATAGAGACTACTGGGCTGGAAGTAGTGAGCAAAAGCCGTTGGAACAACACCGTGGTGGTGAGAGGCCGTACCCAAAAGCAGTTCCGTACTCTGAATAGTCTGCCTTTCGTGAGAAAAACCGTAAAAGTATTCACGTCGCCTGATTCTATCAATAAATCTGTGAGATCCCGCTACCGTACGGATTATAACAGATGGGATACGCTTTCAACAAGCGAGTATGGAGCTACCGAGCAGCAGATTTATATGCTCAACGGCCATCGTCTGCATAACATGGGATATCATGGAAGAGGCCTGACCATTGCCGTAGTGGACGGAGGCTTCATGAATGCCGATGTGATTCCGGCATTGAAAGGAATTAAACTGATGGGAACACACGATTTTGTAGTTCCTGCTTCGAAAGATGTGTTTAAGGAAATGGACCATGGAACGAAAGTCCTCTCCACGATGGCTGCTAATACCCCTAATATGTATGTAGGTACCGCACCACAAGCGAGCTTCTGGTTGCTCAGGTGTGAAGATGTTAATACAGAGAATTTGGTGGAGGAAGATTTCTGGGCTGCAGCTGTCGAGTTTGCCGATTCGGCAGGAGTAGACATCATTAACAGCTCTTTAGGGTTCCATGGGTTTGATGATAAGTCAGCCGACCATACCTATACCGAGCAGGATGGCGAGCAGGCCCTGATTTCGCATACTGCTTCAATGCTGGCACATAAGGGCATCATTTTGGTAAATAGTGCCGGCAACGAGGGCATGGGTACGTGGAAGAAGATCAATTTCCCGGCTGATGCAAAAGATATTATCACAGTAGGCGCCATCAGCCCGAGTGGAAAGAATGCCGCATTTAGTGCTGTCGGTCCTACTGCCGACCGTCGCATTAAGCCCGATGTGATGGCTTTAGGCAGTCCTACAACTGTCATTACAGGCCGTGGAACAATCAGTAAGGACATGGGAACCTCATTTGCCGCCCCACTAATCACGGGGGTGGTGGCTTGTCTATGGCAGGCTTTTCCGAATAAGACTGCTTTGGAGATCATCCGTGCCGTCATACAAAGTGGAGATAAGTGGACAACCCCCGATGATGTATATGGATACGGAGTGCCTGACTTTCTGAAAGCCTATCAACAATTGAGAACGAGAAATAGCAGGTAGAAAATAAGTGACAAGCGATGGACAAAAAGTTTTTGTCTTTATATGACCTCAATTCGCTGGTGCGCGAGACCATCGAGACTGTGATGCCTAATGAATATTGGGTTGAGGCGGAATTGTCGGAAGTGAAAGAGTGGGGGGGACATTGCTATCTCGATCTGATTGAAAAGGACGAGCGCTCAAACACGCCTGTTGCCCGTGCGTCTGCCAAATGCTGGAAGAATACTTGGATGCTATTACGGCCTTATTTTGAAAGGGTAACTGGCCAGAAGCTTCATGCAGGTATGAAAGTGTTGCTGAAAGTGTTTGCCCAGTTCCACGAGAATTACGGTTTCTCATGGATTGTCACGGATATTGACCCTACCTATACAATGGGCGACATGGCCCGTAAACGTCAGGAAATAATCCAACAACTGAAAGCGGCAGGTGTGTTTGATTTGCAAAAAGGACTCACCTTGCCGATGTTTGCCCAGCATATAGCAGTAATATCTAGTGCCAATGCGGCTGGATACGGCGATTTTTGTAATCAGTTGGAGGATAATGAATATGGGTATAAGTTTCATACCCGCCTTTATTCTGCAGTCATGCAAGGCGAGGGCGTGGAAAAGAGTATTATCAATGCCCTGAACCAGATTTATGAGGATTCTCTGAAACTATCTACAGAAAGCCGGCAGTCATTCGATTGTGTAGTGATTATTCGAGGTGGAGGAGCAACAAGTGATTTGTCTGGATTTGACACACTTGCATTGGCTGAGAATGTGGCCAATTTCCCGTTGCCGATCATCACGGGAATTGGGCATGAGCGTGATGAGAGCGTTTTGGATATGGTCTCATATCTAAGAGTGAAAACACCGACGGCCGCTGCCGCATTTTTAATCAACCATTTGAAACAAGTTGATGAGCGCATCGCTGATGCGCAAGAGTCGATCGTTGGCTGTGTTCAGCACCGTATGCAGTTGGAGAAGATGCGTTTGGACAGATTGTCAACTCAGATTCCCGTTCTTTTCTCTGTGGCAAAGACACGTCAGGAGGCTCGTCTTGAGCGTCTTTTCAGTCGTTTGGCGACAGACATTCATGAGTATGTGGAGCGACAGAGAGCTGTCCTTGACCTACGCTATTCAGTTCTTCACTCATCTCTTGAACGCAGGATGTTGCAGGAGAAACATCGGCTGGAAATAATGGAACAGCGTATAGAATCTGTCAATCCGGAACGATTGTTGGAGCGGGGATACAGCATTACATGGCATCATGGCAAAGCTGTTCGCGATGTCAATGAGCTGAAAACCGGCGATGAAATTGAAACAAGGTTGCAAAAAGGAGTTATTAAATCGAAAGTGATATGAGCAATGAAATCAACTATGAGGCTGCTGTCAAGGAGCTGGAACAGATTGTAAGCAAGATGGAAAACGATGAGTTGGATATCGATCAGATGAGTGTGCAGTTGAAAAGGGCACAAGAACTGATGAAGCTATGCAAGGACAAACTGACTAAGACGGATGAGGAAATTCAGAAAATTCTTGCAAATAACAAATAAAATGTTTACTTTTGCACAAAGTAATTAATTCTTATTATTTATAAATTCATTTTATTATGAAGAACATTGATTGGTCAAGCCTTTCGTTCGGTTACATGAAAACCGATTACAATGTACGTTGCTACTATCGTGATGGTAAATGGGGCGAAATAGAAGTCAGCTCCGATGAGTATTTGAAACTGCACATGGCAGCTACTTGTCTGCATTACGGACAGGAGGGATTTGAGGGATTGAAAGCCTACCGTTGTCCAGATGGCAAGGTCCGCTTGTTCCGTGCAGAGGAGAATGCAGCCCGTTTGCAGAGTACTTGCCGCGGAATCATGATGCCTGAAGTACCCACAGAGTTGTTCGTTGAGATGGCCGAGAAGGTGGTTCGTCTTAATCAGGAGTGGATTCCTACCTATGAGAGTGGTGCTACGCTCTATCTGCGTCCTCTTATCATCGGTACAAGTGCTCAGGTGGGTGTTCATCCGGCAAAAGAATATTTGTTTATGATTTTCGTCACACCTGTAGGACCGTATTTTAAAGGTGGTTTTTCTGCTAATCCATATGTTATTATTCGCGACTTTGACCGTTCTGCTCCGCTCGGAACAGGTAAATATAAGGTAGGTGGCAACTATGCAGCAAGTCTGTTTGCCAACAATCTCGCACATGAGAAAGGATATGCATGTGAGTTCTATCTCGATGCGAAGGAGAAAAAGTATATGGATGAGTGTGGCGCTGCCAATTTCTTCGGTATTAAGGGGAATACATACGTTACACCGAAGTCGACCAGCATTCTGCCCAGTATCACCAATAAGAGCTTGATGCAAGTTGCAGAGGACTTGGGTATGAAGGTGGAGCGCCGTCCGATTCCTGAGGAAGAGCTCGAGACCTTCGAGGAGGCTGGAGCTTGCGGAACAGCCGCAGTAATCAGCCCTATCAGCTATATTGATGA
>JAEEGJ010009629.1_pt1 | contig 25713 bp, 5 predicted proteins | sample 8958761 | NCBI WGS metagenome assembly JAEEGJ01 (sample SAMN16246546, study PRJNA631951) | gut metagenome | biome: gut microbiome; feature: rumen; material: RS-attached | host: Bos | place: Iran: Karaj | collected 2018-10 | reverse complement strand
GCCAGATGCGCTCGTGGCTGCCCAATGACGTGGGCGGCGTCACCTGGTTCAACTGCGACGATGCCAATATGGTGGCCTACGTGCCGCTCTACTGCTGCATCACCCAAGTGCCCGACTGTTTCCGTCCCGAGAACAACCCGCGTACCGAGTTCAGTGACAAGTCGGCTTTCTGGATGAACAACTGGGTGGCCAACATGGTCTATCCACGCTATTCCATGATGATAGGTGACCTCCGCAAGGCTCAAAACGAGTTGGAAGACTATTATTTCGCTGACCAAGACAGCATGCTCGTCGCCATCAAGGACATGAAGCCTGCCGACCGTCAGAGCTACCTCAACCGCAAGAGCATCGCCTACGCCGACCGCATGATGCAGCGTTGGGACAAGTTAGCCAAATACTTGATTGTGAAGTACAACGACCAAATTGAGCGCCGCACCGACGAAAACGGCGAGTTTGCCCGTTGGGGCCATAATACCCCAGGCTATGACCAACAATTCATTGATGCCATCGGCAAATCCACTGGCGATCGTTACAAACTGAAAGAAGTTATCAAACGGAGAGAAAGGTAATCCTTCCCTTATTTCCAAAACCGTAGCACCGCAATCTCGCCCAATAAAGCCAACAAAGCTATCAAAGCAAAGAGCTTCCACTGCGAGGATTGGTGCGCCATGGCTTCCACCAAGTCGGCGTTGGCGAAATCGGAAGTGTCTAAGACAGCGGCCACATCGAAACCAGCTTTGCTAAAAGCCTTACTCACCTCTTCACGGTCCACGAAGTCCATGCGCGACTCCACACGGCTTTCGTTCCAAGCCGTCACGCGGTTCACGCTGTCGTTGACCAAAAGGTCATAGAAGCCCGCAGAGGGCAGATTGTCGTTCAGGTAAAGATAGACCTTACCATTACGCACTTCCGAGGCAGGCATCTGTTCAAAGCTGCGGTCGGCATTGGCGAGCAGGAAATGATGGTCACCTTCAAGACTCATGTCGTTCAAAACCAACATCTTGTCCTGACCAATCGTGTAGGAAAGCCTGCTCAGTTGCCCGCCAAGCAGCGCCATCTTGACCATCATCGGTACAAAGAGCGAGTGGTCGGCAAGGTCGCTCCACTTCGGATCAAGAGTAGTACCCATGACGAAGGCCTGTCCCTTACCCACAGTCTCGGAATACAGCATCGGGTCACCGTTCTGCAGGATGAGCAAGGTGTTCGGAATGCCGTTGCTTCTCATGCGAAGATGCTGCTTCACCTTAGGCAGGTCAGCATGTTGAGGCATGTCGAGGATGACATCGCTGAAGAACTCATGTCGCAAGGCCAAATCCTGAGCCACCGTGGCATTGGTATCGAGTTCCATTACCGAAAGGCCCAGCTTGTTCAAAAGGAAGGCATTGTTCTTTGGGTCGTTCTTTGACGGGAACACCAGCATCGCGGCACCGTCACTGACACAATTCAAGAGGGTCTGTTGCAAGGTCTCGTTGAGATTGGCAGACTCGTTGACGATGATGAACTGGGCTTTGGCAAGCTGGTCCAGGTCGAAGCGTGAAGGCTCCATCAGCGTGTAGCGGAACTGCTCATCGTCTTCGAAGAGCAAGGCACAACTAGTTGCCTCATTGCCCAACTCCACCACAGAGAGGCTCGGTCTCACGCCCAAAACGAAGTCGTAAGTGTCGTCAAAGGTGATGGGATGGTCATTCAGCGACACGCTACAGTGTTGGTCGCCCGTGCCGTCCACCACAAATTGCATGACGACCTCCTGTGTGCCGTTTTTCTCCAAGTCGACCGTCGTGGAAGCCGCCATCGTACCGTTCATCGTGAATGTGACGGGCAGGCCCTTCACCTCCTTATCGCCTTGATTGACGACACGTACATTGAGGTCGTTGGTAAGGCCGGGCTGCACCACAGGCGAAGCCAGCCATACGGAATCGATGTAAAGGTTGGTCTTGAATTCGGGTGTCATGGGCACCACCACCACTTGCATGGCGGTGTCGGCTTTAGCCGCAGTCAGATCGAAGGTGTTTCTTTGGAAATCGGAATAAGCAAACAAGGTCGTGGTGGCAAAGCCATGTTGTTTGGCCAACATCCCGAAGCGGTCTATCACCTCACCCATCGGCACGGGTGCGCCGTCGAGATTCATGCGGTCAAGCTGGTCAAGCATCTCCTCCTGATTCATTGGATACTCGTTTTGGACCTCGAAGCTGTTGGTCATCAGCAGGTAACGGTTGGACGGATTGAGCTTATGCACCAAATCACGTGCCGACTGCCGTGCATCCTCAATCAAGGTGGTGCGCTGCGACTGCCCTTTCATGCTCATTGAATTGTCGATGTAGATGCCAACAAGATTATTCTCCGTGTTGACATTCAGCTGTTTCTCAGGACGATATGGAAAGGCAAATGCCAGCATCAAAGCTGCGATGAACAGGCAACGCAGCAATAGCGTGACGAGATATTTCAACTTACGAGTCTTGGCATTCTCCTGCTGGATGGAACGTAGTACTGCCGTATTACTGAAATACACCAACTTATGCCGCCTGAAGTTGAACAGGTGGATAATAATGGGAATCAGCAGGGCGAACAAGCCCCATAGCATATTGGGATAGAGAAACCGCATATCCTATGAATGAGGCTGCAAAGGTAAGCAAAATCAGGCAAACATCTTATCGATGACGTCCTTGTACTTGGCTGTGATGACCTTACGCTTGGCTTTCAGCGTCGGGGTAAGCAGGCCGTTGGCGATACTCCATTCGTCGGCGAGCAACACGTGCTTCTTGATCTTCTCGGTCTCACCCAAGCCCTTGTTCAGCTCATTGACTTCCTTGGCAAAGCGTTTCAGCACCTCAGGATTTTGAATCATCTCGGCGTTGGTTGTATAAGGGATCTTCTCCTCGAGGCACCAGGCCTTCAAGTCGGTGAAGCTCGGGATGATGAGGGCACCGGCGAACTTCTGGTTCTCGCCCACCACCAAGATTTGTTCAATCAGCTTGGAGGAACAGAACTTGGCTTCAATGACATCGGGGTTGATGTACTTGCCACCCGAGGTCTTGAAGAGGCTCTTGATGCGGCCCGTGATCTTCAGCTGGTTATATTGGTTGAACTCACCCATGTCGCCCGTGTGGAACCAACCCTCCTCGTCGATGACTTCCTTGGTCAGTTCAGGATGTTTATAGTAGCCCATCATCACATTGTGGCCACGGCAGAGGATCTCGCCACTATCGGCAATCTTCACCTCGGTGCCAGGCAGCGGTTGACCCACATAGCCCACTTCGCGTCCGTGCGGGTTGCGGTTGCTGACGGCGATGACGGGAGAGGTCTCGGTGAGGCCATAGCCTTCGAAGACCGGCATCTTGATGGCTGAGAAGAAGCCCGCGATCTTCTGCGAGATGGCGGCGGCACCCGACACGATGATGTCGAAGTTCTCGGCGCCGATGTTGGCTCTGATCTTGCTGTAGACCAACTTGTCAGCAAGGGCCAGTTTCTTGTCATAGAACCAGTTGCGGTTAGTGGCATCAATCTTATAGCGTTCGCCGAGGTGCAAGGCCCAGAAGAAGATAGCCCTAGCAATGCCCTTCTGCTTCTTGCCCGACTGGTAGATGGCGTCGTAGAAACGCTCAAGCACACGCGGCACGGCGCACATCATCGTCGGATGAATCTCGCGCATATCGCCGGCGATGGTACCCAGGCTCTCGGCATAGTAAATCGACATGCCGCGATACTGGTAGCAATAGTTCAACGCACGTTCGTAGGCATGGCACACAGGCAGGAAGCTGAAGGCCTTGTTGGACGTGTCACTGATGGTGTAATGGAAGTTCGGGAACTGGTTCATAAGGTTGTGGTGCGAGAGCATCACGCCCTTAGGTGTACCTGTGGTGCCCGAGGTATAGATGATGGTGGCGCAGTCCATCTCGTCGACGGCAGCCTTGCGTTGTTCAAGCTCTTCAGCATGAGGATGTTCCCTACCCAGTTGGAGCATCTGGTCGAAATAGGGATATTTCTCACGGTCAACCATGGTATACACCATCTTGACATTGGGTGCGTCAGGAAGGATGTTGGTCACTTTGTTCATCACGCTGAGGCCGTCGATGATGACCATTCTGGCATCGCAGTCGTGAAGGATGTATCGGTAGTCCTCCTCGCTGATGGTAGGATAAACAGGCACGTTGATGGCGCCCACCTGGCTGATGGCCATGTCGAGCATGTTCCACTCGGGACGGTTGGTGAGAATCATGGCGACTTTGTCGCCTTTCTCTATGCCTAACTCGATGAGGGCATAACTCAATGCATCAGCGTGTTCCTTATAAGATTGTGAACTGTAATTCACCCATTGCCCATTCTTTTTCCCAGCGAGGGCCACCTGCTGGTTAGGGTACTTCTCCACATAATTCTGAAGAAGGTCAAAAACTCTTTTTATTTCCATATTCAAATCGTTTTGACTTATGTCGAATCTTTCGATTCATTGCATAAAGAAAGTGCAAATATATAAAAAATACATTTGCACTCACTTTTTAAAACCGAAAACTGGAGTATTTTCAATGAAGACAAGGACGGATCGTAACCATTGGCTTGTCTTACTCCGGTATCGGTGCAATGATGATTCTCGTGTTGCCGTTGACGGTGCCTTCCTTGCAGCCGCCATATACGTTGCCTTCGATAGTGACTGGGCTGTCGTTGGGGTGGTCTTTGTCGCCGATCACCACAATCGGGTTGCTGGTGACATCACCGTAGCATCCGCCGCCGTACACGTTGCCTTCAAAGTCGCCATCGCCCTCGTCAATAATGGGGAGCTCATTGGTATGACCTCCAACAGTGGCTCTGAGGATTTTAATCACTGGAGTGTGTTCTGAATACTCGGTGACGCCATTGCTGATATTGGTAGGTGTGTAGTTCGTGTACCTACCTCCGCCGTAGATGTTTCCGATAAAGAGCTGACACGTATCGCTTTCTTGCACGATGATGGTGATCTTGCCGGTCACATTACCGTTGACATCGCAGGCGCCAAAGAGGTTGCCTACGGTACCGCCCGATATGAAGAGATTGATGTGGCCTTCAATTTCGTCGGTATCAGGATTGTCCATGATGTTGGAGGCATAGTCGTCAAGTTCCGGATCGTTGAGACGGCCTTTTGAGCCACCAAACACATTTTCAAACACACCGCCAGCAATGGTGAGGTTGATGTTTCCATAGATTTGTGCCACGTTACTACCGCAGTAGAGGTTGACATATCTCATTTCAGAATCACAACCGATAGTTTCGGTAACATCACCGATGATTTCCGTCTGGTTGGAACCCATGAAGTGGTCGATAACCACTGCATCGGAGCAACCGCTATTGAAGGTATTCGACTCGATGTCTCCAAGCACATCACCATGTTCATTACTGCCGTTGTAAAGCGCGTTGATGCGACCACCACCAAGGAGTATGGTGATACCGCCCAGACCGATATTAGCTGCCACACCGCTTTCGCCGTTGCCGCCTCCAAACACCTGGTCGAAACGGCCGCCGTCAATGGTGAGATTCACGCCATACACAGCAGCAGCGTTACCGCCACCAAAGAGACGTCTGATTGTATTTTCACATCCATGAATATGCACGTAATTCTTCTTGCCAACCGTGTAGTCGGACTGGTTGCCTCCGCCAAACACTTGGTGGATGGCATAGCCTGCATTGGGTTGTACGTAAGAGCTTGAATCCGTCGGGATATGATAAGTCTGATACACATCCACAAACACAGTGTCTTGAGGCGAACCGTTCTGGTTGTTGCAGCCGAACACGTCACATTGGACGAGATCAGCTTGGCCAGTATAGCCAGAAGCGCCGACATTGACATGAACTACACCTTTGACAAGGGCTTGGATTGGGAGAATCCCCTCCCCTGCTTGTCTTCCCAAGCCGCCGCCAAAGACGTTGCCGCAAATGGTGCCGTTGAGGATATTGACGATGGTAGCGTTGTTTGCATTGGAGTTGACGTTGCCTAAAGCCGATCCACCGTAGAGTTCTCCGTAGAGCGTAGGAGTTACCGTATGGATTTCAACAGGTTCTTCACCCGTATTGTCAAAGAGAACCTCGCCGAAATTGACCAGAACGTTGCCTGTGACACTCGTGGGTTGACCGTAGCCGCCGCCGTGGATATTAGCCGTATTGTCGATGCTTTCGCCAACGACACCACCAGTGAGTTCGACAGTGGTATTGCCGTCAACTATGCCTGTGGTGTTGCATCCTCCGTAAACGCCGGCTCCTTCTTCCGTGCTGGTGCCGATGATACCGCCTTCAATAAGGATATACGGATTGCCCGTAACGTTGGCTTCGTTGCCGCCGCCTACCACCTTCGTAAGCACCGTACCCCCAGTGATGTTGACATAAGGATAGTCGGGTGTGGTTGTCGGGGCGCTGTAATCGGCCACGCTGCCACCGCCCATCACATTGCCGATGATACCATCGTTGACAATCACCGTGACCGTCCCTTCGGGGTCACCGTTCTGGTCGTTGCAGCCGAAGATGGCACTGGTGACATTGGTGCCATCGCCAATGACTTGGATATTGCCGTTCACATGGGCTTCGATGTTAGTTGTAGCACCATTGAAGCCTTCCTTCTTTCCTAAGCCTCCACCAAAGACTCTGCCATTGATGGTGCCGCTCTTAAGCCATACCTTGGTGAGATTTTGGGTATCGCCGTTGACACTACCCAAAGCCGAGCCACCGTATACGTTGCTATATACATCAGGTGTCGAGTCTTCGCCTCCAATGGTGACAGTCACATTGCCGCCGGTGGTGGTGAGCTGACCGAGGCCGCCACCAAAGATGCCTTCGGGCATCGGTGTTTCTTCATTACCCAAAACGCCACCGTAGATATTGACAGCGATATCATGAGTGACAGCGCCTTGAACGTTACAGCCGCCATAGATGCCACTTACAATGGTTCCGTCATAGACATTCACAAAGGTGGAATCGACGTTGGCCATGTCGCCGCCGCCGAACACCTCATTATATATCATGGTGTTGCTCTTTTGGACGTTTACCACGGGACCGCCGAGTACCGCGCCTTCAAAGCCGCCACCGTACACGTCACCGCCATGGATGGCATTTCCTTCCAAATGACCTACTTGAGCCAAGCGGGCGTTGATTGTATCGGTGTCACCAATATTCACTTGAGGGTTGGCCGTAGTGATGGCCGTAGCACCCTTGCCGCCACCAAATACCGCCTGCCTGACCGTGCCGTTCTTGATGTTCACTACGGGTGAAATGATGAGCTGATCATCCACGGGAGTCGGAGTATAAGGCGTAATGTTGCCAGCGCCAAAGACGGTGTCAAGCACCATAGGACAAGGACCTTGGATCGTATCCACATTGACGGTGATGGTTCCAAAGACATTGCCGAGCACATCGGAACCGCCAAAAGCTTTCACGATAGTGCCACCATAAATGTTGAGGACGACATGGCCATAGATGTCGGCAGAAGTATTCGCGTCACCCTTTGAGCCACCAAACACACTCACATAATCACCGCCATAGACGTTGAGTGTGACAGTAGCGTTGGTGGTACCCGGCACTCCAATAGGAGCCAAATTAGAACCGCCATAGAGCTCGCCGATCTCACCTACAGGGCATCCAACGGTAGTGGTGATACTATGGTTAATGGGTGCCTCGTTGGCGCAGCCAAACACCTTGCCGAAAACTGCGTCCTCGCAACAATCGGTCGACAACACATTGAGGTTGATGTCGTCAATGGAGCCACATTGGTTGGCACCGCCATACACCTCGTCGATAAGGCCAGCATAGACGTAGGAAGAGGCCGCGCCGTAGATGTTGGCGCCTGGGTTGTAAAACGGTTGCGAAGGATCATCGTGGTTGCCCGTCTGACTGTATCCGTTGCCGCCACCGAACATACGGTGGATACGTCCGCCGTCGATAATGATGCGTGTATTGGCCGCAATGCCATTGGTGCCGGTGGTTCCCACATCGGCAGCATTGCCGCCGCCATAAACGTCCTCAATGGTGTTTTCTTGGCAATCCCATACATGCACCGTAGCGCACCTTGGTTCACCATCTGCCAAAGGTGGCAAATAAGCTGCCTTGTTACCGCCACCATAGACGGCACTGATAGCATAATCCTGGGTGAGTGCATTGGTAGCGAGGGTTGAGAGGTGCCATCCGCCTGCGGGTTCTGTTGGATAGTAGTCGTCATAGTCGGTAGCCGGATCGGAACGGTGTGCCGTCCGATAGATGTTCACGAACACACTGTCAAGCGGGGTGCCGTTGACGTTGTTACAACCGTAAACCGAGCCGTTGATTGTGGCATTACCGGAAACAGCTATGGGGCAATCTTGGTTGTCCAACCCACCTGTACCGACGTTGACATAAGCCTTGCCGTTGACGTGAGCGGGATAAGCTGTGGTAGGATCATCGCCTATCTGGTTTTGTCCCAGACCGCCGCCATAAATGTCGCCGTTGATGGTGCCATCAAAAATGTTGACAGTGGTGATATCATCGCTGTCTTGGCCGTTGGTCCTGGGGCTGTTGACATCGCCATAGCCCGAACCGCCATAAACATCGCCATATATCAAAGGAGCAGCTTGGTCGGATATTTTGTCAACGGTGACCGTGACATTGCCGGTGGTCTGTGTCAAATTACCATAGCCACCGCCGAAGATGCCGTCGGTCATCGGTGTGGTATTGGAGCCGAACGTGCCGCCTAAGATGTTGACATTGATTGCACCTACGATGGTGCCGTTGAGGTTGTTGCCACCATAAACGCCACCATTCACCAAACCGCCAGTCACATTAACGGTGCTGCAGCCATCGCCGGAATAGGTGTTACCAACGAAAGTGTAACTCTCCGTCGTCGTACCAGCCAAGTTGCCGCCGCCGAAAGCCCTGTCGTTCACTGTGCCACCCACGATGTTCATCAAGGTAGTACCAGACAGAGCGGCATAGCCTCCAGCGTATAAATTATTCGCAGTACCACTCAACATATCCACCCGTGAAACAGCGCAGTAAGGTTCCACGATAGTAACCGTGTCAGTGGCAACAAGATCTGCCTCGGTGTGATCACTACCTGCCACATAAACATTTTGCCCATCATAATCATAGTTTCCGTTGCCGCCACCGTACACATTGCCTATATAAGTACCTTCTGTGCCGTCCACGCCATTGACCACCACCATGGAGGTACCGCCCACGACACCGCTGATATCGCTGCCACCGAAAATTTCCGCATTGATGTGGTCGTCGCTATGACCCTCAACGATAACCATGCTGCCGTTGGTGACACCGTTCATACGGCATCCGCCGTAAACATAGCCGCTCACTTGAGCGAGGGGGGTAACAGCAGTACCTGTTCCATTAGGTCTGTATTCTTCCCTCAGGCGAACCAAGCTGCCTACATGTTGATAAGTGGAATCTCCAGTAGAGACAGTGTAGTCGCCATACATAGCACCCTTGTTGCAGCCGCCATACACGGTATTGACCTGTCCGTTAAGCAAGATGATGTCCGATAAAATGTCCAAATCACCTTTGTTGTTACCACCAAAGATAGTACCTACTTGGTCGTAGGCATTTTCTTCCGTCGCATTCTCGACATTGACGAATACGGTGATGCGGTCCAACACGGTAACGCCGTTACCGCCGCCATACACCGTATTAATATAACCACCTATGTCTTCTCCACCCTCTGCATCAATGTTGACATCGACGAAGGTGTTGGATTGAACAGGCTGGTCAGTAACATCGCAATATTCGTTACTATTATATTCGTATGCACCATTGCCACCTCCATAAACGGTACTAATCAAGGGCTTTCCCGTAATCCCCACATAAGTCTTCACACCCAATTGTTTCAAATTGGTATGATCATCGGAAGCCAAGGAATAACTGTCAGGCAACACACGGTTGGTGATTTGCGCCACTTGTCCAGCACGGTCGTTACCGCCATAGAGAGCACCCTCTGTTGGCACGTCACCGATGTAGCCGATGGAGCCGCCCGACACCTGCACTTCGTTGCTTCCGAAGATGGAAGCGCGGTTGCCGCCGCCATACACGCTGCCTTCTACCGTGCCGCCATCCATGCGCACCGAGCTATAGCCCACAAAGTCACGGAACCTGTAGTTTTGGTCGGTGGCATTAATGAAGCCAACGAAGGCCATATTGCCTCCAGCATACACGTTCTCTTTCACGAGGGCTGTCCCGCTCACCATCACACGGGTTTCGTTGTGGGTAGGAATTTTGAGGCCAACATAGTACTCTTCGGGATCGTAGGGCGGATTGCCAAAGTTAAGACCAGAAATGTATTCCACACCGTTGTTGCAGTGATAGTAACCATTGGAGCCGGCAAAGAGGTTGCCATAAACCGTGCCACCCGAGGCTTTCACATAGGTGCTGCCTTTCACCAACTGGTATTCTTCATCTGTCGTATAGTCTGGATATTCTATACGAGGTTCGCTACCCACATCACCACTGATGTTGCAGCCACCATACACGGTACCTACATGCCCGTCCTCGATTTCAACCCAAGTGCTGAATTCCACATCGCTCATCTGGCAGCCGCCATAAAGGTAGTCAACAAGCATGTTCGCGCTATTCATCACCACATGGGTACCATAGAAGATAGGTTGGGCATCGCTTCCGACGTGATTGGAGCCGAAGTCGCTGGCTATGGGACCAGTACCAGGATTCTGTTCAGGGTCATCATCAGGGATTTGCGCCAGCATGTTACCTGCGTTGCCGCCACCATACACGGTGCCGACGCTGCCTCGCGTCAGGGTGATGGTCGGCAGTCCATGCATGGAAGCCCTGTTGTTGCCGCCAAAGAGGGATCGCACGTTGTAGATGCCTGTGCAGTTCCATGCATAACCCTCATTGATTCCGGAAATATTATCATCATCATCCCAACTGCTGACAGCGTTGGTGAACGTCTTGTCGCGCGGGCAGTCAATGAGCACATTGGCATCACCCACATCAGCAGCGTTGCCTCCGGCGAAAACGGTGTCGCACATTCCACCACTTATGGTGACGTCCGTCGTCAAGCCAGCGACTTTGTTGCCACCGCCGAAAACATAGCAAATGCCATAGTTGCGACCAAGGCCAGTAGGATAACCACTCGTTTGGGTCTTCGTGTCGTTGACCGCAATAAGATGTTTGCCAGCGGTTTGATTGCCGCCATAATTGTTGCCGCCAAACACAGCGAAAGCCGTGCCGCCGTTGACGGTGATGGAGGTACCATCATCCGCATCAGTATTGGTAATGAAAGCATTCTTTGCTCCGCCGAAGATGGAATCGGCCTTCACGGCATTGTTGGCCATCGTGATGTTCGTCTTGGTGATTTTGGGGAAAACAAGGGTGTAATCACCACCCGTCGTGTTTTCCCATACCACTTCGCCCACCGTGTGCGACTGAGTCATGGCATTCACTGTCCCATTATCTGGCACGACGAAAGAAGTATGTTCGTCATCAGCAGCCACGAAAGTGGTACCGTCGTAAGAATAGTAGCCGTTGCCACCGCCATACACATCGCCAACCCTGACTTTGGTTGAGGCTTGACTATTATTATATGTTCCGGCATCAGAGTCATCGGCAGTTACACCCAACTTGATGATCGATCCTACCGGATCCACCACCTCTCCTGCTATGTCGTTGCCACCATACACCGCGCCAATGGTGTCGGTGTTGATGATGACCACCTCAGTCCAGCCACTCACATTGGCCATGCGACCACCGCCAAACACCGCGCCACCAATTGTTGCTGCGGGTTCGGTTTTGGTGGTGAAAGTGGATGGCGTTGGTTCATCTGTTGCTGAAGCGCAGTTTGCTTTTACCTTATAATCATAGGTGGTGTTGTATTCCAAATTGGTGAGTGTGTAAGAAGTGACATCACTCACATCTATCGAAGACCAATCTGTAGCCTCCGTCTTTTTCCACGACACCGTGTAACTCTCAGCAGTAGGAGTCCACGAAATGGTGACACCCGCATAGTTTACAGAGGCCGAAAACGACGGGTTTTGGCACGGCGTTCTCACTGTTACCGTGGCCGATGTCGTTTGGGTAGAGCCATCTTGATAGGTGACGGTAAGCGTCAAAGTGGCCGTCTTGTCACCGTTGTTGTTTTCGATAGGATAGTAGAGCATCGGGGTCGCTGAGGTGCTTGTATGAACCAGTTCAGTTCCATCATTCGAGAATGAAAGATAGGCTGCCCCTGTGCCAGAGAGAGACCAACTATAAGTCCAATCAGTTCCACTGGAAATTGCCTCAGGAATAGCTGTATTTGCGTTGCCATGGGGATAATAATAGGTGTGAGGCGTAATCGTTGGCACTGAAGGAATGGTATCGGTCACTTCGTTGAATTCATATTTGTTGTAGGCCGGAATGTAACTGAAAGGTGCGGTGATTGAAGCAGAAAGAGATTGACTGCTTTGGTACTCTATTTCAAAATCAGCAAGATCATTTAAACCACCTGTACCCACGATTTCCATGGGAATTGACGTGACCGTCACTAAGCGGAAACGACCGGAATTGGCCGTAATGTCATAGGATAAGTTAGTTGAAAGATGCCAATTGCTGCCATCACATTCCACCCAATACACTTCCCAACATTGATTGTTTTCCCATTGATGCATACAAGTTTCTTGTGTGACACCATTATATTGGTGGCCACGTGCCACGCCAGCGCCTTCGGGTTTGTTGTCATAGTCCCAATCGTAGAAGTAGTAGTTCATGTCAGTGTTGTTGAGAAGATAGACCGGTGGCTTCGAGTCGGAAAGCGACAACGAGCCTCCCGCCGACAAAGGTGCCGAAAGGAAATGATATTGGTTCGCGTCGTCGATGAAATAATAGTTGTGATGGGTGCCCACGAGGTTGATTTCGCGGCCCGAATACCAGAGGCAGTTGAGGCTGAACACTGTGGCATCCTGTAGTTCATAGCTGTCGCCCACTTTCACATGAGCCAAATAGTGTTCGCCTCCCGCTCCGTTATAATTGGTCTTCTTGATAACATATAAATCGTCCGATTGCGCCAAGGCATTCCCCGCCAAAGCGAAGAACAAGAGGCAGCAAGCGGCCAAACGAATTGCCTTAATCATACCGTTATCAATGTATTTCATTATTGTTTCAGATTTCTTCATTTCTTCGTCTGCTTCCTCAATCATTCGTTGGATTGGTACTTGAACCCGTGCTTCGTCCACTGCTGTCGACTTGTCCGTTCACCACCACTTTGGTGTGGCCGCCGACCTCTCCCAAGTTGCCGCCGCCATATACGTTGCCGCCTACATTGGTGTGATCCATGATTTCGACTAATGTGTTGCTAAGCGACTTGCTCTCGTGGCCACCGCCAAACACGCTCCCATTCACCGTGGTATTGCCGTTAAGGGTGATGGTGATGTCGCCCGTCACATTGCCAAGGTCGGTCAAGGTGACATTCGTTCCTGTATACAGTTTATGTTCGGCTTCAACAGCAACGTTGCTTTGTCCATTCACACCCTGTACCCAAGTGTAAGTTTCTGAGGATGGTGGAATCGGCCCGAAGGGGGAAAACACACTGCTTTCGCCGTAATACGTGGATAGTGGTGAAGTCTGGGTTGCCGAATACACCTCCAACTGGTTTGACTCTGCCTTATAGCCTCCTCCAAAAGCGCTTTGAAGTATGGTACAATCCGTAAGCGTTGAGGTTACAGTTCCATCCACAGTACCCTGGCAGCCTCCGCCGTAGAAGCTGCGCATAACGGTGCAGTTGGTAAGGGTGTTGGTGACACTACCCGTCTTGGCCAATGAGAACATGGCATAGCCAGTATAGAAACGCGCCACTGACGCAAAGCCTCTCGAGTGCAAAATGTATTCATACTTATAGCAGTTGCCGATACCATAGCCTTCCTTGTAATCCAATCGGCCAACAGTATTGGATGTATTCAAAAAGCAACTGTTAAAATAACCAGAAGGATAAGGTAGATCAGTGCTGCCGGGAGGAAGAACTGAGGGATTATTGAATCTTAGTGTCTCATCTTTGTCATTAGTGTAGGAAATGGCTGTGCCGCCGAATCCGGCTCCATAATACTCGCGGAAGGTGGTATGGTCGGCCGTGGTGGTGACCGTCTTACCCTGTTCCATGTCGCCAAACTCTGGACCGCCGCAGTAGAAATCCACAAAACTGTTGTTGATGGTTACATTGATATGTCCCGTAATGCGGGCTTTCGATGTGGTCCCTCCCCCAAAGAAACGATAGATACGGGCATGGTCAATCTTGGCCGTCAAATTCACGGTGCCAGGATTGTTGCCAGTGTTGGAGCTGGTTTGAACTGGTGGTTCCATATAAGCACCAAGGAATTTATGGATGCGGCCTCCAGCGCACCAGAAATAGATGTCCGGGCCGTAGGCTTTCCCTTGCCCATAGCCAGTCATAAAGCATTGCTCAATCTCGCCACCCGTCACATTGACAGGAACAAGGGTATTAGTTTTGCTCTCTGCACTGTGGTTGCCAGGATAGAATTCTTTTATGTACGCTTTTCCACCTATTTGGTAATAACTCAACTTTGTGCATGGATTTGCACGGCTGCGAACCATTTGGGTGTAATACCCGCCATTGATAATACAGCGGTAGTTGCGTGTGTCACCATCACTGCTGTCAAAATTATTAGATTCTATTTCGAACTGGGCGGCACGGGAGATGCTGGTCTCCGTTATCTCAAACCATCCATGAGGTTTATAAATGGGAATGTTGGGATAGTGGACGCTACCATGAAGATGCGAGGACATACCCAATGGAATCTGTGCAAGAAAGTCGTAACGTGTTGGTGGCACAGGGGGACGGTCCTGTGTGTTGTTGGAATACAAGGCATAGTCGGGCTCCTGGTTGTTGTCGGCATCGATGCTCATAATGGTGTAGCCTTTTTTCAACGACCCAGTCGGTACGGTCTCGCCATCCCAATGGTAATTGCCTATCAGCACCACAGCCTGCTCGTGGACGGAGCCAGAATTGGTCATTTGTCCCAAAGCAGCATTCAAGGTATGGTGGACAGTTTGGCCATGAAATGAGTTAGGTGTGGTACCTGCGAGTCCTGTCCGCTCTTTGTAGCCAGCTGCAGCAGCAGTGTTATTATTAGCAGTACCATATCCACCGTATGCAATCTCATAGTTTTCGTCGCAAAGGTAGTATGCCGTAGCGTAGTTGGCAGTGATTTCAATACCCGTGACGCCGTAAGGCACAACGTAGTTGCCCCCCTGGGCAAAGATGAAGCCTGTGATACTGAAAAGGTCTTTTGTGGTACAATCACGGTCCGATACGTTGTAATGCTCGTACGAAGCGCCGTTGCCACCAGTAATATCAGTAATCTTCCAGCCAGTGCAAATCCTGGTGTAATCTGTATTCACCTCAAACTCATTGGCAAAGGGCAACACCACTTTGCCCCATGTGAAATCGTAGTTCAAAGTATCCATATCCGTGATGGGCAGACTGACAGAATAGGTATTAGTACCGATTTTGACGGATACCGACAAATAGCCATTTGTGCCCATCTCGGTGAGCAACTTTCCTGCATAGTCGTCGGTGGTGGAAGGCAGATTGTTATTGGTCGATGTCGGTGTGGTTTGCGTGTTTTTCGGCCAAGGCTCGATAATGGGATAAGCGGCCACGTCCTTCTTTAATGTCCAATGGCCTATCTCAGCAATATCGTCATCAGTGATGTCATCCATATCATTGCACAACGCTCCGCCAAAAAGGAAGAAGGCAGCCATCTCACGGTGGGAATTAAGGATATGGCGGAAGAAAGGAAAGCGCGTCAAATACAAATCTTCTTCTATAGGTAACTGGTCGTTTAATGCAGTGTATTGCAGTCCTGCCCGATAGCGCCAGTAGTTGTATTCGGTGAATTTTGACACATTGTCCTCATGGTTGCCGCAATATACGGGCGAAATGTGTGTCGCTCCTGTCACATTTCCATACATCATACAGAGGGCAATGCGCACATTTCCTACGGTTCCGTCGGAAGACACCGTGCCTTCGTTTTTGCCCACGATACCGGCGGCATAACCGCTGCCGCTCACATTGGCAAAGTTGTAGCAGTTCACCACGCGCACCGAAGAGCCTTCCTCAATCAGTCCGACAAGGCCGCCCGTGTTGGTGCCGCCGCTGACGTTGCCGCCCTGCACACCGCAGTTGTAAACCTTTGTACTGCCTTTTGCCGTGTTGATGATGGCGCCCACATTGCCGCTGCCGCTGTAACTGACGCTACTGACAACAATATTCTTGATTACGGCATCCTCAGCCACACCTACCAAGGCATGACCATTGAGGGAGAAGGGGACATAATTGCCGTCAATTTGACCTTGGAAAGGTTCATCGACAGTACCGATAGGCGCCGAGGAGGTGAAACCGTCCAAGAGAATATAGCGACCGTTCATGTTCGTGATTTCATCCGATGAGCTAACCTCAACCGGAGGATAATAGAACGCCACATTGGATATTACATAACCAGGGCTTGTAGCAATGGCACTAATAACATTCAAGCCCTCTGCATTAAAGGGGTTAGCATACGGAGTTGATGATGGCGTAGCCGGCGTACCATCAGTAGTATAATAAATCGAAGCTCCCTCCGTATTACAGGTGATGGTGGCCAAGGAGTTGCTAACTGTGATGACAGGTCTTTCGCAAACGGGAATATGATAGGTGCTCACTAATGAGGGGAAATAATCCGAATCAGCCTTGGCAATGGCTTTGACAACAGTGATGGCATCTGCCAAAGTAATGGCCGTGGAGTAAACTGGAGAAGACGTGGTAGGTTCTGTATCATCTATGGTGTAGTAGATGGTGGCTCCCGTTTCAGCCGTAATGGAAATGGTTCCGTCGAAATTGTTGGTGATGGTTGGAGGAGCGACGGTGGCGGGTTCGAGATAGAACGGGGCATTGGTATCATCTTTGGTATAGATACCGACAATACCAGCAGTGTTCACATAACCTGTGGGTCCTCCCGTCTTGCCCGATTCACCTTTAAGTGACAGTTTGTTTCCACCATTGACTACCAACCATTTATGATTAGCAGGAATGCCTGGGTCTTGAGGTGATATGACCAAATAACCATTAAAAGGCGTTATATCAAAAAGCCCTCTGGTTTCCAGTTCCTCATCGTCTGGAACGTTTGGATCGTCAGGCATTCCGAGGTGAACACGCATTCGGTCAGCATTGTTACTTGTATTGATTTGTCCATTGGACAACAAATATTTTCCTGTGCTGGTTTGCTTGATATAATAATAACCTGAATTGAGGTCCTTTTCGATGGTCCAAACAGCATCCCTGGAATCACCAGAGTGATAATCATTAGTCTTGCACCTATATGTGGTAAGGAACGGTTTCCCATTGTCAGTGCCCGTAAAGTCATCGACGGGAGCGTAGTAACACCATTCTTCCGTGGGGCAAAGATAGTAGTTATTGGATGGGTTATCTGCGTCATAACCGACACTGCCGATATAGTAAATACCTGAATAATCACCACTCGTCTGTCCCCACCCCAAAAATGGAGTAAGTAAAACCGCAAAAATAGTCATCAAGAGTAGCCCAAACCTGCCCCTCCCTTGCTTTTGACACCCGTTACTTACTATCACTATTGGAGTTTCGTCCTCCAAATTACCCATCTGATTTCTATTCATATTCATTATTTGCTTAATAATCAATAAATTATAACAAAATTATCAACTGATAATTATCCTTTAAAAATGTTTGCAAAATTAGTGGTTTTATTCCATAGTTCCAATAGTGTGTATGAGCCTAAAAATATCTGCTTTCAACCTTGAAAAAGCAAAGAAGGCCGCTCAAAACAGAGCGGCCTTCCATTGACAAAACCATATCATCACAGGCTACGTTTCCACGAAACCTGCCATCGTTACTTCAGTTTCGGGACAAACAGACGTTACTTCGCCTTTTCATCCTTACGTTTCTTCAGTAGATAAGCTCCGCCAAGGGCAGTGAGTAGCATAATCCCATCACCTAAAGGAAGGTATTGGTCCCAATCACCACCTTGGTAAGGAACGGGCACTTCAAACTTAGATCCTCCAACGCGGATGTTTCCCTCCACGTCCTCGTCCATAATAAACACTTGCGCCTGAACAGGTCCAATTGCAAACAGCAACATGACCAACAAAGCAACGAATTTATTTCTTATGTTATTCATCGTGTTTTTCATAGCTCTATTCTCCTGTTATTTGAATCTATGAGTTTGTTAGTGAACAATTATCTTCTGAACCTTTGTCTCATGGCTATTCACCAATCTCAGCAGGTACATACTCTTCGCCAAAATCGGGAAGCTCTTTCGACTCTGACCGCCTGTCAGCCTGTCGTGCCACAAGACTCGACCCTGCAGGTCAATCAAATCCAGTTCTCCTTCGCCAGTTACAATCCACTCGGAACCGTCGAAGAAGGCGAAGTTGTCATCACCCTCAAGCTCTTCCTCAATACCCGTCACACTAAAGACGATATAGAAGCGAGAGTAATAGTCATCCTTATGGCCTTCGAAGATGTAGCTGTCGTTGGCCAGCATGTCATATTGAACACCCGTCAGGTTGTCAATCAAGAAGAGGGAGCTGAAATCGCCGTTGGCAGTGTTCCACTTCATCTTAAAGATGTCGTCTTCCTTCGCCTCGAACCAAAGCGGAACGCGTTCCGTGCCTTCCTTGGCAAAGAGTGCGGCATAGTTACGACCTTCATGGTAGCCATAGAACTGGCCATTGCCGCTTCTCAGTTCTTTCAACTTCGTCGCACCACCCCACTCGGGTCGTTCGAACTCGACAACAGTGACATCAGTGCAGCCATTGTCGCTGCTCAAGAAGAGGTTGACCAACGGATAGTTGGGACGCCACTCACGGAACGGGGTCTCTCCATCGGAACGAGACACCACCATGCCACCAGCATCATCGCCGTCGACGAATTGCAAATATGGCTCTGTGTTAGGCTCTTCAGGATCCATCTTCACAAAGAAGGCCTGGTGAGGATGCAGATACTGACTGGCATAGGCACCATTTTCGGAGCCGCCATGCACATAGTAAATAAAGGCACTCTCAGGGACATAGTCATTAATACTATTAGTATAACCGTCGGCATTGTAAATCACATAGAACGGATTGGTCTCTTCCTTAGCCAATAGTGCTTGGTTTGCAGTGTTAGTGGCAAAGGCTTCAAAGTCGAGGTAGCCATGATACGGGTTGCCCACAAGGTTCCAACCAGTGCAGTACTCGCCATCTTCCGTGAGCTTTATGGATAGATCTTCAGCGTTCATTTTACCGTGACTCTGTAACATAGTCGGGACGGTGATGGAGGCCATATAGCCCTTACCTGAGATGAGGAACTCTTCGTTCTTGTCTAAATAATTCGGGTTAAGATACTGGTTCGGATTGCCGTAATAGCTAATGTGTTCATGCTGACATGTGGCAGTCTCATCGCTGTGCCAGTGGTTCGGGCCGTTACGCTTGAAGTTGATCCAGTGATATTCCGGCTCATACCAAGTGTATAAGTCCATACCGTAAGGATAGCGGCCATATTCATCAGCACCCTCTATGCAGCCTTCTCCGAACGAGTGCAGCGACGACAGGCGTGACGGGAAGTAACCGTCGGCCCATTCTGCATCATTGAACGACTGGCCATTGGTGATTTGGCTGTTTGTCCAACCCTTCATCCAATAGCGGTTGTCGCCTGTGTCTCCACCGTTAAGCCAGCTGAACTCAGCGTGATGGGCCCAAGGATTGTTGAAATAGTCACCATGTATGCTGCCTGGAATATACCCACCGTTGTTGGTATTTGTGCCATCGCTCAATAAATAATTGAAGCCCAACGGTGCATTTCTCAGCGGCGTCGACATCATGTGCCAGTCACGAGGCAACTCTTGTATTCCCATACCATTCACTCCATGTGTAGACATCGCACTTCCCTTCGAATTGTCGAAGGAGACACCCACATAGGTATTGTCGAAGTTTGCCAGGCTACCCGCCTTCAAAATAGCGGCGTGTTCGTAGATGCTCACCTTGCCTTGCGTGATGTCCAGTCCGGTTCCGATTTCGTTCACGTCGCCATAGATGAACAGGTAGTCGTAGAGTTCGCCAGCCTTGCTGCGGACCAAAGCGGAATCCACCTCATCGTCATCGCCATCGCGGACAGGACCACCATACTGCAAGACGTGACCGCCTGCATAGGTACCCACGCTACGGAAGTCGCCTTGGTGGTTCACATCTTCATCGTAATCGTCATAGAGCATCGGCACCGGCAAGTCGCCGTTAATCTCCGGAATGCCCGGACGAGCCCAACGAGCGTACATGATATCCGACGTCTTGTTATAGTCCGCCCAACGGTTCAACACCATGAACAAGGTGGTGTCGGCGGTGTAGGCTTTGCCATTTCCATCGCCAATCGACACCCTGTTGTCGGCGTACATGTAACCAAGCATATCAGAGCTGATGACAGGAGCGTAAATGCCGCAAGTCCCAACGCTATCAATCGTATAGTCGTAGGTGCTATTTTGCATGGCATAGCAACTGTCGATGCTAGCGTGACCCGTTGTTACCACAATGCTACTATAGTTGTTCTGGTTGAGGTTCACGCAGTCATGCCAATGCGAATAGCAGTTCTGCATCACCGTGTTATCTCCACTGTGACCCAACAGACCTCCTGCCTTGAATCCCTGGTTTGTACCATCATCAAAGCTGAACTTCGAATTGGCAAACGAGTTCTTGACTTCACCTGTCAACAAGGAACCTACCAGGCCACCAGCCAAACCCGAATTGGAGCCAACGGTCATGATAGGCATCGCCATTGAGGAGTGGACCATGCCGGCATCCATCTTAGCCACCAGGCCACCAGCCACATATTCATATCCAGTCAAGTCGGGGCAATAGATGGAAACGGCCGCCTCACTGTTGGTGACAAGTGCGTCAGCGCCGACAAGATTACCGACCAAACCGCCGATGTTGTAAGCTTCATCAGTGCGCTCGATTGCTCTACCCACGGGGCGAATCAAGCCGCTCACCACGAAGGTGCGGTCGATGCTGCCGCCGTCGACATAGCCGAACATGCCGTAGTTGTTGCGCTCGTAGCGATGGTCTCCCTTTCCGAGGAGCTCGATACTCAGGTTGGTGATGAGATGTCCCCTACCGTCGTAGGAACCCTTAAACGCTTTACCTTGTACGGTGTCACCTACCGGCACCCAGACATATTGCAACAGGTCAATGTCCTTCTTCTGCTCGATGAGGCCAGTGTTCGAGAAATCAATGGCCGTTTGGCGGTTCAAACCAGCCGACTTGCTGATGAGCCAGGCCAAGTCTTCGGGCGAGTCGATGTTGCTGTAGCTAAAGCCTTCAGGAGCTTTCCTCACCACGTTGGCCCATGTCCAACCGAAATACAAGGACTTGCTAGCATTACCCACTCCTAGTTCTTGCCAACCGAGGGTGTTGTCATAGAAGGTGCTTCTCTCGTTATCAGGAGTGTTGTACTCATTGACGAAGAACCAATCCAGGTCGTCAAGGAAGTTGTTGTTGAGCCAGGCAGCATGAGCATCAATCGAAGCATAGGACACATTCACACCCTCAATTAAAACATTTCCTTCACGCACACCCACCGCCACAGGCGACAAGGTGTTGGACTTGTAAGTCGGATCCGCATTGCGGATGGGGCTGGTGATACCGATCTTGGTATTCACATCCAAGGTGTCCGTAATGTTGAGATGCGTGGCGAAGGTGGGCAGGAAGGCGTTGCATTCGATGTCCGCACCCGTCTGACCTTCAAACTCCAGATATTGCTTGTTCCCGACAATGGAATCCAAGCCGCTCACATTCACGATGGCCAGTGAATCCACGAAGATGGCACCGCCATTATAAATCGGAGTTCCTGAAGAACTATACGACTTGTAATCGGAATCGGTGTACCAATCCAGTGCATTCTGGTTGTTGTAGCCGCGCTTCAAAATCGTACCACCATGCATGGTGAGCGTTGAATTTTGATGGGTCAGCACCAAAGGCAGTGAATCGAGTTCCGGTTTGAATTTACTCGCCACAGGCAAACTTGGGTCATTGATTTCATGGAACAAGGAATCAGCCTCGGTGTAGGCATACAGACCATCCATAAGGACGCCCCGCATTTCGAGGGATGCAGCATCTGCGACGTTTTCAGATCCTTGCACATTGAGCATGGCGCCATAGTTTGCACCTGGGCCACGGTAATCTGCATTGTCATCTCCTTCTTCTCCAGTGGGCTGGCCCCAAATAGCAGTTTTAGCGCCACCGTAATCCCTCTTGCCGTTGCTCATGATGTGACCGCCCGGGTAACGGTAAAGCTTCAACCGATAGTGGGTCTCGTCACCAGTGTATGTGGAGTCTCTCAACATTTCCTTCTCGTCTTCAGCCGAGATAGCTCCGACGACATAGATGACGTCATCTTTGTGGGAATAGTTAAGATATTTCCGACTATTAGCGGTATACACCTCATTGACGATACCTGTACCATCGCCATTGGCATTCTTTCCGTAAAGAGTATACTTGGGTTTGTCGGGATAGAGGCCCGAATCATCACCTAACTTCTTCTTGTCATCGCGACCCCAGCCACGAGTGCCATCAACATACCAGCATCTTCTGCGACTTTTATCAACCCACATACGATAATCCTCACGGTCGTTCTTACTGTAGTCAAGTACGTTGATGTAAGGATACTGTTGGGTAAAGGTGAATGCGTCGCCCAAATCCGTAAAGTAGTTGAAATCCGTGTTGTAGCTTAACCAGCCGCCATCTGGTCTGTTTTCGTCGTCTAATACATCGTCGTCCGTAATCTTCGGACGGGCGTAGGCAAAGCTCACCGTGTCGATGTTTATCGGATGGTATTCATCGCCCCTCATGCGGAAGAAGCCCAACAACTCACCGTAATACTGCTTGTATTCGGTGTCGGTTGATTTCTTCTCATGATAACGCACCCACAACTTCGAGGTGTCGTTGTAGAGGACGACGTTCTCAGCTTCGAAGTCCAAGGCACTGCCCATCACTTGGGCATTGGCGCCCGTACCGCTGATGTAGTAAAGGTTTGCATCGTTTTGCTCGTCCTGGATACCCAACCAATACCAAGTGTTCTTCTTCAACTCGTAAAGATTGTGGTCGTAGATGGAGGCATTGTTGCCAACCAGCTTAAGGCTCTGCACCGAGAAGATGGAGTCCATATGAGCGTACTTCAATTCAGCTGTAGTATCACCCAGCACGATACCGCCCGCGTTGATGACAGCGAGGGTGTCGGACACGCGCATCACACCATAATGATTCTCGTTGGCCGCGTTGCTGATATCAGCAATACCGATCAGGTTGACATTGGCATGGTCGATGACGACGTTGCCGGAACGTTGGATGGTGGTCAGTGTACGGGTGGCCGACGTCATTTCACCGTCGGTTTCGTTACGGGTGCCGTAATCCTTCAGCAGGATGTGACGACCCAACTGGCCCGACTCGGTATGGGTGCCGCTGCCGAAGAGGCCGCCGCCTATGTTCATGTAATTGGTGGCAGTTGCGTCAGTACTTGTCGTTTCATAGCCCGTACCGTCGATGAAGATGAGGGAATAGCCGGTAATGTCATAGTCTTTCCAGTCAGTTGTATTTGTGGAACCGTAGTAGTCGGATCCGCCATATACTGAACCGCCGATGACGAGCTTGGAGACCGTAGGCGCCACAGGGTCTATTCCAGTCTGATTCCACATTCCCGTATGGGGCTTGTTGTAGTTCACATTATATTCATGGTTGGGGGCATACAGGATAGCGTCTTTACCAATATTGACGCACACCGAGCCGTTCACTATGCCAGCATAGCCAGCACCATACACATCTTTGTCGATGGTGCCACCGCTGATGTTGACGAAGGATGTCCATTTTTCAGCATTTGCTTGGCTTTGTGCCACCTCACCGTCGTTGGAGCTGTGGCTGCAGCCGTACACGTCGCCCATCACATGACCGCCACGGATATTCACCGTCTTCAGACCGCCATGCGCCCAAGCTATATCGTTGGATGGGATGGCATTGCTGCCGCCATGTACGTCGGCATGTATCAGGCCGTCCACGACGTTGGTGACCCTCTGGCCTTTCACGACGCTCTGGTTGCCGCCGCCGAAGACGCTTCTCCAAATGGTGCCGTTCAAGATGTCGACCTTGGTGTTGCCTTCCACCACACCTGCCGTCGGGCTGGTGTTACCTGTGCTGTGGTCAATGTCCAAGCCACGACCGCCGCCATACACGTTGCCCTTCATGGGACTCGTTTGCTCACTTTCGTCACCGATGACAGCATTTTCGGCAATGGTGACATGGGTGTTACCGGGTTTGATGGTGTCTTCGGGGTAGTCCGAAACGAGGCAAGCTCTCACGTGACCATCTTCGCCACCGCCAAACACCGATCCATACACTTTCGCGTTGCCGTTGACCAAGACCTCAGTCTCATTCACGTAGGAAAGACCGGCAAAGTCTGTTCCCATGCGGCCCTTTCCAGAACCGAACACGTTGCCATTTTCAATCGCAATGTCGGAAGTGCCGACGATGGCATTGCCCGTCACGGTGACAGTGGCCTTGCCGAAGTCGGCAGGGATATGATCCATGATGATGGCACCGGTAGCGGTTGTATCCAAGACATGTTCATAGCCTACCGAGGCCATGTTACCACCGCCGAACACCGAACCCTTTACCGTACCGTTATTAATTAAGGTAGTGGTGCTGATGCCCACGATACCAGCAGTTGAGCTTAAGCTGCCATCAGCGATGGTATCCAAGCCACGACCACCGCCATATACGTTGCCGTCGATGCCCGTGATACCATTGGTACCGATGACGAGGTCATTGCCAGAATATGAGATGCCATTGAGGATGGTATCACCGATGAACACATTGGTGCGCATGCGCGTGTGACCGTCCTCGCCGGAGCCGAACACCGAGCCTTTGATTTGGGCATCGCCTGTGATGACGACCTCGGTGTTCTTCACCATGGCCAGATCCTTGTAGGCTTCGCCCGCCATACCATGTGCCGAGCCAAACACCATGCCGTTGACGTTGGTTAAATCGGGGCTGACGCCGACGGTGCCGCCAGTGATGGTCACCTTGGCCAGACCTGTCTTGTAAACATCGCCCTCGGGAATTTCATCGGCTTTGCCGACCGTGGACAAGTTGCCGCCGCCATACACATTACGGGTGATGTAGCCACCCTCAATAAACACGTTGGTGTTTCCATACACCTTACCGGCAGTGGTGCTATAATGGGTACCCGTCGCGTTGGTGTAGGTGTCCAAGCCACGACCGCCGCCATACACGTTGCCGTGGTAACGGTCGTCGCACAGTGCAGGAGTTGAGGAGTATGCAGAGCCACCAATCTGACCGTCGCTTACGTTGACGTAGGTGTCCTTGAAGACGTGGCCGTCCTCGCCGCCACCGAACACCGAACCCATGATGAAGGTATCTGTTGTATCCGACTCGAAGATGTTCACTTCGGTCTGCTTCACGTGCGCCATGTTCTGATAGATGGTGGTGATGGCGGGATCGACAACCACGCCACGGCTGCCGCCATAGACGTTGCCGCCCGTGCGACCGCTTGTGTCTTCGTGACCTATCTGACCGCCGCTGACGTTGACCAGGGTGTAGCCATGGTCGGTGCCTGCGATGGTGTCGCCAATTTGGTAGGCCTGGCCATCAATAGTAATTGGAGTGTAACATACACCGACAGAACCTCTGTTGCCGCCGCCGAACACGGAGCCCAAGATACGTCCG
>JAEEGJ010009627.1_pt1 | contig 25713 bp, 23 predicted proteins | sample 8958761 | NCBI WGS metagenome assembly JAEEGJ01 (sample SAMN16246546, study PRJNA631951) | gut metagenome | biome: gut microbiome; feature: rumen; material: RS-attached | host: Bos | place: Iran: Karaj | collected 2018-10 | reverse complement strand
CCTTGTCCTTTGCAGGGAAAACAAGATAATACTTGCCGTTTGTATATACCGCGTCTGGTGCCCAGAGCTGTCTGGAAACCCACGGAATGTCATTCTCGCTGATGGCAACTCCGTTATCAACGCACTCACTGTCGAGGGAATCCATTGAAAGGATATGATAATCCTTCATTACATACTGCTCACCGTCATCATCCTCGGGAATATCGAGATCTTCATCGTGAGACGGATAAATGTAGATCTTGCCGTTGAATACGTGCGCAGAAGGATCTGCCGTGTAGATGTTGGTAACAAGATCTTTACGTTCGAACTTTTTCATAAGCACCCCTTAAATGTTTGTTATTACCACTTGATACTATCACATCAAGGCTTTTATTACACCTTAATTTCTTGCTAATTGATTATCATTTTTTGCGATTGCGCAGCGGAAACGTCAAGGCATTCATTCGAATTGTCAGTCTTTCAAAGTGTCCATTGCAAAACCCTGTTATCAGGAAAACGGCCGGCAGCAAGAAAGGACAATTCTGTTGCCACGGTTCATATTACGTCAGCGGCGGGTTCTTCTTTACTGCCCGTTAGTCACTCTTCTGCAAATTTTTAATATTCTTATAAAACACGACCGCCTTAATTAGGTTTATAATTTTAAAAACAAAAGGCATCCGCATAATGATCAGTTACCTGCAAAGCATACAGTTTGACATAATGTTGATCCTTAGTGGCATATCTGCGGCCACTGCCTTTTATCTGGCTTTATCCAAGAGCTTAGACCCCGAGCGTAAGGTGTTCCTGATACTGACGAATGTTTTCGCAGTGCTCCTGCTCTACTTTGACCGTCTGACAGCAGTTTTTGAAGGTGAAACGAGCATTACCGCATTTTGGATGGTCAGGGTCAGCACTTTCGTTGTTTTCTCAATGGTCCTGCTGATCGTCTGGGCATTCAATCATTATGTAAGGGATATCTACACCGATGAGACAGGACTCAAGCCGCCTTTTAGGCTTGTCATCGTTGACTTCATGGTAATGGCGGGACTGGTCCTTTTGGGAATATCGCAGTTTACCAGTCTGTACTACTCTTTTGACGAACTGAACTGCTACCACAGATCGCCGCTATATTTCATAAGCATGCTGATACCCTGCACGGTCCTGATAATGCAGATGACTGTCGTATTCCAGTACCATAAACATTTCCGCAACGGCCTCCTGATCTCTTTGGTCCTCTTCACCACCCTGCCGCTCATAGCAGGCATAATCCAGCTTCAATTCTACGGGCTCAATCTGATCAACATCACCACAGGTTTCCTTGCCAACATGCTCTATCTCTTCGCGCTGAAGGATATGAACGTAACCGTTGAACGCGCGAGAAACATAGAGGTCGATTACCTCAAGAAAGAACGTGCCGCCACAAAGCGACTGTTCGAACAGACCGCTGAAGCATTGGCGAGCGCGATCGATGCAAAGGACAAATACACCAAGGGTCATTCCTCAAGAGTCGCGGAGTATTCGAAGAAGATTGCTGAGCTCGCCGGCAAGAACGCCCAGGAATGCGAAGAGGTCTACTACGCTGCTCTCCTGCATGACGTAGGCAAGATCGGCATCTCAAGAACGATCCTCAACAAGAAGGACAAGCTCTCTGACGAGGAATACAAAGTCATCAAGGAACATCCGGACATCGGTGCGCAGATCCTCTCTTCGATCAGCGAATCCCCTTATCTTTCCATCGGTGCCAAATCGCATCACGAACGTTATGACGGAAGAGGCTATCCGGAAGGACTCAAAGGCGATGACATTCCCGAGATCGCCAGGATCATCGCAGTTGCCGATGCATACGATGCCATGACTTCGAGAAGAAGCTACCGTGACATGATCCCGCAGCAGGTCGTAAGAGAGGAATTCGTCAAGTGCCTCGGCACACAGTTTGACCCTGTCTTCGGCAAGCTCATGATCCATCTCATAGACCTCGACAGCGAATACCAGATGAAGGAAAAGGAAGAGGTCAAGGAGCTCTCAGGAAAGAACGAGCTTACCTGTGACGAATACCGCTCCGAGGTTTCCGAAGGCATCATCACCACAGGCGAGATCACGAGGATCAAGCTTACGAATACTCCTAAGGAAGGCTATCCGGAAGCGCTCTGCATGCCTTCGATCGTGCTGTTCGATTCACTCGACGGCAGGATCCACGATGACGAAAAGAACATAGCAAGGCTCCTTTATTTCGAATACGGTGAGATCAGATTCGACGGCAACGTCGTCCGCAAGGGTGCACGCAAGATGCAGACCAACATCACCAAGTCCGGTTCAAACGCTGCTCCGTCTAAAAACATCTCTTATGAAATCGAAGCCGTAAAGATCAGAGACCACGTACAGATCAAGATCAAATCAGAAGTTCAGGTTGTTGAAATAACGGTTGCTCTTCCTGACAGCGCAAGATGGGTATATATCGGCCTGACCGGCGAGCACTGCCACATCAGCAATGTCGCGATAACACGTGATGAGGAAAGAGTACCGGCTGATTACATAGAGAGGATCGCCGAAGAGATCAGCTATATCGATGTTCCTGCAGGTGACCTCCCCAACATCCAGTCCGACGGTTACCGTTCCGCCACCACTGACGGAATCCCCGTTAAGGATAAACTTACGTTCAGCTTCCATACGATGAGCCTCCCGACTGCAAGACTCGTATGGCACTGCCCTTACTTCAGCATCTTCTCTTCAGAAAACGGCAAGGTTGACGGGCCTGACTTCCGTGAATACGGACTCGTCAGACTGGACGGCGAGAACTGGGATTCAGATGACTGGGGCAGGAACAAGATCACTGTCATAAAGACCGAAGAGTTCACCAACTGGGATGCCTGGAAGGAGATCAACAAGGCCGGATTCGACTGCACCGTTCATGTCGAGCGCAAGGGCGATCTGGTAACGCTTACGACCAAGAACGCAGGCATCGACATCACAAATGTCACCACGATGTTCGATCCGTCTAAGGATATCTACATCGCCCTCACAGGCGACCAGTGCGCAATAACAAACATAAGGATAATCGAATCCTGATGTCACTGATAGACAAGCTTTTCGAAAAGAGCAGCTGGGAGAGATTCTACGAATACAAGTCCGGCCTGAAATGTTCAAAACGGTTCAAGAAGGAGCTTCGCGAATTCATAGATTCAGAAGCATATCTTGCATATAAGGATTCCGTCACGGATCTTAAAGACCTCCCCCTGCCCTCCAAGTCTGTCATAAGCAAGATGAGCTCCAGGAAAAAGCGCACCGTCTACAAGTACCCCTATGATTTCAACATGCTCCTGAAGCTCCTGACATATCTGACGCTCAGGAAATACGATCACATCTATACTCCTAACCTGTATTCGTTCCGCCCGGGAGTCACTGCCAAGGATGCAATAATGACGATCAGCAGGACGAAGGATCTTCATTCACTTTATTCATACAAGATCGATGTGAGCGACTACTTCAATTCGATACCGGTCGAAAAGATCTGCAGCGTTCTGGATGAAACCGTTACAGACGATGAACGGCTTCTTTGTTTCATGAAGGCGCTTCTTCGCGAGGATAAGGTCCGCTTAGGCGATGAACTGATAACGGAACAGAAAGGCATCATGGCGGGCACTCCGATCGCATCCTTTTATGCGAATCTCTACCTCAAGGACCTGGACGAATGGTTCAGGGAAAGAGGCATCCTCTATGCAAGATATTCAGACGACATAATCGTTTTCGCAAAGAGCGAAGATGAGATTACACGGTACAGAAAAGTGATATTGGATAAGCTCGCTGAAAAAGGCCTGACGGTAAATCCAGACAAAGAATTCTGCGGCAGGCCCGAGGACGGCTTCACATTCCTCGGCGTTGAAGTCAGGAACGGAGACATCGACATCGCCCCCGCTTCAGTCATTAAGCTCAAGCAGAAGATGAGAAGAAAAGCCAGGGCGCTTGACCGCTGGAGGCACAGAGAAGGCCTTGACGGCACAAAAGCCGCAGCTGCGTTCATCCGTATCTTTAATCACAAGCTTCTTGAAGTTAATGAGGATTCAGACCTTACCTGGAGTCTCTGGTTCTTCCCTGTCATCACGACGCCCAAGAGCCTTCACGAGATCGATCTGTACGCACAGGATACCCTGCGCTTCCTCATAAGCGGGAAACACACCAAATCGCGTTTTAACGTAAGATACGAAGACCTGAAGGAACTCGGATACAGGAGCCTCGTCAACGAGTACTATCAGCAGTGACCGTCAGGCGGTCTCGATGATATCCTTATATGACTTGTGGAGCAGGATTGCGCCGACGATATCTGCCAAGAAGAAGAATTCCAAGATAACGCCTACAATCATGAGGGCTGTCGGACGCTTCTTGTTCTTGATGCAGAAGATAAGCGTGTAGACGATATCAGGCGCGCTCGTCATAAACATATAAACATACGTCAGGCAGATCCCGATGAAACCGACTGCGGGGATCCCCATAAGAAGGAACGGATTGAGCATGCCGCTGATGCCTAATATCCAGCAGTACAGATTGATGCAGAAGAATGGGATCAGTGCTGCTTTTACGATGATGGTAACGAGAGTCTTCGGTTCTTCGTTCTTCAATCCGCCGACAATTGCAAGGATAAATGACGTAAGCCCCAATACGATGGAAACACCGAGCAGTATGAAGATCGCCGGGAAATTGAAATCGAAGGTCTTCAGACTGTTCATTAATCCCATTATGGGGACAAACACCAGTATCTGCATTGCGTAGAGGACTAACGCGGTCAGTACGAGAAGCAGTTTGCTTGCAAACATAAGCCGCGCCTTTTGAGTGTAAACGACATTGGCGTTTACGATTCGCTGGTTTTCCATAATTTTATCCATCCTATCCCTTGAATGAATCAATAACTTTGATTGACAAACTAATTGTATCACTAAAATTAAAAAGAGGCTGCCCCGATTATGAGGCAGCCCCGTGGCACTTTATTAATTGTTTTAAGTTAAGCCTGTTTCCTGGTAACGCCGTCTCCGTAGATCGTCTTCCAGTCATTCTTCATGGACACAGGTACCCAGCCGTACTGCTTGCACATCTGCTGCATCTTGTCAGCTTTTTCCACATTACCGTTCTCGCGTACCGTATCGTCACAACAAAGCATGAAAGCAAGGCTCTTATACTTGTTGTTCGTTGTAGCATATTCGCACATTGCGGCATCGCTTGAGCTGTTTCCGAAAGAAAGGACGGGCTGGATTCCGATCTCCTGCATGATAACAGATACCTTGTTCATGTTCAGGTTCTTGATGATGAAATTGCCGCCAAGAACAAGTTTGTCCTTATCGGTAAAAGTATAGTTAAGGCCGTCTTCAGAACCCTGGTTGCTTGCAACAAGAGTCTCGTCAGAACCGATGAGCTGATTGCGCGGAACATTGACCGCACCCTTGCAGATACCCCTTACGATAAACCTGTCGGTACCGCTTACGATATAGACTTTGAATCCCTTCGCCTGAAGGTAATCAATGACCTGAAGCATCGGCTTGTAGAATGCCTGGCCGCGTGTCATGCCTTCATATCCGGGTTCAGGCTGGTTCTTGAAGTCATCGACGTATTTTTCGAACTCATCTACGGTCATTCCCGCGAAAGCCAATGCTACCGCCCTGCCGTGATCATTCATGGAGACTTCTGCTGACTTATCACCTGCAATATAAGCCTTGATATGCTCTGCAACAGACTTCTCGAAATATGAAGCCTTATCCTTGTATGTTGGATCCTCAAGGACCCTGTACATCAGAAGACAATGGTCAAAATAGAAAGGATCCGTCTCACAGAGGATCGTGCCGTCCATATCAAAGACAGCGATCCTGTCTTCAACCGGAATGAAATTCTCGCTTCCCTCTTTCGTGACATCTTCGACGTAAGATACGAGCGCGGCTTTGGAGACCGCATCATCAGTCCACAGATTAAGAGCTTTATCAGCATTCGCAGGTGCCGCCGTTTTTGCATTGAACAATACGCGCAGTATCGGCGGATCGACCTTCTTGATCCCCCAGATCAGGAGAGCGATCGCGGCAAACAGTACTACCGTGATCACAAAACCCGATATGGCCTTCCAGTTTCTTATCCGCATTTCCTTCTTATCCATTTTCGCCTCCAAAGAGAATAGTAAGATTACATATCCATTTTATTCCTTATCACAAATGTATCTATCCAAATTTAGAAAACAATCCGTGTATTTTATGTTATTAATACACAAAGGGCCGCCCGAAGGCAGCCATCTGTGTTACTCAATCTATCCCTTTTCGAAAAAATCAATCTGCAACCAGCATGTTGTATGCTTCGATCTTCCTGATCCTTCTTGTCTGAAGGAGAGCAAGAACAAATGATACTGCCGCAAGTCCTACTCCGATGATGACCACTCCGGTTACCGGGATGCTGAAGTTGCACTTAACCAGGCCGAAGGAACGCATGAACGTTGACATGTAAGGATTGGCTCCGTAGTAAGATGCGATCGAGAAAACTATTATCGATGCGATTACCGGAGGCATGAAGCTCAGCGCTGTCTGGAGCATAAGGCTTCCCGATGTGTAACCCAAAGCCTTATAGATTCCGTAATCCTTACGCTTGTGGTATACAAGTGCCTTGATGAGCATGAAAAGGATGAGTGCTATGACTACCACAGAGATCGAACACATCAGGATGAGCATCGTTGCGGAAATGCTCTTGAATGTTGTCATGCTTCCTTCCAGGATCTCAGGGAAATTCATTGTGTTAAGAACATGCTCGCCATACTTATCCTTGCAGTCATCAAGAATTTTCCGGGTATTCTCCTTGTTGACGCCAAAGTCGCTGCCTTCATCTGTGAGATCAAACCAGAACCATGCAGAAATATATTCCATGTTTACGAGGTGTTCTGCCGCATCGAAAGTAAAGAATGCTTCGCGGCCTTCGTTATTTGTGGTCTGGATAAGTCCCGTGATGAGGTAAGCAAACTGCTTGTCACCAAAATCGATCTTGATCTCATCACCTACTGCAAATCCGTATGCCTTGGCAAAGGCACCGCTGACTGCGATCTCGTTATCGTACTGAGGGAGTCTGCCGGTGTAGCACAGATTCCTGTTATTCATCTTCGAAGAATCATCTACGATGTATGTAAATAAGCTCTCCTTATCGTCATAGTAGAAATTCATCGTGATGATCTTTCTGATGTTTTTCAGATCAGTTCTTGATTCCAGATACTTGAGACCTTCCTCAGCCGTATCATTGTCAAATGTCACAACGCCGTCGCAGATCTCGGTTACGAGGATATCCATCTTCGGGTTACGGCTGAAGTTCTCATACATCAGGAGCGAGATGATGCAGGAGAATACCATGAATCCGACTACAAAGAATGTGATCACATTCTGCTTCATGTTTCCGAAGAAAGTCTTCATTGCAAGGCTCGTGTTGAGGCCCAGTGAAGTCTTGTGGAGTGCTACGTGATTCTTCTTGAAGTTGTGGGAATCGATGCCTTCTCTCAATGCAACGATCGGAAGGATCTTTGAGATCTTTGAAGAGCTGATGAGTGCAACAACTACGGTGAACAGGATAATGAATCCAACCGGAATGAGTGTTGCAGGCATATTGAAAGCTACGTGATAAGGAAGACCCATCTGGCCTACTACAATGCTTGCAAACAGCGGCATGAGCAGATAAGAGCCAACGATACCAACAACGCTTGCCATGACAGAGAGCAGGAAGAACCAGATAACAAGTGAACCCTTGATGTCATTTCCCGTATAGCCGATCGCCTTGAGAGCGCCCAGAGTCTTCATGTTCTCTCTGATATAAGTGGAGATGCAGTTGGCGAGCATCATGGCTGCCGCTGCAACGATCAGAGTAGTAATTACCAGGAAGGATACTGCGAGGATCAGGCCGATGAATGTCCTTGAAGACTCAACGTTATCGATGCTGTATCCGGTTACCGTTGCGCCCGGATTGATCTTGAGCAGTTCGTTTCTGTTCTTGATCCTGAACTCTCCGTTGCCTACGCCTTCTTTCAGATCATATACGATCTGAAGACCCTTTGCCTTGTCTCCGTTTTTCTCAAGGATCTCGTTATAGTTCTTATCATCAACTATCAGCGCGAACAGAGCAGTATTGTTGCATCCGCCGTAAGTAACAGCAGTAAATCCCTTTACGGTAAAGCTGTACTTTACGCCTTCGATCTGGAAATCAAACTTGTCTCCCAGCCTTATTCCGCCGCCGGTATAAAACTGATAAGGCAGATAGATGTAGTTATCCTTGACGGAATCGGCTTCTAATACGACTTCCATCCTGTCCATCTTTTTCTCAAACGCGCTCTTGTCGCTGATCGTGATATCGATGGATACATTTCCCGTACCGAACGGAAGCGAAGTCGCACCGAACTGAAGGTTCTTAAAGATGTAATAGCTGTCTGTATCATCTTTAATCAGTTCACGGATCTTCTCATCTGTCATGTCTTCAATGCCGTTGCTTACCGTGATGTAACCGTCGCCGGCATTAAGGCGTTTAGCTTCTTTGTCCAGCGTGGGAAGTGCATCGAAGAATATCATCATGGATACGCCGATAAGGCATGTCGCGATGAGCATCAAAAGGAACAGTCCGACTGACGTACCTCTGTTTTTCCTGAGGTTCGATTTTGTAAGCAATAATGTCTTGTCCATGATTACCACCCCATGTTTGCCAGGAAATCATTGAGTTTTGCGTGACGTTCCTTATCGCATGTTACGTACTTGCCGAGGAGGCACTCACCTGCGATCTCGCCGTCCTTAACATAAAGGATGCGGTTGCCTCTTCTTGCACTGTTGATGTCGTGTGTGACCATTACGATAGACTGGCCCTTCTCATTGAACTTTGTGAGAGTATCCAGGACTGCTTTACCTGTCTGTGAGTTAAGAGCTCCCGTAGGCTCATCAGCGAAAACAAGTTTAGGATCGTTGATAAGTGCTCTTGCGATGCCGACTCTTTGTGCCTCACCGCCTGAGATCTGGGTAGGGAACTTGTTCCAGAGGATCTCATCGATGTTTACTGCTTTGAGCATCTCTCCGGCCTTCTTAGCAAGAACTTTCTTATCCTTATAAACGAGAAGTCCTGCTGCCATGATGTTGTCTAAAACACTCATTGATTCAACTAGGTATACCTGCTGGAAAACGAATCCGCAGTTTCCTCTTCTGAAGACAGCGAGCTCGTCCGTATTCATCTTTGTGATGTCTGTTCCGCAGAAAGATACGGTGCCGAGTGTCGGCTTGTCCATTCCGGAGAGTGAATACAGAAGTGTTGACTTGCCTGCACCTGATGCGCCCATGATGATGGTGAAATCGCCTTCGTATATCTCAAGATCTATATTCTTGAGAACGTGCTGCTGAACGCCGCCGTTTGAAAATGTCTTGCAAAGTTTTTTGGTCTCGATAATGTTTTTCATGTCTTGCCGACCTCCTTATAGCATAGAGGATAATCTTTCAACCCTTAAGTGCCTTTAAGGAACTCTTAAATAACTCTTAAATCGATTCTATGCTTCTTATCTGCTGAGTTTGAACCAGAAAACCGTTACTCCCCCGTCAACTTCTTCTCCGGTTATATCAAACCCAAAGCGCTCTGTATAAAACCTGACATTACGTTCGTTATCTTTGGGCGTTACCAGCGTGATCTCTTTCCAGTCCGGATGTTCATTCATAAAATGCTTCAGCAATAATGTTCCTATCCCGCGGCCCTGTTCTTCCTTTAACACTGCCAGGCAGCCGATGTAATACTTTCCCGGCCCTTCAGCTTTATAAGAAACTACTCCAACAGGCTTCCCTTCTTCGTAAGCAATGATCTTCGGAAAATCACGTACAGACTGTTCCATGTTTTCGCGGGTCCTGCCATATGCCGGGCATTGACCGTAACGGATGAAATCATCATGGAATGCAGAGTTGTATATCTCTACCAGAACATCAGCATCACTTATGTCTGCACACTTATAGACCAACACATTAACTCCTTCCGGTCTGTAATTTCATTTTCTGCATAATCTTCTAAATTCCTTTTGCCGTGGATCTACATTTCCTTTCCCATTAACAGTTCCATCGCTGCAAACTTGAATCTGCTTATTTTCTTCGAAGTTTATTAATGAAACATACACTAACCACTACCATCATTACTGCCAACACATCTGAAGCAGCTAACTGTCCGATCGCAGCAGCAGGAATCGGCTGCAACGGCCATGGTTCAATAAAGCTGGCCAAACAAGCTCTGAATATCCAGACCACCGTGAGGAAAAAGTAGAAATAAATCACTTCACGGTTCATGGCTAATGCTCTTTTACCTAACAACAAAAGCATAAGGCTTAATCCAAAGAGCAGCAATGAAAAGCAATAGTTTGTGTAATCTATCCCCACTAGAAGATTCTCGTATTGTGTCGGGAGATAATCGTACCATTGAAACATCCGTGGAACAAAGAAATGCCATAGTCCCACTAAAGCACTAGTTATCACCGTAATGAAATATAAGACGCGTATCCCTTTTCTCAAAATGATTCTCCCTGCAAATAATGATTTGTTATTCAGCTAAACTGCGATTTATCCGACTACTCCCGGTTCAAGTATTGCTATTCCCGGAGCATCGCAGTCTATCTCCATCAGCGCACCAGTAGGAAGTATGGTCATGGGTGTTCTGTGAATGTAATCCACATTTTCAAGTATGACCAGATCAGGTCTGTGTACTTCGTTACATATGACCTTTAAGATCGTTTCCTCATTGTCTTTATCCAAAGGTCCTGTAATCACCGCTTTAGCCTTATCAAACACTCCGGCCGCGGCAAATGCGCGAAGCTCATGCATTCCAGCTAATGTACTGCCGTAAACGCTGCCGTGTTCCAACGCGACTATGGAATCTTCCCAAACATCGGGACCGGGGAAAAACTTCGTCCCCATTATCTGCCAGAGAGGACCTCCGCAGACTGCGATAACATGTCCTCTGACTTTTCCTTTTCCCTGCAACACCTTGTATCCGGTTCCGGTTTCCCATGGTATCGGATCCTTTAGATCTTCGATCTCATCATTATCAAGAAAACGCTCATACTGCACACCGTCGATCGTATATGTGGTATTCCAGTCAATGGGTGTGGTCTTTTCCGCAGGCTTGATCTCGCCTATTACCTCAGTTGAAAACAGTGTCCGTCTGATCGCGTTTTCCGTATACTCATCAAGTTTTCCCGGCTGCGCTAACGGGGTCAGAACAGATGGACCATAATAAGCCCGAACGCCTGCATATGCGAAAACAGCCATCCACGTGGCTATATCTGAAAACCCCATGAACACCTTCGGATTATCATGAATGACCTGCGGATCGATAAAAGGAAGAACTCGATAGGAATCGTCTCCGCCCAGATTGGTGATTATCCCTTTAATGGAATCATTTTTCAAAGCCCACATCAGATCATCGGCTCTTTTTTCGGGATGCTCATAAAGGTAACTGCTCCCTTTAAGTGCATTAGGAGTTTCAACCACCTTTACATTAAATATCTTTTCAAATCTTCTTTTACCAAGCAGGTATCTGGGAAGCATGTCTTCATCGCCGGCACGTCCGCTTGAAATCGAAAGAAATGCTATTGTATCTCCCTCGTTCAGCTTTGATGGAATAATAAGCTCTTTCATTTCGATTCCTCCGCGAATCCCATTTTGTCCTGTTTATTTCTCAAACACCAATATCTTACCACGCTCAAGGCTGTCGAAAGTGACTCCTCCCTTTTGCTGGTAATACGGGCTGTATACTTTCTCAAAATGTATCCCCTGCAGATCCTTTTCGATGTATTTATAACCGTATTCGCTTATTTCATCAATCAGCTTTTTATATGTATACTTACTCTTCTTTTTATTCTTATCCCTGAAATTCGAAAGATGGAACGGAAGAACGGCAAGTATGCCTCCGGGCTTTAATGTTCTTTTCGCTTCTTCCAGCATCACGAAACGGTGAAGCCCGTTATATGTTTTCTCTTCTCCGTGAAACATGTCCGCATAGATGACAAGATCAAAAAGGTCTTTATCAAAATCATGACGGTAATCTTCTCTTCCTTCAGCCGTTAAAATGCAATTAATCTTCTCGTCTTTTGCTTTACTGTTTACGTAATCCAGGCACTGCTTGTTGATGTCAACGGCATACACTTTGCATTTCTGACCGAAAGCATGTGCAGCCGCAAAAGAATAATTGCCTGCACCGCAGCCGTAATCAAGGATCACAGGATCACTCACATCGAGGATCGAAGAAAAGATATCTGCGCCTTCTGTTTTCTCCCAGTTGTTTACATCATCGAAAATGCTCATATGATTCTCCATTAGTTTTTCATATATGGTTTCGGTATATGGTCTGATACTATCGTGCTCAGATGCTCTGTGAATTCACCAAATAACTCCGCATCAAAATCCAGGCCTGCACACCCAATCTCAAATTCCGTATCGTCATAGAAAGTAAAATACCCTGTCTCACAGAAACCGTTTCTCTTATAAAAACCTTTGCGTCGTTTTTTCAGTTCGCTTTCCGGAGAAGACGTATCAGGTGCTTCATACTCAACTACGATCATGTGGTCAGCATTATTTGAAACAAGTTCTTTCAAAGCCTTTCCGCCTATTCCTTTTGAACGCAGACAACTATCCACCGCCAAATATGCCAGATAAAGAACAGACTTATATTCCCTTATTACCAAAAAGCCGACTGGTTTATCATCATATATCCCGAGAACAGTTGCCCCGGAGTTCATAAGATCATTGAGAGAATTCCTCTCACATTCAGGAATGGCTTCTTCGTTTATTTCTTCCAAAGCCCCTAAATCCTGCGAATCGATTGTCAGTTTTCTGAGTTCCATATTCTTCAGTTTTTCCTTAATTCGTTCTTTTGTCTGACGCTACCTCATAGGCCGTATTCTCATGATCAAATTCATAACCGAATCTCTTGGACAGCTGAACTGAATTCATGTCATGTGCATCCCAGCTTGGATATAGTCCTTCTTCAAGGCAAGCTGATATCAATGCAGAACAGACAACAGTGGCGAGTCCCTTGCGGCGCTCTGAAAGAACGGTATCGACTTCGATCTCTATACCATCTCTATACCTTATATAAGATGATGCTCCGGACACTATCTTTCCGTCCTTAAGGATTACCATGCCGCGTCCCAGTTCAAGATACTTTTCCTTGTTTCCGAACGCAGATACGAAATCCGCAGTTACGGGATCTTTCATGCACAGATCATAGATGTCTGAATCTATCTTTTGGAGTTCATACCCTTCGGGTATTTTTGCGCTCATTTCCGCGAGACGCTCCCTGTCAAAAACCGTATCTTTTCTGATGGCATAGCGGGTAACTTTTCGCGCATCCGGGAAACATTCTTCGATGAGTTCAGACCATCTTTCATTCTGCGGGGTCATGATCACGAAACCATCCGGCTTGTTGATGATCAGTTCCCTGTCAGGTTCCCCTGCAAGAAAAGCAAAACAACCTACGAATGCCATCGCTGATACAGGGTTATCAGTATCAGTAACCAATACTTTTCCCATTACTTTCTGCAGGCACGAATAGATCAGTGTTTCTTCCCAGCCCGCAAACAGTTTTTCAACTTTTGATGTATCTTCCAATTCAAAGGTCATGTCTTTTCCTTCTTATATTAAAAACGCAGTTACTGCGAAGCAGCATGCTTCGATTGCCGCGAGCGGTGTCATCACGTACTTTTCCTTTTTGCTTGGCGATATGAGATTCATGATGGTGTTTACAGCAAAGAAACCTGCGAAAACAAAACAGATTATCTTTGTCGCTTTATCTGAAAACCACATGTTCATCAGCCCTCCGCCCTGAAGGATCATTGCTGCTCCGAACAGCTGGAGGATAACGGATGAAACGGCAGCTACCCTGAGCATCGGCGGCAAAACTTTGTATCTTCCTCCCATCGTAAACTCACCCAACGGTAGTCCTGCGATCAGAAGTATCTCCATTACCGCAACTCCGAAAAGAAGAATTGCTCCGGTTATTGAACTGATATTTGAGAGCATGTCATTTCTCCTTCTTACCGATCTTTTCAGGATCGACGCCTTCACTGAGAATGAAAGCATCAGCGGCATTGTTGATCATCTGCATCATCTCTTTTTCAGTTCCCTTAAGAACGCCTGTTGCAAGCATCGTCGCAATGCCGTGTGAGTATATGATCGTATTTCTTACAAAACGGATCACCTGATCTTCATTAAGTCCGGTCTGCATAGCGATCATTGTAATCATCTCTTTGTTCTTGGCCCTGCCGATATCCTTAAGGTTATAGGGCTTGCCCCTTGGGCTCTCACCTAAGTAAAGAAACTTAAAAAGATTCGGTTCCTTGAGAGCCATCTTCACATAGGATCTTCCCAGGAATTCAAAGCTCTCGAGTTTATTCTCATAACTTGAAGAAGCCTTCTTCGCAGCATAGGCCATTGCGTATTCTGCAAGTGCCAGTCTTAATCCTTCCATGTTCTCGAAATGCCAGACAATGGGCTGTGTAGAACATCCGATCTCAGATGCAAGTGTCTTCACATTGACCGATTCATATCCGTCTCTGATGAGCATCTTCAATGCTGCTTCAAGGATCACTTCTTTTGTTATTGTGGTTTTACGTGCCATAAGGATCACTTTCCATAAACAGAATTATATAATCGTGTTTATATTATATTCCGTATCAAGAACTGTCAATATCATTTCCAGTAATTTTCTGAAAAACAACACATCTTCGGCAAACTGTTGCTTTAGCATCAGATCGCGTCAACATTACTGATTGTCTGCGTTCAAGTATCAGGCCAGAATGATGGCATAAGACAAAAAACACAATGTCAAACACGGAGGTAAGAACAATGAAAAACAATGAAATGAAAGAACTCAATGCGCTTCAGCTCGATGAAGTATCAGGCGGCACAAGGATGCAGGAACATGCACTTAGAACGCTTTTCCTGGGAGGCAATATCTGGGATGATTCCCCGGTCTCGCTCGAAGATAAGTTTTGGGCTCATGCGATGGTTATTGCCCGCACAGGTTATACGCCTATACAGGGTGAACTGAATTCCGAAGGCGAGTATGAACTTGTCTACAGAGCACCTGACGGATCCATTATGGCACACGATGATTTCATGGATTACTTAAGAGCCAACTACACGGTTGAGTATCTGTCAGGCGGCAAGTGCAAAGAGTAATCCTTACCCTTAGCAATCATAAACAGAATAAACCGGCAAAAAGAAAGATGCCCCTTTAGAGGCATCTTTCTTCGTGTGTGTATGTACTACAGACTGAAATTCAGTCTGTGGGTTCCGTTACCTGGCCGGGTTCAGGTTCAGTGGACCTCGGCGTCGTTTCCTTTGCTGAAGGCTTTGTTTCTTCAGCTGCAGGCTTCAGTGTTTCAACCTTTACAGGCTTGGTCGTAGCCTCTGTGGAAGGCTCTGAAGTTTTTTCAGTCGAAGACTTTGTTTCCTCAGTTTCAGGTTTAGTTGTTTCTTCTTTTGAAGGCACAGTTGTCTCTTCAGCTTCAGACTGCATTGTTTCTTCTGATGAAGGTTTAACAGTATCTTCAGTCTGTGATTCTGGAGCCTTGGTTTCTTCAGTTTCCGGTTTTGCCGTTTCTTCCGAAGAAGATCCAGTTGTTTCATCTGTTGTCGGCACTGAAGTCTCTTCTGTTGAAGGTACTGTCGTCTCATCTGCGGAAGGTATTGTTGTTTCACCTGTCGTTTCAGACGGCGAGGTTGTCCTGGCATTTCTGGCATCGTTCGAAGATAAATCAGGACTATAAAGATCCGTTGATGAATTTGTACAGTACTTGCCACCATCTGCCCAGGAGAAGCTTTCATACGGCAAACCATTAGTGGAATTAACTCCGAGCGTTCGTGTCAATGCTTTCCAAGAATTGGATGAACTGTGATATCCGATATACCCTACGGGTTTTCCGGTATCACTTCCATAGCATACACACGTTGAAACGGTCTTGTGACCCGATGGTATGTAGTAAATATAGTAACCGGACGGCGGGTTGGGCAGACCGTAACTTGACGGTGTCTTTGTTGTTGTTTCAGGAGCGCCGGAAGGATAAATGCTTTTGCCTGATCTTGCGTAAACTTTATAACCGCTTTTAACCGATATGAATTCTTCGTATTGCGTACCATCACTTAAGAGATAGGCTGCACGTTTTACCTTGATCCAACTTCCGCTGTCATCAAATATATAATCAACCTCATCTCTGTATTGACCTTTAATTACCTTGTAGCAAATGTGTGTATAAGTGGCACCCCTGCCTGCGCTTTTACCGTAATAATACGTTTTATACCCTGAAGGTGCAGCCGGCTGATTGGGATCCGTTGTTTCAATTATTACAGGATCCAACAAAGACTCTGTCGGTTCAGGAGTTGTTTCCGTAGGCTCTGTTGTTGTCTCTGAAGTTTCTGTAGGCTTTGTTGTGGTTTCACTCGGCTCAGTTGCAGTCTCCGGAGTTTCTGTTTCAGAAGGCTTCGTTTCCTTGGGAGTCGGCTTTGCCGTAGGCTTAGGTGTAGGTGTAGATGTCGGCTTCGGAGTAGGTGTTGCCGTGGGCACAGGTGTGGGCTCAGGCTCAGGTGTAGGCTCCGGAGTCGGTTCAGGTGTAGTTTCAGGAGTAGTCTCAGGTGTGGTTTCCGGAGTCGTCTCAGGTGTCGTTTCCGGTGTGGTTTCAGGTGTTGCAGCCGGAGTCTGTGCGTTCTCGCCTGCTCTCTTATTGACTGCATCTTTATCCCAATTGTTTGCGTTGATGACTCTGTTCATGAGAGCTTCATTCTCAGAGATCCGCTTAGCCGCAAAAACAGGAAGGTTGTTCAGATTGACTTTGTTGATCTCGAATGCAACGCTGTCTTTGGCTCTGTCAAAGAACAGATAGACCTTTATGGACTGTCCTGATTCAACTCTTGCAGTCTTTGTCTCTCCCGTTTCAGGATTTGTAGCTTCAACTTCAACAGCACCGTCAGTGATCAGAAGAGATTCTCTTCCGCCGTCCAATGCATCGTAGTAGACCATTCCGGATGTGCCTCTGATGCCGGCAGTCATTGTTGATGTCTTGATCTCGAATGTCTCGTCAGCCCTCAGTTTCTGAGCGACATTGAAGAACACTGCACCCTTTGTAAGCTTAAGCTCCAGGTGCTTTGACTTCTTCTGAAATTCCGCGCGGCTGTCGTTCTGCAGCGTGATAATCTTGTGATCATCAAGACCGACGGATGCAAGTCCGTCATCACCGGTATTCAGAGCATCACCTGACTGGAACCTCAGGTTGTCCATGACAGGTTTTGAACCGCCCTTTGAATCCTCGATGTTAACTGTTCCTTCGATGCGGAGCAGACGCATTGTCGTTGCAAGATACTTGCTCCTTGATACAACAATGACAGTTACAACCGCAGCGACAATAACAGCCGCAGCAACGCATGCACAAACGATCTTCTTTTGTTTGGAAAAGTTTTTAAGAACGTCCGTTAGAGCCATATAGATCCCCCTCACTGGTTTGCTCTAAACAAACCATATCAGAATATCAAACGGTGAAAATAAATCAAGAGCAAAAATAAAATTTCAAAAAAAACATATTTTAAGCCTTGAAAGCTTTTAAGATCTTGATGTATTCCTCAGTCAGGAAATTCGGGTGGATCCTTTCCGGAAGAATGTATCCTATCTGCATGTAATCATCGACCTTGAGGGGTTTCGCGATTATGTTCGGGCCGTTGAGTTTTTCGTTGATGACACCGCTGCAGATCGTGTATCCGTCAAGTCCTATGAGAAGATTAAACAGCGTTGCTCGGTCTCTTACTATCAGTTCCTTATCCGAATCGACAGTGCTCAGTATCTCTTCCGAGAAGTAGAAAGAGTTGTGGCTTCCCTGCTCATAAGCAAGCCTGGGGTATGGCTTAAGATCTTCTAACGTGAGCGATCTCTTTTTCGCTAGAGGCGAATGCGTGCTTATGAAAACATGCGGTTTTGCTCTGAACAAAGGCTCGAAAACGAGACCGTTGTCTCTTAACGTTTTCATTATTACCGTCTCGTTGAACTCATTTAGATAGAGAACGCCTATCTCGCTACGAAGCTTTGCAACGTCATCTATGATGTCAAACGTCTGCGTCTCCCTCATGTGGAATTCATACTTGTTTCCGCCGTAGAGCTTAAGCAGTTCAACAAACGCTTCGACCGCGAAAGAATAGTGCTGGCTCGATACGCAGAAGCGCATCTTTCCTTCTGTCTTTCCGGTATATCTTTCTTCTATGAGATCAGACTGCTCTAAGATCTGTCTTGCATATCCCAGAAACTCCTCACCCTCTGCAGTTATCTCAACGCCTCTGTTGCTGCGGTCAAAGATCGTAATGCCGTATTCGTTCTCGAGTTCCCTTATCGCGGAAGTAAGGCTCGGCTGTGCAATGAAAAGCTTTGCAGCAGCTTCCGTGATGTTGCCTGTATCTGCAACAGTAACTATGTATCTCAGCTGTTTAAGAGTCATGTGGGTCTCCTTGTCCGCATAGAAGTTGCCTATAACTATAACCTTATCCATAGATAAAATCTATCATCAATCGCAGATTTTAAGTATTTTACCCATCAAACAGGTGGGTTTATACTCCGAGCATCAAATTCAAACAGGAGGAAATGACAATGATAACGTCAGTCATCGGTTTTCCGAGGATCGGAAAAGACAGGGAATTAAAGTTTGCAAGCGAAAAGTATTTCGCAGGCAAGATCAATGAAGCCGAGCTTCAGGAGACCGGCCGAATGCAGAGAGAGTTCAGTCTCAAGACTCAGAAGGCAGCAGGCATTGACCTTATCCCGTGCAACGATTTTTCTTTCTACGATAACGTTTTGGATACGGCTTTCCTCTTCAACGCAGTACCTCAGCGTTATAAGGATCTGAACCTTTCTGTTCTTGATACATACTTTGCAGCAGCAAGAGGCTACCAGGGCGCAAACGGAAACGTTAAGGCTCTCGCAATGAAGAAGTGGTTCAACACCAACTACCACTACATCGTTCCCGAGATCGAGGACGATGCGGTGATCGAACTTAAGGGCACCAAACCCATCGATGAATTCAAGGAAGCAAAGGCTCTTGGCATCGACGCAAAGGTAGACCTCATCGGACCTTTCACTTTCTTAAAACTCGCACGTTTCACGGGCTCAAAGAAGGCATCTGACTTCGCAGCAGCACTTACTGATGCTTACATCAAGCTTCTCGAAAAGCTCGCAGCTGAAAGCGCTTCCAAAGTCCAGTTCGATGAGCCTTATCTCGTAAGAGATTTAGGCAGCAGCGACATCACTCTCTTTGAAGAGATCTATAAGAACATCCTTTCAAAGAAGGGTTCTCTTTCCATACTCCTTCAGACCTATTTCGGCGACATCAGAGATGTTTACGGCAACGTCACAGCGCTTGATTTTGATGCTATCGGTATCGACTTCGTCGAAGGAAGAAAGAGCCTTGAACTCGTTAAGGAAAACGGATTCCCCAAGGGCAAGATCCTCGTTGCAGGTGTTGTTAACGGCAAGAACATCTGGAGAAACAATTACGCCAAGACAAAGGGCATCTTGGATGAGCTTAAGAACTTCGTTTCTGAGTCTTCTCTCGTAGTCGGAACATCCTGCTCACTGCTCCATGTTCCCTATACTCTTGAGAGCGAGACAAAGCTCCCCGAGTCATATAAGGCACACTTCTCATTCGCAATTGAAAAGCTTGGTGAGCTCTCTGAGATTGCTTCAGGAAACGAAGATGCCTTCAAGAAGAATGCAGAACTCTTCACCAGCAGGCCTGATGTTCTCGATCAGGCAGTAAAGGACAGAGTAAGCTCCATCAAGGAAGAAGATTACACAAGACTTCCCGCTTTCGAAGAAAGAGAGAAGATCCAAAAAGACCTTCTTAAGCTCCCTCTCTTCCCTACAACCACGATCGGTTCTTTCCCCCAGACAGAGGACGTAAGAAAGAACAGAAAAGACTTCAAGAACGGCACCATCACCGAAGAGCAGTATGTTGCCTTCAACGAGAACAAGATCCGTGAGTGCATCAAACAGCAGGAAGACATCGGCCTTGACGTAATCGTTCACGGCGAGTTCGAGAGAAACGACATGGTCGAGTATTTCGGCGAGCACCTCTCAGGTTATGTTTTCACCGAGAAGGCATGGGTGCTCTCATACGGTACAAGATGCGTAAAACCTCCGATAATCTGGGGCGACGTATCACGCAAGGAACCCATCACTGTCAAGTGGTCCGTCTTTGCACAGAGCTGCACAAACAAGCCCGTTAAAGGCATGCTCACAGGTCCTGTAACTATCCTCAACTGGTCATTCCCGAGAGAAGACATCTCCCTCCAGGAGAGCACTCTCCAGATCGCTCTTGCCATCCGTGACGAGGTCCTCGATCTCGAGAAGAACGGCATCGGCATCATCCAGATCGACGAAGCAGCACTCCGTGAGAAGCTTCCTCTTCGTAAGTCCGACTGGTATTCAGAATACCTCGACTGGGCCATCCCTGCATTCCGTCTCGTTCACAGCGGCGTAGCTGCCAAGACCCAGATCCACACTCATATGTGCTACAGCGAGTTCACTGACATCATCCCCGCGATCGATTCAATGGATGCTGACGTCATCACATTTGAGGCATCACGTTCTGATCTTCTCATCCTCGACGCTCTTAAGGAGAACAACTTCAAGACAGAGGTAGGCCCCGGTGTTTACGACATCCACAGCCCACGTGTTCCTTCTGTCGATGAGATCGTTGCGGCTCTCACAAAGATCCGTGCCAAGACAGAAGACAGCAAGCTCTGGGTCAACCCTGACTGCGGTCTCAAGACAAGAGGAGTAACGGAGACTGACGCGAGCCTGCGTAACCTCGTAGCAGCGGCAAAGATAATCCGCGGATAATATGAAGATTTCAGAGATCTACAAAAACAATAAGAGAAGTCTCTCGTTCGAGATATTCCCGCCGAAGAAAGACACCGAGCTGTCTTCCATCGACGCGACGTTAAAAGTGCTTTGCGAGCTTAACCCCGACTTCATCAGCGTTACTTTCGGAGCCGGGGGAAGCGCGAACAGCAACCGCACCATCGAAATTGCGAAGAACATCAAGAAGAACTACGGCATCGAGCCCGTGGTCCATCTCACTTCCCTTCACTACGACAAATCCGAGATCGATGAATTTGCGACTGCAATGAGAGAAGCAGGCATCGAGAACATCCTTGCACTGCGTGGAGACCGCTCTCCTAACGCCCCCGAAAAGAACGTTTTCCCGCATGCATCCGATCTCATAAAATATCTGAAATCAAAGTACGATTTCTGTGTTCTGGGCGCATGTTATCCTGAGTGCCATCCTGAATCTTCTGACAGGGTAAATGACCTCAAAGGCCTTAAGACAAAGGTAGATTCAGGCGCTGAAGTTCTTGTGTCGCAACTGTTTTTTGAAAACCGCATCTTCTACGATTTCGCGGAAAGATGCAGGATTGCAGGCATCGACGTTCCGGTCATCCCTGGCATAATGCCGGTCATTAACGCCAATCAGATCAAGCGCATGATCAGCCTTTGCAACGCAAGTTTCCCCGAGCGTTTCTGCAGGATAATCAGAAGATATGAGAACAACAGCGAAGCGCTTTTCGATGCGGGAATGACCTATGCTTTGACCCAGATAATCGACCTTATCGCAGACGGAATTCCTGGCATTCATCTTTACACGATGAACAATCCCAAGGTCGCAAAAAGGATCTGCGACGGCATCAGGAACATCGTCTGAAAGATCAGCTGATCCTCAAATAAACGGAAACTTCAAAGCCGGGACTCAAGTTTTTGAGTCCCATTTTTCCGTCCATCTTTTCCATGAAATAGTTGGTAAGGTAAAGGCCCAATCCAGCGCCGTCATTGCCTTCTGCGTTGCTGCCCCTCTTATACTTTTCCCTTATCAGAGGAAGCTCTTCCTCCTTAACGCCGGGGCCTTCGTCAGACACTCTTATGACGAGATAATCCCCGCTCAGTTCAGCATTAATCTTCATCTTCGTATCCGCATATTTATATGAATTCATGAAGATGTTATCGAACACCTGCTGAAGCCTTAACTTGTCGAAAAACGCGTTGCATTCAGGGATAGAATACTCCCCTGCGCGTGACAGATAATCTGAATTCTTGATGAGTGAAGCAATGACGTCGGAAGACTGCATCGAAGGATTGACTTCGATCTCGGTGATGTCCTGGATGCTCGATGTGAAAAGATTATCTACCAAGGACTTGATCTGATCGGTCTTGGAATCGATTACGCCGAACATCTCCTTCGTGCGTTCTTCTTTGGTGATAGCCATTCCGATCTCGGACGTGGACTTTATCGAAGCTACCGGCGTCTTGATGTCGTGCGAAAGCTTCGCAACCATTTCCTTCTTGTCGTCAGCAGCTTTCTTCTCTGCAAGACGCGCCTTCTTAAGTTCTGATCTCATGAGGTCAAAACTCTCCGTAAACGCACCGAAAACATGGTCCTTATCCATCGTGAGAGGGATGTCCAGATTGCCTTCCGCGACTCTTGCCGCAAACGAATTCAGATTCTTAAAAGGCTTGATGACTGACTTTCTTATGTAGATATACCAGGCAACGATAATGATGATCTGAAGCACTCCTATGACGCTGAAGAGCACGATAATGTCCTTCTTTACGCCTTCGAGCTGCATGTCCATGCTGTAGTCGAAGATGACCTTTCCTTCAGGCTTTCCGCCCACTTCAAGATCCAATATCAGGCCTCTTGTCTTTATCGCTTCGTTGATGCTCTCACTCAGGCCTTCACGCGTCTTAAAGAGGATCTTTCCGTTGCTGTCTATAACTACGTAATCAAGCTGCCTGTTGTATCTGGAAGTGTCACCGAAGTTTTCGGTTATCGAATACATGCACTCGTTTACCTTTACCGGATCAGTCTTAATGTCCTTGATCTTCGTGAGCATGTAATAGCATGCCAATGCCTCGGCAATAAGCGTTAATACCAGTATCAGGATAAACGGCGCTTTCTTCATGTCATTCAGGTGCTACGAACTTATAGCCTTCCTTCCATACCGTGACGATGTACTTAGGGTCCTGGGGATCTTTTTCGATCGCTTCCCTGATCTTTCTGATGTGCACGTTAAGAGTGCCGTCGGTCGTGAACTTGTCGTTCCAGACTTTGTCGAAGATCTCGTTCTTTGTAACGAGCCTGTTCTTGTTTTCGATCAGATACTCAAGGAGCTTGTACTCGATGGACGTGATCTTCTTTTCTGTTCCGTTTACATAAACAGCCTTGTTTACTGAATCTGTCCTGAGATAACCGTCATCGAAAACGGAAGTCTTCGGAGTGTCTGAAGAAGCACCGGAAAAGCGCTTTAACACAACCTTTACCTTTGCCAGCAAAACGCCGAGAGAATAAGGCTTTTCGATATAGTCGTCACCGCCTATGTTGAGCGCGATTATCTTGTCGTCATCAGTGTTTCTCGCGGACACGAAAAGGATCGGAATGTTCATCGTCTGACGGATCTTCTTGCAGAGTTCAAATCCGCTGCCGTCTGAAAGATTGATGTCCAGGAGTACCAACGAAGGCTCGTTTGAAGAAAGGAACTCGTTTGCCTCGGCACTCGAATAAACGGCTTTGGTCTTAACGTCAAACATGTTGAAATATTCGCATGTGTTATTTGCGAGTTCTTTCTCATCATCGATTATCAGACAGTCGTAACGCACAGATCGTCTCCTTTAATATTTTATCTCTTCCATCCCGGATGCTTTGTCCCTGAAAAGGCGTACATCCGTTTCTTTTGCACCGAACTCCTTCAGATCTATCGCAACGAACCGGTTGCCGTTTTTGTCTATGAAGTAGTATACCTTAGCCGTGGGTACCCCTTCCCTGTCAGCTTGATCCGGAATAAGTCTGTCTATCTCTTCGGGTACGTAAAACATGTTTAACGGGCCTGAGATTGCATTGAGATATTTCGCATCCTCATCGTAGTGTTCATGCACATAATCGATCATTTTATATATGCCGGAAGCTTCCCAGATTCCTTCGGCAACTAAATAATTACCGATGTAAACTTTCTTGTTTTCCGCATAGACGAGATGATTCTCGGGACAAAGCCCCTTGGTGTCGTGTTCTTTCAGGATGTCCGAAAACTCTTTTACTGCTTTCTCTGCATCTTCATTCGATACGCGGTCCGGGAATAATACATTGTTCAGTCCGTCAATTGTTATGCCGTATTTCTTCTTTAATGCTGAGAGCTCCTCGCGGGCTTCATCCTCAATAAACGCGTAGTATTTTTCCACGAAATCTGAACTCTTGTGTTCTGAATATCCGAATACGGTGCCGTCCAAACCAACTGAAATTAAACTTGACGTAACTTTGTATTCAATACCGGTATCTTTATCCCTAAGATAAACCGTGTGCTTTTCTTTGTTGCCGCTTCCCTCACGTTCTTCGCTGATGAACTCGCAGTCACCGTATTTTTCTTTCGCATACCTTATGATCGCTTTTTTGTTTGAGACTTTACATGAGCAAAGCATGAAGACAGCTGATATGAGAAGTAAGCTCACTGCCATTATTCTGGCAACTGATCTCCCTTTGAAATTCATTATCTTTCCCTCTATTCCACAGATTATTGATAACTTATAGATTTTACTTCATATTACTGGGCATTGCCAATTTCAGCCAACAGCTTATCGGCAATAGCTTTGTACTTGGTATCTCCTCCTCTTGATGATGCGAAAAGAAGCGGCTCTTCTGCTTCTTGCCTTTTGCCAGTTTTTACCAGTATTTCCCCGTATACACATGCCCAACTGACTCTTGTTATAAGAGGGTGCTGGTCTGTGCTATTGATCATTTCAGCATAGTATTTCAATGCTTCATCGTATTCACCCATGCGAACTCTAAGAGCACGTTCGCACTCCTGAACATAATCCTGGATGATCTTCTTTTCAGCCTGATTCTTTTCTTTATCTGCTAAAGCCGATAATACAGTGACCGCGTCCCTGGCATAATCCAGTTCATTGCGGCTGAGGTAATACGTAAACATACGCCTGTGATAGAGCGGCATATGTGATTTCATCGTAATGTTCTGACAGCTTGCATATAAGGAATCGTAGTCACCAAGGACATCGAAACCGACAGAGGAAAGACAAGCATAAAGCGATCTGTGATGTTTGCTGCGCTTTCTGCCCATTACTTTGATAAGCTCTTCCAGATAGAGTCCGGCACGGCAGTTTTCAAGATGAGAAGAAACCTCTTTTTGAAACCTTCTTTTAGCAGCCTTTGAAAGAAATACGAGCGTAAAGCTCATAACTGCAATAAGGGTTATGAAATAAGAGGCATAGCCTTTCGGGTGCCTGAGCAAATAGAAATACCCTAAGATAATGCAGACTGCGCCGACTGAATAATAAGCGGCAAGCAAGCTCTTATAATATGAGACCATAAAAATCTTTCCCTATCCCAGACGCTTATGAAGTGCGCCTTATCACAACGGTATTCTATTAAAAAGTAAACGTCATGGCAAGGCAATAAAAAAGCACCGAACATTAAGATCGGTGCTTTTGGCTCCTCAAGCAGGACTCGAACCTGCGACATTTCGGTTAACAGCCGAACGCTCTACCGGCTGAGCTATTGAGGAATTTAATCCGGCAGCAATCTATCTTCCCGGGCCGTTGCCAGCCAAGTATTGTCGACACCGGTGAGCTTAACTTCTGTGTTCGGAATGGGAACAGGTGTGGCCTCACGGTAATAACCACCGGAATGGTTGA
>JAEEGJ010009625.1_pt1 | contig 25716 bp, 20 predicted proteins | sample 8958761 | NCBI WGS metagenome assembly JAEEGJ01 (sample SAMN16246546, study PRJNA631951) | gut metagenome | biome: gut microbiome; feature: rumen; material: RS-attached | host: Bos | place: Iran: Karaj | collected 2018-10 | reverse complement strand
ATGTTATCTCCGAAGACATCGTTACTCTCCTCGACATCAACAACTCCGTACCTCACGACATGTACGACGAGTCCATCAAGGGCAAGTTCGACTACAAGTTCACTGATACATTCATGGGCTTCCACTGCGGTAATACATGCTCCAAGAAGCTTGCATTCTGCGAGATGAAGAACCAGATGATCATGGCCCGTGCTCTCCCTGTAGAGGTTACAAACGGTACACTCGAGGGCGACATCGTTCCGGGCGACATCACATTCTACAGACTGCAGTCCACATCCGACGGCCAGATCAGAGCTTACGTTGCAGAGGGTGAGGTTCTCCCCGTTGCTACTAAGTCCTTCGGCGGCACAGGTGTCTTCGCAATCAAGGAGATGGGCAGATTCTACAGATACTTCCTTATCGAGAAGAACTTCCCTCACCACGGCGCAGTTGCATTCGGTCACTATGGAAAGGCTCTCTACAACCTCTTCACATATCTTGGCATTTGCCCTTGCGACATCGGCTACAACAAGCCCGAGGGCGACAGATATCCGAAGGAAAATCCTTTCAACGCACCGTTCAACTGATATAGTTTGGATATTTATGGCGGGGCTTGATCAATGGGTCAAGCCCTTCCGTATGTTCTAAGCAGGCGATAAATTCTATTGATATAAAGGAAAACAAAAATGACCAATAAAGAACTTAAAATCACAGCGACAAAAGTTCGTAAGGGAATTGTTGAAGCAGTACACAGCGCTAAGTCCGGACATCCGGGCGGATCACTCTCTGCTGCAGATATGTTCACTTACCTTTATTTTGAAGAGATGAATATCGATCCTAAGAATCCTAAGGCTCCCGGCAGAGACAGATTCGTTCTCTCAAAGGGTCACACAGCTCCCGGACTTTATTCAACTCTTGCTAACAGAGGATATTTCCCTGTTGAAGATCTGAAGACTCTCCGTAAGCTCGGTTCTTATCTCCAGGGTCACCCCTGCATGACAGAGACTCCCGGTGTTGACATGAGCACAGGTTCATTGGGACAGGGTGTTTCTGCAGCAGTAGGTATGGCTCTTGCAGCTAAGCTTAACGGCGATTCTTACAGAGTTTATGCTCTTACAGGCGACGGTGAGATCCAGGAAGGCCAGATCTGGGAAGCATTCATGTTCGCAGGTGCCAAGGGTATCGACAACCTCACAGTAGTTATCGATAACAACGGACTTCAGATCGACGGTAAGATCGACGACGTTTGCTCACCTTATCCAATCGACAAGAAGCTCGAAGCATTCAACTTCAATACGATCTGCATCGACGGTCATGACTTTGACCAGATCAGAGATGCATTCGCAAAGGCTAAGGAATGCAAGGGAAAGCCTACAGCTATCATCATGAAGACTACAAAGGGCAAGGGCGTTTCCTACATGGAGAATCAGGCAGGCTGGCATGGCAAGGCTCCCTCTGATGAAGAGTATGAGCAGGCTATGAAAGAGCTTGATGAGCAGTTAGCAAAATATGAAGCAGAGGTATGATCATGGGAGATATAGTAAAAATCGCTACACGTGAGAGTTATGGTAACGCACTTGTAGAGCTCGGACAGAAGAACCCCAACGTAGTAGTTCTTGATGCTGACCTCGCAGGCGCCACAAAGACTTCCACATTCAAGAAGGCATTCCCGGATCGTCATATCGACTGCGGAATCGCAGAAGCAAACATGACAGGCATCGCAGCTGGTCTTTCCACATGCGGCAAGATCCCGTTCGTTTCCTCTTTCGCTATGTTTGCAGCAGGCAGAAACTTCGAGCAGGTTAGAAACTCTATTGGTTACCCTCACCTCAACGTTAAGATCGGCGCTACACACGCAGGTATCACAGTAGGTGAGGACGGTGCTTCCCACCAGTGCCTCGAAGACGTTGCTCTTATGAGAACGATCCCCGGAATGACAGTTATCGTTCCTTCCGACGACATCGAAGCAAAGGCTGCAGTTATGGCAGCTGCTGAGACAGAGGGTCCTTTCTATATGAGATTCGGAAGAGCAGCTGTACCGGTAATCAACGACAGACCTGACTACAAGTTTGAAGTTGGCAAGGCAGTTGTTCTTAAGGACGGAACAGACATGGTAATCTTCGCTAACGGCGTATGCGTTGCAGAAGCTCTCGGTGCAGCTGAGAAGTTAGCAGCTGACGGAATCAGCGCAGCTGTTGTTAACGTACACACAGTTAAGCCTATCGACAAGGATACGATCATTGAGTTCGCTAAGAAGACCAACAGAGTATTCACAGTTGAAGAGCACTCCGTTATTGGTGGCTTGGGCAGCGCTGTATGTGATGTACTTGCTGAAGAGTATCCTGTTAAGGTTTCCAAGATCGGCGTCTATGACAGATTCGGTAAGAGCGGCCCGGCTGCAGCTCTTATGAAGGAATTCCAGCTTGACGCAGAGGGAATCTACAACCAGATTAAAGCAAAGATCTGAGCTGTCGCGGCAACATGATCAAGTAAAGAGGCTGTCTCATCTGAGGCAGCCTCTTATATATAAATATTATTTAATAAATAAACCAAATTACATCTTATCCACGTCGATTCCGCTGTCGCCCTCTTTTTCCTTGTAGGTGATATCTGCACCGAGCCTCTTGAACGTTCTCTTGAGGAATAGTGAATAGAAGATGGCGAGAGTAGAGAATCCCATAAAGAACATAAGGCTCATAACAGTTGTGGGGTACTGCCAGATAAGCCATGCGAGTCCTAATGTGAATACCTCATACATGATAGTAACAGGCAGATTGGTGATGGCCAGCAACACAGAGTTTTTGAGGATCTGGATGAATGATTCCTCGAACCACGCGAGAAGCGGGAATGTGTAGAGTGTCGTAGCCAGGATCAGGAGCAGGAAGAAGTAGGGAATATACTGAACCCAGGAGAACTCCGCACTCATCATGTTATTTACCATATATACTTCGAAAAAGAAGAAAGCGGAAAGAACTGCATAAAGAAGTTCTAATCCTGTTGCCTTAAGGAAGTTGTCCCTGAAACATTTGAAGTAATCTCTGAAGATGGACGGGTTGTCGCCTGACAATATAGCTATAGTAATTCTATATAAAGAAGTAAGGGAAGCGCCGATGGTGAAGACCGGGATAGAAGTCAGAACAAATAAGATATTTACCAAAATCAGATTGCATAATCCGGTCAAAAGTTTGGTAGCGGCGCTTTTAGGATTGAAAAAAGAAGATGCCATGTAATTCTCCGTGAATTCTTATATAATTATCACACCAATACTACCACATAACTCCATAACTTTCGCCTGTTCAGAGCGAATTGCACAAGTCAGACCGACTTCGGTTGTCGAAAATGCGATACAGTGACGAGGAATTTATGCAATTTACCCTCTCACAAAGCAAAATTTGTACAAAATGGTCAATAAAAGCAAGAAATGTATAGTTATGGTCAAAATGTAGCAAGAAATGTGGAGAAACATATTCCGTTTTTGACTAATATTTACAATGTAGAAGGGCCAAGAGGCCCCGAACAATTTCATTAAGGAGGAAACTTTATGAAAAAGGTTATTGCCAGTGTTCTTTCTGTAGCAATGGTCGCAGCTTTCGCTACAGCTTGTAACGGCGGCGGCGAGACACAGGCGTCAGGAAGCGCAACAGGTGACACACAGGCTACACAGGGTTCTGATGGTAGCGAGACAGAGGCTACAACAACAGCGAAGCAGGTTAAGACTTATGGTACCGGCTCCGAGAAGATCAACCTCTGGTCATTCACAGCTGAAATCCCTAACATGGTTAACTACTATGTTAAGCAGAATCCGGATTTCGCTTCAAAGTACACAGTAGAGTGTACAATCATCGCTACTAACGGTGGTGCTTACCAGACAGCTCTCGACCAGGCTCTTTCAGCTGGTGGAGACACAGCTCCTGATATGTACGCAGCAGAGGCAGCTTTCATCATCAAGTATTCACAGGGTGATATGGCTAAGTATGCAGCTACATACAAGGAACTTGGCATCGATGTTGATGCTAAGATCAAGGACGCTCAGATTGCTGGTTACACAATCGAAGCAGGTTCCCGTGATGGCGAAGTAGTTGCTCTTGGCTATCAGGCAACAGGTTCAGCTATGATCTACAGAGCTGACCTCGCTAAGGACGTTTTCGGCACAGATGATCCGGCTAAGATCGAAGAGATCTTCGGCGCTAACTCTGGTAGCTGGGATAAGTTCTGGGCAGCAGCAGCTAAGCTCAAGGAAAAGAACATTTCTGTAGTTTCTGGTTCCGGTGATATGTGGAACGTTAACGAGAAGGCAGCTCAGACTGGTTGGATCGTTAATAACCAGCTTAACATCGACCCTAAGAGAGCAGAGTTCCTCGACATCGCTAAGAAGCTTAAGGACGATGGTCTTTCAAACGACGCTTCTGGTTGGTCTGAGGCTTGGTTCGCAGACATGGCTGGTACAGGCGCTAAGCCCGTATTCTGCTTCTTCGGACCTGCTTGGCTCATCAACTACACAATGAATGAGCACTGCGGCGGCGCTAAGCTCGGCGAAGGCACATTCGGTCAGTGGAGAGTTTGCACTCCTCCGGTAGGCTTCTTCTGGGGCGGTACATGGGTTCTCGGTAGAAAGGATTCTGCTAAGAAGGAAGGCGTTGCTAAGCTCATCGAGTGGATCACACTTGACACTTCTGAGAAGGGTCTCCAGTATCTCTGGGCTAACGGACTTGTTGACTGGGACGAAGATCCTGCAACAGCAGTAGCTAAGGATACAGTTGCTTCTGCAGCAGTTATGTCTAAGTCTGATGGTAAGGTTGACTTCTGCGGTGGTCAGGATATCTTCCCTACATTCATCAAGGGCAACCAGTATGCATCAGCTAAGGCTATGACACAGTATGACGAAGGTATCAACGGATACTTCACAGATGCTGCTACACAGTATGCTGAGGGCAACCTTGATAAGGATGCAGCTATCGATGCATTCAAGACAAAGGTTAACGATAACCTCTCTTTCTAATAGTATCTAATTTCTGATGCTGTAGCGGCAGGGTAAGTCCAGGTATTTACCCTGCCGTTTTTAAAACTTTAGAGGAGGCTGTATGAGAAACAAAAAACTAGTCGATTATGCAAAATTCGGATATATTTTCTCTATTCCGTTTATTCTTGCATTCTGCGTATTTACGCTTTATCCGGTTGTATATACATTTGTAATCGGATTTACTAACTTAAAAGGTGCAGGTAATACTGAGTTCCAGTTCCTGCCCGCTGTTGGAAAGAATCTTTTCCAGAACTTTATTGACGTTCTTAAAGCTAAGACATTCAAGCAGGCTTTCGGAACCACATGTATCATTTGGATAATGAACTTCGTCCCTCAGATTGGATTCGCTCTCTTGTTTACTGCATGGTTTACAGATAGAAGATCCAAGGTAAAGGGAACCGGCTTATTCAAGATTCTCTTCTATATGCCTAACATTATCACTGCGGCAACAATGGCTATCTTGTTCCAGAAGTTGTTCGGTTACCCGATCGGTGCAGTTAACCAGCTCCTTGGTCATCTCCAGCCCGGCAGACAGCCTTACAACTACTTGATCAACAATGTACCGATCAAGTTAATCATTGCTTTCGTTCAGTTCTTCCAGTGGTATGGACATACAATGGTCAATCTTACTGCCGGCGTTATCGGTATCAGCCCTGAGATCTTCGAAGCTGCTGAAATCGATGGTGCTAACAGAGTTCAGACTTTCTTTAGGATCACAATTCCTTGTATCCGTCAGATCATGTTGTTCGTTCTCGTAACATCACTCATCGGCGGTCTCAATATGTTCGATATTCCTGAGTTGTTGGTAGGTTCAAAGCAGGGTAATGGTGCTGCTATCACAACTAACATGTATATTCGTAACCTGGCATTTGACGGTAGCTACCTCTATAACAGAGCAGCAGCTGCTTCAGTCATCTTATTCCTTGTTATTGTTGCTCTTTCTGCAATTCTGTTCTTCGTCATGCGTGATAAGGACGAAGCTAAGATCAAGAAGCTTAAGAAGGCAGAGCTCAGAGCTGCAAGGAAAGGTCTGTGAGGTGAATAGATATGTCTAACAACGAAGTAAAATTACACTCTATTAAGAGAAATGATACTATCCTCAAGGTAGTCATCTACATTGTATGTATCATCTTCTCAATCATGACATTGTTCCCCTTTGTCATCTTGATTGCGAACTCTTATAAGACATCTATCGAAGTACAGGAGAGCACACTCTCACTTATTTCGAAGCATCCTATTCAGAACCTTAAGTTTAACTGGCACGTTATCAGCAGCAAGGGTACATTCAAACCTATGGTAGGTTTCAGAAACTCTTTCATCGTTGCTACATTAAGTACAATTCTTAACGTATACTTCTCATCTCTTACCGCTTACGCTATCACAGCTTACGAGTGGAAGTTTAGAGAAGCATTCAACGCAATGATCATGGCTGTCATGATGATCCCTGGTACAGTTACAATGATCGGTTTCTTCCAGTTCGCTTATAAGATTGGTTTGGTTAATAAGCTTTCAGCTCTTATTCTCCCTTCCATCGCAGCTCCTATGACAGTATTCTTCATGCGTCAGTATCTGCAGGCTTCCCTCTCTATGGAGATCGTACAGTCCGCAAGAATCGACGGTGCAGGCGAGTTCAGAATCTTTAACCAGATCGTTGTTCCGCTCATGAAGCCCGCTATCGCTACACAGGCAATCTTCGCTTATGTTGGTAGCTGGAACAACCTCTTCTCACCTATGATCCTTCTTACTGATGGTAACAAGAAGACACTCCCTGTAATGGTCTCATTGCTTAATGGTGATATCTATAAGACAGAGTACGGCGCTATCTACTTAGGACTCCTTATCACGGTTCTTCCTCTTATCGTCGTTTACGCTTTCCTCTCCAGATACATCGTTGAGGGTGTCGCTCTCGGTGGTGTCAAGTCATAAGACTTGAGGAACAACTCAGCTTTTAGCTGAACAATTAAAAACAATACGCTGCGTCTTTGAATCATTGCCTCCTCAAAGACGCAGCTTTTTTATTGGCTGGGAATAGTCGAATTCCAATTTGCGCCTTCTTTTAGAGAAGGAAAGAAAATACCCCGTGGTGACGAAACCCCTTAAAATCGTCACCAAAACTGTCACCAAAGACCCAAAATGCACGAGGTGGTGACGAAAACAAGCCGTGCCGTCACCATTTCGTCACCAGCCCAACTTTTCGAAGACAAGAAAAAAGCTGCCGGACAATCACACCGGCAGCTTTTGCATTTTACTTATTACTTTTTCTTAAGTCTCTTTATCCTGTTCCTGAACTGGGAAGGGGAGCACCCGTATTGTTTCTTGAAGCAGCGCGAGAGCGACGTCAGGTTATTGAATCCGCAAGACATCGCGATATCGCTTATCTGCAGATCGGTGTCGGTAAGCTGTCTCTCGACTTCCTTGAGTTTTAACGTCGTCTGGTAGTCGTTGAACGTCATGCCTGTATACTCTTTGAAGAGTCTTGCGAAGTGGAACTTGGAATAGCCGACATGGTTAGCAGCCTCGTCCATCGAGACATTCTCTGAGCTGTGCATGGCGAGCCATTCAGCAAGAGACTTGAACTTGATGTAGACTTCACGCTGCTTGTCGTTCTGGATGACGACAAGGCTGTCAGAGTAGTCCTTCTTCATGAGCATTCCGAAAACATCCATGAGCTTGCCGAAGATAGATATCTCCTTAACAGTCGTCGAATAGAAGAAGTAGAGGTCATTGATCTCCATGAACTTCTCGAAGATGAGACTGTATACTTCCGGATGTGTATCAGGAGTAATGAGAAGAGGTTCTCTTATTATCTTCATGAATTCATCGTAGTCGAAGAATCCCTTAAGGAACTCAATATCAAACAGGTAGATGAATCTGATACCTGACTTCGTGCCTGAAATTTTGTGGAGCATGTCAGGCGGAATGATAAGGATCTCTTTTTCCTTGAGGATTATCGTTCTGTCATCGAAGATATACGTATAGGATTTCTCGATCGGGATCGTGATCTCAAGACAACTGTGCTTATGGACAGGGTAGTCCTCAGAACGGTTGTTATACCAGATACGCATATTGGCGCCCGGAATAAAATCAACTTCTTCTACGTCATTGCTGACGATACGGCCTGCAAAACTGCCGATAGGCTGCTGATATTTGCCAGGTACGGAATTATCGTTAAATTGCATTAAGTCCCCATCCTTAAAAGTGAATGTATAGATTTTATAGGCTCAAATTGTCATTTTCAACCCTGTAAGGCCCGAAAATAGCAAAATCGGTAAAATAAAAGAAAGATCTTCGATATTATTACAACTCCGCTATAGACTATAATTAAAACATCACAAACATATTTCCATTTACAGGAGAAAAAAGCCATGGACAGAGTTAAAGCTACCCAAAGAGCCGAAGAATTAGTCAGCAAGATGACAGTTGAGGAAGCTGCCTCACAGTTGAGATATGACTCTCCTGCAATTGAGCGTCTGGGCATTCCTGAATACAACTGGTGGAACGAATCACTTCACGGAGTAGCAAGAGCAGGTACTGCTACGAGCTTCCCCCAGGCGATTGGTCTTGGTGCGACATTCGACCAGGAACTGCTTGGAAAAGTAGGTGAGGTCTGCGGTAACGAGGGCCGTGCCAAGTATAACGAATATAAGCAGAACGGCGACCGTGATATCTATAAGGGACTTACTTTCTGGTCACCTAACGTAAACCTTTTCAGAGACCCCAGGTGGGGCAGAGGACAGGAGACATACGGTGAGGATCCGGTGCTCATCTCCAGACTTGCCGTTCCTTTCATCGAAGGTCTTCAGGGTGACGGTGAGTACATGAAGGGTGCTGCATGCGCTAAGCACTTCGTCGTTCACTCAGGTCCTGAGGCATTAAGACACCAGTTCAATGCCACATGCAATGACAAGGATCTTAACGAGACATATCTTCCTGCTTTCGAAGCGTGCGTTGAGGAAGCAAAGGTAGAGTCCGTCATGGGCGCATATAACAGAACAAACGGTGAGCCCTGCTGCGGTCACTCTTATCTCAAGGACATCATCCGCGACAAGTGGGGATTCGAAGGCCACATCGTATCTGACTGCTGGGCTATCAGGGATTTCCATGAGCATCACCATGTAACAAAGACCAATGAAGAGAGTGCTGCACTCGCTCTGAAGAAGGGGTGCGATCTTAACTGTGGCTGCACATATATCCATCTCATGAGCGCTTATAATCAAGGCCTCATCACAGAAGAGGATATCAGGACTGCAGCAGTAAGACTCTTTACCACAAGATTCATCTTAGGCATGTTCGATGAGACTGAATTCGACGGCCTTAACTATCTCGATGTCGAGACACGTGAGAATCTTGCAGTAGCGAAAAGAGCATCCGATGAGAGTATCGTCCTCCTTAAGAACGACGGTATCCTTCCTATCGATAAGAATAAGAACAAGGTCATCTCCGTAATCGGCCCTAACGCTGATTCCAGAGCATGCCTCATCGGCAACTACTATGGAACATCTTCCGAGTACATTACCGCATTAGAGGGTATAAGGAACGCCGCAGGAGAGGATATGAGGATCCTCTATTCTGAAGGCTGCAATATTAATCTCCCCAAGCCGGACTTCCTCTCACGCGAGTATCACCGTCTTGCAGAGGCTAAGGCTGTCATGAGCAGATCAGATCTCGTTATCCTCGTAATCGGTCTTAATGAGAATCTTGAAGGTGAGGAAGGCGACCAGGGTAACCAGTATAAGTCAGGCGACAAGCCGGATCTCCTGTTCCCTAAGACACAGCGCAAACTGATCGATGCTGTCATCGCATCAGGCAAACCTTTCATCACAGTAGTTATGGCAGGCTCTGCTATGGACTTGAGTGTGCTTAACGACAAGTCTTCAGCTATCCTTCAGGCTTGGTATCCTGGTGCAAGAGGCGGCCAGTCTATAGGTGACATCCTCTTCGGCAAGGTCAATCCTTCCGGCAAGCTCCCCGTTACTTTCTATAAGGACACCAACGATCTTCCTGACTTTGAGGATTACTCGATGAAGGGCAGAACATACCGTTATATCGAGACAGAGCCCCTCTATCCATTCGGCTTCGGTCTTACATACGGCAAGATGGATATCACATCCGTTGATAAGGAAGGCGGCAGGGATGAAGGCCTTAAGATCAAGGTCAACGTCAGCAATACAGGTGATGTCAAGACATCTGAAGTCATCCAGGTCTACTTCAAGGCAGAAGATCCCAACGAAGTCAGAAATACCAGACTTGCTGCATTTGCCAGAGTGACTCTCGGTGCAGGTGAGAGCTCGATCGTCGAGATCGAAGTGCCTTCTGAGCGTTTCAAAGTCGTAAATGACAAGGGCGAGAAGGTCATGCCGGAGGGAAATGTTAACGTATATGTCGGCTTCGGTCAGCCCGACAGCCTTACAGAGAGCCTTACGGGCAAGAAAGCGTACACTTTCACCGTTTGAGTGAAAATCCATTGTTTTAGCGGTTTCCAGGCTTTGTAACATTGTTACAAAGCCTGTTTTTTATTCATCCCGAAAACCCTGAAACATAATGAGATAAGGCATTTGGCTTGTTCTTAATTTGTTTATCTATTTAACAAAAAGGTAATTTGACACTCTGAAAAGTCAATCTTAAAATTAATTATAAGAAAAATTTATATTTTTCGGGTAATTCGGATCTTAAGCGGCGTGCTGCAAGGAGAGTTACAAAGTATGGCAGTCAAGGCGATAAGTAAGACATGCAGAAAGAATAGAAACTCACGTGGTATTACGCTCGTCGAGCTTATTGTCGTGCTTGTAATCATGTCGATCCTCGCTGCATCCGGAATCTTCTCCGCAGTCGGTTTCGTTAAGAGATCCCAGCTCACCCAGAATGACAAGAATGCCGAGACCATCTATCAGGCAGCGCAGACAGCACTTCTTCAGTTAGAGAAGAGCGGTTCCATCGATACATGGGTCAAGAATAAGCTGATCGCATCAGGCTGCGGTACGGCCTTTGACTATGACAGCGGCAATCCGTCTTCCAATGAAGATTTTGAGAAGTCTTTTGATCCTTCCGGTTTCTCAAGTGATACAGATACAACACCTAATAAGACATGGCACATGAGATATGTCATGACTACTTATCCCGGCAAGGACGATGCCCAGAGCAAGAACTTGAAGGAACTTATCCAGCCCTACTTCTACGATGCTACGATCTTCAACGGCACGGTTACTGTCGAGTTCGACGTCGAGAAGGCTTATGACGCACGTAAGAATCCTCATTATTCAGCTAGAGCATTAAGCGTATTCGTAAGTTCACGCGATAAGTCCGGCTGGTCCGGTGCGACAGTTCCGGAAAGAGCCATCAGCTCAAGAGGCAAGACACTTATCGGTTACTATGACGGCTATACAGGATTCTCAGTAGATACTGTCTATCTCCCCAAGATCGAAGACGGTCTGTCCATAAGGGAATTCTCCTATGACAATATGACCGGGAGACTCAGTTGGATCGCAAATCTTGAGCGTCATCCGGTTACCGGTCATGCAGAGCACATCTACTACATGATCGAGCTCTATCCCGGCAAGGAGAATTCAAAGAGGTTCTTCATCAACGAGGATTTCTTATTCTCAAATGTTACCGTCGCTACGGCTAATAAGTATAACCTCATTAATGCACTGAGCGGCAAAGCTGAAGGCGATATGATCATGATCGGCGGCAAGTCCTTTGAAGTTCATGTTGCAGAGAACGATCTCGTATATGTCCATACCAATGAGGACGATTCTGTTGATGCTACAGTCACAGAGACTTATATCGAAGTAGAGGCACGTGTCTATTCCAACAGGACTGCCACACACGACAACTATAAGGCGATCAATTCAAGCACACCCATGATAAGCGTTCCTTTGAGAGTTACTCTTGTTCACGGTGAGCATGATGAAGACGATAACATAAAGCCTGACTATATCATCTATTCACTGGACATCTCATCATTCTTAGACGATTCCGAAAGCGAAGCTTCACTTATCGTCTGCCCGAATGACTTTACAGATGCATCTGACCTTAAGTCATTCAATGACAGAACGGGAATCGTTCCTATGAACAAGGGCAAGAATACTGATATAGGACCTGTCGTAGTACCTGAAGAACCCGAAGAGGGCGGTGAAGGCGGCGAAGGCGGATCCGGTGAGGGCAATAACGGCGAAGGCGGCTGATTCGGGCAGCTGTTAATAGCGGTTATAAAATAAAAATAGAACTAAAGGATCAAATTGTGCTAACATTTTCATAAGGGCACAAGATCCGCCAAAGATAATAAATTAAGTAATTTGGAGGGTGTTTTGGCAAGTTCTGCTGAAGAAAGAGAAAGACGCGAGGGGACCGTTTTCTACAGAAGACGTATTGGCGACTGGATCAGGCGCTATATCATTGAATTGGTCATTATCGCAGCTGCTGTAACATTCGGTATCGTAACTACCGTTGTAACTTCCAATGCCCGCAGGGTTTTCCGTGAAGCAAAAGACATCAGAACAGCCCTGAGGTTTGTCGGCACACAGTACTACGGCGGCAATACTTCCATCTACGATCCTTCTGACCCGACAGGCCTTGCAAAGGGTGCTGCCGAGAGCATTGCCGAAGTTTCCACTCATGACGGCCAGGTTTTCCTTTATGCCTGGGATGAGGAAGAAAATGTTCCCTTAAGATTTGAGTACAAGAAGGGTGCTTATACAGTCAGCTATACGGCTGATGTTTACTCGGGCAAGAACAAAGAGAATGAATCCGCTTCCCAGATGATGGGCAGATGGGATGTCACATATTCGTTCAACGTATTGAAGTACGAAGCGGAATAATAAGGAGAAAGGAAGAAACGTATGCCGGAATACAAGTATAAGGCGCAAGACCAGGACGGCAAGATCGTAAGAGGGCGTTCAGACGCTCCTGACGCTGCTGCTCTCCAGAAACGTTTCCACGAAGAAGGCCTCACTCTTCTTGAGGTATCTCCGGTCGTAAGACGTATCGCATTGAAGCAGCTTAAGAAGGGCCAGTTAGCTGACTTCGCAAGACAGCTCGGAACGCTTACAAAAGCCGGTGTATCCCTTGTTAAGACATTGGAGATCATCGCTCACGATGAATCTATCGGTACATATGAGAAAGATATCTACTTGAAGCTCCGTGACAGGATCGTTCAGGGTATCTCTTTATCTGCCGCTATGGAAGAATTAGATCCTGCATTCCCTCCGCTCTTCGTATTCATGATGCGTGCTACGGAGCAGACAGGTAATATCGACGATACTGCTTTGCGACTTGCAAAGCACTATACGGAAGAGAATGAGCTCGAGCAGCAGGTCAAGAGTTCACTTACATATCCTAAGATCTTAGGTGTATTGATCGTTGCGGTTATCGCTATCCTCTTCGGATATGTATTGCCGCAGTTCGAAGACCTCTTTGCAGGAATGCCTTCGCTTCCTCTTCCGACAAGGATCCTCATGGCGATCTCAAACTTCGTTGCGACCAGGTGGTACATCATCCTGATCGTTGCAGCTCTCGTCATCATCTTCGGCAAGATCTTCATAAGACTTCCTGCCATCCGCTATCAGATCGACAAGATCAAGTGCATGGGCAGATGGGGCAAGCTCACGAAGGTCATCTACTCTGCAAGATTTGCAAGAACATTAAGCTCACTTTATGCAGGTGGTATCCCAATCTATTCATGTATCGATATCGCGAAAAGTACTATCGGCAACTCTTATATCGAAGCACAGTTTGACGAAGTTCTTAAGAGAGTATCAGGCGGTAGTTCCGTATCTGATTCATTAAGAGACGTAAACGGATTTGTCCAGAAGCTCTCATCATCCATCAGGATCGGTGAGGAGACAGGTATGCTGGCTCCTATGCTCGAATCCGTTGCAAACGATCTGGACTTCTACTCAAGACAGGCACTCGTCAAGTTAACATCTTATATCGAGCCGGTAATGATCGTCGTAATGGCGGCTATCGTCGGCTTCGTAATCATCGCGGTAATCCAGCCTATCTATAACTCCTATGCGACTATAGGTGCAGGTACATAAGAAAGGTAAGAAAGCATATGTCTGTTACGGTATTTCTATCTAATACGAACATTCAGATCGTAGTCGGTACTGGTGCTACGAAAGCGACCAAGGTTAAGAACCTGGTATCCGTCGGTGTTCCGAGCGGTGCGGTTCTTAACGGCGTCGTCATGGATGAGAATGCGCTTGTTGCAGCTATCCAGGAATGCTGGAAGATCAATAAGCTCCCCAAGAGTGAAGTAACACTCATCCTGAACAGCCCTCAGCTCCGTGCGTCACTTATCGACATGCCGGTCATGCCCGATAAGAAGACTACCGAATACGTTCAGCGTGAGACAAAAGACGGCAGACTCCAGAAGCCCGTTACTGCATGGTACCTGCAGGAAAGAAATACCAAGCTCAAGACACAGAAAGTCGTAGCTGAGACAGCAGATGCCCAGTTCATCGATACATATGTAAATATCTTCGCAAAAGCCGGAATCAAGCTCGTTGATATCCACGATGGTGTCAGCCTTGCTATCGGTCTTTTAAGAGGCGCGACACGTAATAAGACAGTCGTATACATGATCCTCGACGGTACATCACTCGTTACGATCTTCTTCTCGAAGGGTCAGTACTTCTATCACTCAACAAAGCGTGTATTCAACCAGCCCGGTTCTTCCGAGTTTGCGAAAGAAATTTTCGGTGCTGTATCTGAGATCCGTCAGTTCGCATCAGCACAGAAGCTCGAAGACAGCATCGAAGAGCTGCAGTTCGCAGGCCTCGGTGACCAGCAGGTATCAAGGCTTGCAGATGATATCAGTGACATCGACAACACGATCAAGCTCTCTGCAGTATCCTGCCCGAGCTATGTAATCATCAAGAATAATCCGAAGCAGTTCCCTTACTTCGTATATCCTGTCGCAGGTCTTGCCAAGCTTAATCCGCAGAAGCTCGACATGATGACAGCTAACAAGAAGAGTGCAGACGCATTCATAAAGAGAAGAAATGCACTTAAGTTCATTCTTCCTGCAGTAGGCATAATCTCCGTATTGCTTATCACGTTCGGTGCGCTCACGGGACTTGGTATCTACAAGCAGCAGCAGTTAAGCGCACTGAATCTTGAGAACAGCAATCCTGTAACTGTTGCCAATGCTGCACGTTATGAGGAAATATCAGAAGTCATTAAGAATGTTGGCGGCAAGCAGGGCGGTGTTAATCTTTTCCGCAAGTACATTGATTCTTACCCGATCCCTGATTCGACCATCAACAAGGTAATATCTGAAGCTGCACAGAAGTACAGCGTAAAGGTCATCTTCAATTCCTATGATGCAGGTTCTGGCATCTTCAGCATCACAGCAGAGTCTTCCGAAGTAGAACAGATCAACAAGTTCATCGCAGATCTGATGAGTATGGATAACTTCGAGAGGATCGACTATACGGGATATACATCCATCACAGATAAGAGCGGCAATTCCGGATGGCAGATCAATGTGGTCTGCACACTTGCAGCCCGCACATCAGAGACGGATGCATCTAAGAGCGGGGAGGAAGGCTGATTATGAAATTTGATACTAACCTTAAACCTCAGGATAAAAGAACGATAGGCATCGTTGTATTTGTCGCTATCGTAGCGCTTTTCTGCTGGTACCTGATAAGACCTGCGTGGATCAGATTAGGAGACCTTGATGACAAGATCAAGCAGGCTGAGCTCACAAGGCAGGAAAACCGCCTGAAGACGATCAACTTAGCATCTGCAGAGGTCCTTTATGATTCATCTGTTAAGGCTATCACAGAAGGTACTACTGATTTCTACGATGTAATGGATAACTCAGAGATCGAGAAGATGGGTACCGCTTATATCCTTAAGCATGGACTTACTCCTGTCGATTTTACTATCGACTTAAGAGACGGTTCCGCTGTTGCTGAAGTTCCTTATCAGTACTCCGGCATCAAGGCGCCTTCTGATTCCGAGTCAAAGAAGACTTCAACATCTAAGGCTACTCCTACTCCCAAGCCGGCAGGAAAGACTGTTAAGAATCCTGCAACATCTGCTCTTGATGTCCAGTCACTTCAGGTTTACTACAATGAAGCAGTCAACGGAGTAAAGTCCACTACTGCAGCAGAGATACAGTGTGCGAAGATCACGATCGTCGTACAAGGTACAAGAGGCAGATGCCAGGGCATGATCGACCAGCTTACTAAGAACCCGTCGATCAGAGTAAGGGGCTTTAGCTGGAGTGATGCAGCTCCCGTCTATACAGTTGATAAAGACGGCAACAAGACACTTGTTAATGCAGACTGCAAGGAATTAAGGATCGATCTCAATTTCTATATGGCCGACAAGCCTCATTTTGAAGAATAAGAAGGATAACACTTATGGATAACAATGCACAGGCCAGCAAAATCAGAATAGGTGATCTCCTCGTTACTGCAGGTTATATCACCGAAGCTCAGCTCAAAGAAGCTCTTACCATCCAGAAGGAATCGCAGGGCAAGCGTGTCGGTGAGGTCCTCCAGGAATTAGGTTATGCCACAGAGAAGCAGATCCTGACGGCTCTTGCTGAGAGACTCGGCACTGAGGTTATCGATATCGTTACTTATAAGATCGATGTCGAAGCAGTTAAGCTCATCCCTAAGCAGATGGCTGAGCAGTATATCATGATGCCTGTCGATAACAAAGACGGTCAGGTCATCCTTGCTGTTAACGATCCTCTTAACCTCTACGCGATTGAGGATATCAGACAGACGATAGGTCTTCCTCTCGTAACTGTTCTTGCAGAGCTTGAACCTCTGAAGAATGCCATCGAGTATCAGTATGCCGAGATCAAGGCAAAGGCGGCAGCTGAGAATGCAAATGTCAATGCCACCGGTATGGACGTTGATGAGCTTGTCATCGATACAAGTGCCGGTGCTGATGATGCACCTATCATCAACCTCGTTAACTCACTTCTTGATAAGGCTTTCCAGGATAACGCATCCGATATCCATATCGAACCATTTGAGCGTAATGTCATGGTAAGAATGCGTATCGACGGTACACTCCTCGATTACATCTCTTTGCAGAAGAACGTTCAGGATTCACTCGTAGCCAGAATCAAGATCATGGGCGAGATGGATATTGCTGAGCGCCGTATCCCTCAGGACGGTCACTTCAGAGTAAGGATCCAGGGTCAGATCGTTAACGTCCGTGTTAACGTAATCCCTACCGTATTCGGCGAGAAGGTCGTTATGCGTCTCATCATGTCGGTAGTCGAGATCGACCATAATGAGACATTCGGTATGGCTCAGGATGCATTCAACAAGTTCTCTGAGATGCTGAAGATGCCTAACGGACTTATCTATATCACTGGTCCTACGGGTTCCGGTAAGTCAACAACGCTCTATAACGCTTTGGCTTCACTCTCACACAAGCAGGTAAACATCAGTACGATCGAAGATCCTGTCGAGAAGAATCTCCCGAGACTTAACCAGGTTCAGGTACATCCTCAGGCAGGTCTCACATTCGAGATCGGATTAAGAGCTCTCATGCGTCAGGACCCTGATATCATCATGGTAGGTGAGACGCGTGACGCAGAGACCGCTACGATCGCTATCAGAGCTGCTATCACAGGCCACCTGGTACTTTCCACACTGCACACCAACGATGCGGCATCGACTGTCGTAAGGCTCATAGACATGGGTTCTGAGCCATATCTCTTATCCTCTGCTCTTGCAGGCGTAGTAGCCCAGAGACTTGTACGTAAGGTATGTCCTCACTGCGGCAGGGTAGAGCGTCTTACAGAAGCACAGATCGAGTTCGTAGGCCACGATATCCCTACTGCAAAGAAAGCCGTAGGATGCGTTCACTGCCACGGCGCAGGTTATCTGGGACGTACAGCTATCCACGAAGTCCTTGTAATCGATAAGGAACTCCGTAAGATGGTTGCTGCTAATGCGACAGCTGAAGAGATGAAGAAATACGCTATAGAACACCAGGGAATGGTTACCCTCAAACAGGCTTGCATTAAGCTCGTAGAACAGGGCATCACCACGATGGAAGAACTTGAGCGTGTCGCATATTATGACGACTAAAGGCAAGAAAACAAATAAGTTACTTAAAGACATGGGAGCGGTTATCACTCCCGTGTTTTATATTTTCGGCTTTGTAGCCATTGTCTCAGCCATAATTGTTAATGGCTTCCAGTGGTCAACAGTGATCACAGCCATATTCCTTGTGCTACTTGCCGCTGCAGGCGCTTCAGACGTCAATAAAGGCATAGTTCCGGACCTTATCCCCATATTTATTGCAGTACTTGCAATAGTAAGGTTCTTTTTATCTGAGATAACAGTATCTAATTTATTAAGCTGCCTGGGCGGAGCTTTATGCCTGTCAATACCAATGCTCATAGTAGCTCTCATCATCAAAGGGGGCTTCGGAGGCGGAGATATCAAGCTTATAGCGGCTTCCGGGCTCTTCTTAGGGCTTGATAAGACCCTTATAGCAGGCATAATTGCTTTCTTTATTGCCGGAATATTTGCAATTAGTGTCCTAATTGTTAAGAAGAAAGGCGTGAAGAGTAAGATCCGCTTTGCGCCATATTTGGCCGTAGGTTGTGCGTTTTCCGAGCTTTTCGGTGCCAGTTTTCTGATAATTTTCCAATCGATTTTATAGGCTCCCATTCACAAACCGTTTGCAAATAAAGGGTTTCACGGGATCGGGTAAACAAATTGTAACCCGAAAATGAATTGTGGCAGAAATGTGTTGAAGTCTGATTTTGGATGGTTTATAGTAAGACCATCAAGCAAGTCAAACACATTTGACAAAACAAACAAACAACAAAAACTCACTTAAGGGTGAAAACGACAAGGAGGTCACAACATGAAAAAGTTAGGTAAGTCAACAAAGAAGGGTTTCACACTCGTAGAGCTCATCGTAGTCCTCGTAATCCTCGCAGTTCTCGCAGCAATGCTCGTACCTGCACTCGTTGGATACATCGACAGAGCAAGAGCAGAGAAGGAATACCAGACAGCAGCTACAGTCTATGGCGCAGCTCAGGCAGTTATCACAGAGAAGTATGCTAAAGATGAGTTTTCAGACGATGAAGATGGCGAAATTAATACAGGAGCAGCGCTCACAAGCATGCCCGATGTAGATGCAGTTTTTTCACTCGCTGGTGTTTCTGAAGATGCAGTAGATGGTTATAGGTTTACCTTTACTGATAACATTATTGACGAAGGTTGGGTAAAGATCGGAGATTATGTATATCACCTCGAAATCACTGACGGCGTTCCTTCCTGGTCAGCTGCAGAAGGCGAGATTCCTTCCTAATCAGTAACTCAATAGTTAATAACGCAAGTTACATACCGCGCCGGGTTCGAAAGAGCCCGGCGCTTTCATAAAAGATTCAAGGGTACATGTTTTCGAACATCTTAAGAAGTTACAGTCTTTTTGTATCTTATTAAGGGGTGTATAATTAGGGTAACATCAGGAATTGTTGATAAAGGACGATCTATGAGAAAGATAAGACGCGACAACTTGATAAAAAGGACCCGTGAGGTATTAAGCAATAATGAGGGCGCGAGCCTGATTCTTGTGTCGATCCTCGCGATAATCGTTCTTACTGCCGTTGTAGTCTTGAGAGTTACGACGAGCACTTTCATGGCGTCATCCAACAGACAGCTTAACCAGGATCAGGCATATGAACTGGCAGCATCCCTTGGTGAGTCCATAGATATCCTTATCGAACGCGGCGATTACAATATCCAGAATGAGACTTCCGGCAAGGAGATCTATTCTTCTGTAACTAACGATGACAAGTTCACAGGTCTTCCTGATGCCAAGGTGGTTGCAAAAGTAACTGATATCGCAGGCGGAAAGAAGCTTACCGTTACGGCCAATGTCGGCAATGCCGAATATGTTTATGTGAAGGACTACCGCGTATGAAGATCGTAGCTAAGACAAAAGCAGTATTTCTTGCTAATACGGCTGAGACTATGGCCGAAGTCATTATCGCGTTCGTAGTCTTATCACTTGTTATGGCACTTTTCGCGCAGGGATTAAGATATGCGGCAAGTGCTGAGACTTATGCAAAGGATAAATCGGTTACAACAGACCAGTCCCTCTTAAAGCTCCAGAAGACACTCGCAGTAGGCGGTGAGGGAGCCAAGAACTTTGATACTACGAACAGAACACTGATAACTGATGACAGCGACTTTAAGGATCCGTCGGGAAATGCTCTTAAGCTCACACAGTATGGCGTGCAGAATGAGGGCGATTCCGGATGGACTTACTATTGGGTATTCGATGCCAGGTGATCAATATGAGAAAAGTTATCGCAAATAACAGAAGGAAATCCAAGCGCGGAACAACGCTCGTAGAGCTCATTGTCTCGCTTACTTTGACTGCGATGTTCGCGGTCATTTGCGTTATGCTCATAAATCCTATCGAGAGGACATATCAGCATACAGAGAAGACTGTACGTGCACAGCTCCTCGCGGATACTATCGTAGATTCGATCCGTAAAGAATGCGACGGCATCAAGAATGACGATATCAATTCAGTATGGATCGCTAACGGAAGCTTCGATGCTAATACGGCTTCTGATCAGATACTTTTCGATCCGGCATGCTCCAAGCGTATCACATCAGGACTTGAATCCAATAACAAGGGAACAGTCCTCGTTATTAAGAAGAACAACAGCTACTGCGAGATGATCTTCGCAAGCCTTCCTATAACATCTGAAAACAAGACTGAAGCAAATAAGAATGTCCTTGACGGTACTTATTCTGGTCACGCAGTAGACGAACTCTTCCAGGGTTCTGCTGAAGACGTTGCAAAGAATACCGGCAGAGGCGTCGTACACTTCGGTTATTATGGTGCAGGTGATAAGGGTAACGGCGTTTATCCTTTGAAGGCATACGATTATACAAATCCTTTGATCGCTTCCACATACGGCGATTATCATGTAAAGGTTTACTTCCAGAAGCTCGTTACAAGAACAGAGGAGATCGATGGCGTCGATCATGAATTCCCGTCTTATGTCGAGTGTGAAGTAAAGGTTTACGAAGGCGAATATAAGGCAGGAGATAATACTTCCGCGCTTGTATATACACGTAAGGCTGCCATCAGCTTCTCCGCTAACGGCTCACGCCCCGGTACAAGCTATGTGGATCCTCATCACAGCACTACAGAGAAAAAGAAGAATGTAAAGGTTACCGTCGTATGGGACGATAACAATAATTCTTCCGGAATGCGTCCTGCAAATGTTACCGTCAAGCTCATGAACGGTACGCAGGTCCTTGCTAAGCGCGTGGTCCCCGCCAACAGGAATCCTTACACATTCACATTCGTAAATGTAAAGGATGTTGATGTAACGGTTGAGCAGGAGCCTATGGCAGTCGACGGATACAAGATGAGAGAGATCAAGAAGGTCAATGGCGGTTTTATCATCACCAATAAGGCTAACTCGATCAAGTTCATTTCCGGACCGAGCTTCAATGATGTACTGAAGAATAAAGTTAAATTTGTAACCAGTGTTATTTTCGGAAGCGAAAGTGAACTTAAGCAGTATATTCCGAATTTTGAGACTACGACCAAATTCTACAAGGTCTCCCAGAACGAGAAGGGTCAGATAACTGACGACTACAGACTTTATTATGTCAATAAAGGTACAAATAATAATATTGCCTATGTAGTGAGCAAGGATGGCAATTTCCTTGCTAACGAAGACTGCAGCAGGATGTTCGCGGAGTGCGGATTCCTGGAGAATGTAACTGACATCGGCAGGCTCGAGACAAGCAGCACATACACCATGGAACAGATGTTCAAGAATTGTACCAAGATGGTGCAGTTCGATATGACAGGTCTTATTGATGAAGGCAGTGTTGCTGTATCTGCGGAAAGCATGTTCGAAGGCTGTAAGAAGGCTCAGGAATGCGTCTTCACGAATTGCTCCACCGGCAGGATCTCCAGCATGAAGAAGATGTTCTACAATTACAGTGTAGAGAGTGGTCTCCAAAATGGAGTAATACTTGATTTCTCAGATTTCAGCTTTGCAAACTGCACTGATATGACTGAAATGTTTGCTAATAACGTAGGCAACGAGTCTGTTATCGATGAAGTGCTCTTCGCAGAAGGCACGATTAACATGCCCAATGTTACTTCCATGAAGAGTATGTTCTATGGTGCAAGCGGAATTAGGAAGATCACTAACTTCAATGAATTGAAGTGTCCTGCACTTACTACTGTAGAGTGCATGTTCGACCAATGTTCCAAAATTAAAGAGCTTGATCTTCATGATTTCTACATGCCTAACTGTAAGCTTGTCGTAAAGTGGGGCACCAATAATAAGAGTGCTTTCATGGGATGTTCTTCTCTTGAAGAGATCAATCTCAATGGATGGGAAGTTCACACAGAAGCATATCTTAGAGACTATTTCAGTAATAATGAGAATCTCAAGCGTGTATATCTTAATGACACTAAGTTTACAAATCTTACTTCGATAGAGGGTCTTTTCTTCCATGCTCATGCATTGGAAGTTGCGGAAATGGATGGACTTGTTGATGAGAAGTGCAGAAGCCTCAGATCTCTATTCAACGAGTGCTATTACATTAATGATATAATAATGACTAACTGGAATACCAGAAATGTCGATACGATGAGAGACATGTTCCTGAAGGCTAATACAAAGCCTTCAAAAGGTCTTGATGTCGATCTTAGCAAGTTCAGCTTCTACAGCTGTACTGATTTCTACAGAATGTTCGAGGAGTCCGGTGTCCACAGCGTAACATTCCCTACATCGTCACCGTCTAATCCGATCATTATCGGCGAATCATGGCAAGATGCTGATGATACGCGTGAAGAGCAGACAAAGAGCCATTTCTACTTCTCTTATATATTCTATAAATGTTCGAGACTCACTAAGGTTAATAATTTCAATGTTTCCTATGATAAAGGTTTTACAGTCACGAATCTTTTCAATGGATGCAAACTCCTTGGTTCTGAATCTGGAGGAAAAGTAAAAGTCTGTATCAAGGCGCCTGAAGCCGAGAGCATATCATATCTGTTCAATGGCTGTTCGAGCATAACAGAACTTGATCTGAGCGGCTCTTCTTTCGCGTCAGCACCCAAGACTGACTATGCATTTGCGAACTGCACGAATATGACTAAGCTCATAATGGATGATGTTAGTCTTGCGTCAGCTACGAGTTTTATAGACCTTTTTGCTAATACAAACAAGATCGAGACGTTACAGTGGAATCGAATCAACCTCAGTAAAACAACGAATCTGAATATGATAAACAAGAGTACTATTAAGTATATCTATCTTAATGGTGCTACGCTTACCAGTCTTACGAAGATAGAGCAGCTCTTCCTTAACAGGAACAGCCTTATAACTGTTGAGTTCTCGAATGTTACATTGCCTTCGGGACTGGATTCAGCTTATCAGATGTTCAAAGGATGCGGAAACCTTGAGAACGTAACTCTCGATGGCTTTAAAGCTCCGAGGAGCGTTAAGGAGATGTTCCTGGAGTGCTATAAACTTTCGAGCATCAATTTAGGCGAAATGGATACATCTAATACTGAAGTCATGGACGGAATGTTCAATAAGTGCACAGCTTTGAAGAATGTCAGCCTTGACGGCATTAATACGTCAAAAGTTAAGACCATGGATGCTATGTTCAATGGTTGTACGCTCTTAGAGTCGGTCATCTTCAGCAGTGATCCTTCAAAGCAGTGCGGACCTAGCGAATCTGCTGCCCAGATCTTCAGCGGCTGTATATACATTTCCAAAGTTGAAGGCTTCAAGGCGCCCGCTAACTGTTCAGAAATGTTTAAAGATTGCTACCAGACAGCGAAGATCGAACTGGTCAACTGGAATACTTCCGCTGTTACTAATATGAGCTCTATGTTCTATGGTTGCAACAAACTGGAGACTCTTGACCTGAGTTCTTTTGTAACATCCAGTGTTATAAATATGAGCGAAATGTTCAGGGGATGCCTTGTTCTTAGCTTTGACTCAAGCTCATGGACGAATTGGGATACATCAAACGTTACCGACATGAGCTATATGTTCAAAGACTGTTGCTACGACCGTGACTATCATAACGACGCTGCTGGTCACCAGGCGTTGCTGGACAAGGATTTATGTATTAATATCAGCAACTTCAGTTTTGCTTCATTAACTAATGCAAAAGGTATGTTTACCTGCGGAACAACGAAGAATGTAGATTATAAGTTTGACATTCTTGATAAGATCGTCATGCCTGCAGGTGATCTGGGTAAAGCTCCGAATCTTACTAATGCCTTCAATATGTTCATGTGGAGATATAACACGAAAGCGATTGATAATCTTGAGTGCTTTGAGACACCAAACCTTAAGCAAGCAAGAGCAATATTCAGCCGTACCGGTGTTACCATTCTTGATATCAGAGGAATGAATTTTTCCAATCTGGATAATACTTTAGATGGTTCAGGTTATATCTTCGATAACTGTGAGTTCCTGGTAACTATCTATGCTGATCCTGCGAAGAACTATGTGCCAAAAAATGGAGGCGGAATGTTCTCTAACGACACGAATATCAAAGGCGGCGCCGGAACGACATATCAGAGTAGTCAGGGCGATAACAAGAAATATGCTATAATCGATGGCAGTGGCGGCAACAAGGGTTACCTTACTGATTATCACCAAAAAACCGGCACTTAATTTTATGCCGCGCCAGGAGGATAACAGCTTTTGAATCTTTCATACCCTTTGTTTGATATACCTTTTGTAGGGATCTATCTGATCGTTTTGGCATTTTTGTTCGGCACTGTTTTCGCCAGTTTCATAACCTGTACTGCATGGCGTGTAGTAAGAGGTGAGGACTGGATGTTAGGTCACAGCCACTGCGATACATGCGGACACGAGTTATCTACGGCAGATCTTTTCCCGGTCATCTCGTATATCGCTTTGAAGGGTAAGTGCAGATACTGCGGTTCAAAGGTACCTCCGAGAGACCTGATTTTCGAGATCATATTGGGAATCGTATTTGCAGGCACACTGGCGCTCCATGGCGTCGTTGATGCGGCAGTCATTTCCGCTCTTGCATTAGAGATGCTCCTTCTTGGCCTGTCACTGGCAGACTGGGACTCAGGCGTTATCCCCAACGGATTCCTTGCAGCTATCCTTGTTGTTTGGATCATGTCAGCGGGATTCAGGCCTGATATATCACGTTTTGCGATAGAAGGACTTTTCGCATCGCTGGCAGTCGGACTCCTCATGGCCGTCGCTACAGCCATCATCGGCAAGATAAATAAGACAAAGATGAACTACGGTCCCACCAAGCTCGCGATGTGCCTCATGCTCTTCTTAGGCTTTAAGGGTTCGGTTATTGCAGTCGCTGCAGCTATCGTGCTCGGAGTTATCTTCGTTATTGCCTGCAAGTCCAAGAAGAGGAAGATCTCACTGGCGCCCGCTATCTCCATCGGCTTTGTAATTGCATTCATCGCAAAGGACGTGCTGGCACTCTTATCAGTAGCCGTTTGACTTATTGACAAGCGTCCTATATAATATGCGAGTTTTAATTCCACGCGAAGAGAGGGGGGATAAAGATGTCTGAGATTAAGGTTAAGGAAGGCGAGTCCCTTGACAGTGCACTTCGCAGATTTAAGCGTTCTTGCGCAAAGTCAGGCGTTCTTGCAGAAGTTCGTAAGAGAGAGCATTACGAGAAGCCTTCTGTAAAGAGAAAGAAGAAGTCTGA
>JAEEGJ010009623.1_pt1 | contig 25722 bp, 21 predicted proteins | sample 8958761 | NCBI WGS metagenome assembly JAEEGJ01 (sample SAMN16246546, study PRJNA631951) | gut metagenome | biome: gut microbiome; feature: rumen; material: RS-attached | host: Bos | place: Iran: Karaj | collected 2018-10 | reverse complement strand
CTGGGCCTATTTTGACCTCGCGGATGGAGGAGACCGGGCTTACCGGTTCTACGATTCCTATGTGGTACGCTCCGCGGAAACCGTCCTTCTCCGGGCGGAAGCGAAGCTCCGCAAGGGCGACAAGAACGGCTGCGCATCGGACATCAACATCCTGCGCAACAGAGCCCAGTGCAGCAAGCTCGCGACACCCGGAGAGATGGACATCAAGTATATCCTTGCGGAGCGCGTCCGTGAGCTCTACCTGGAAGAGTGGCGCTGGGCGACCCTGCTCAGAATGGGCCAGGATGGCATCAACAGCATCAATGAGCACGCGATGCACATCGTCCCGCAGCCGTGCTACAACAACCTCCCCACCCACAACGTGACTCCCATCACCAAGTGGACCTTGCTTCCGATCTACGAGAACATCATCACCAGTATGAAGGACGCCGACATCCAGAATAATCCCGGCTGGGATTAATCTCTCTGTCGACAGAACTTCTGCTTATATTGTCAAAAAGGAGCTGGCTCGACCACGGGCCGGCTCCTTTTTTATGGTTATGCGGCGAGAAAATCGTATCTTTGAAGGTAGAAAACTCAAAAACCTGATACAATGAAAAAACTACTTCTGGCCGTCGCAGCCCTTGCCGCCCTGCTGCCGGCCGCCGTGTCCTGCAAAAAGGCGGAAACCATCAAGGTGATGTCCTATAATATCCGCCTCGGCGTCGCCAACGACGGGGACAACGCCTGGGACCTCCGCAAGGAGGCCACCCCCGCGATGCTCGCGGACCAGGACCCCCTGTGTTTCGGCGTCCAGGAAGCCTACGACTTCCAGATCGTCTACATCAATGAGCAGTGCCCGCAGTATGCCAGCATCGGCGTCGGCCGCGACGATGGCGTCAGCAAGGGCGAGCATATGTCCATCTTCTACAAGAAGGACCTGGTCGAACTGGAAGACTGGGGCACCTACTGGCTCAGCGAGACACCCGACGAGCCTTCCCTGGGCTGGGACGCCGCCTGCCGCCGAACCGCCACCTGGGCCCTGCTCAAGATCAAGAAGAGCGGCACGCATTTCTACTACGTCAACACCCACCTGGACCACGTGGGCGTCGAGGCCCGCAAGAACGGCTTGGCCCTCATCGTGGACCGCATCGCGGCGATGAATCCGGAAGGCTGGCCCATGATCCTCACCGGTGACCTCAACGTCAAGGCGGACGACCCCTGCCTGGTGGACCTGGACCAGAAAATGAAGAGCGCCCGCGTGTATGCGGAAAAGACCACCGACAAGACCTCCTTCAACGGCTGGGGCCGCGCGTCGCAGGCCATCGACTACGTGTATTACAGCGGCTTCGCCAAGTGCAAGGAGTTCGACGTCGTGGATCAGTCTTACGCCGGCAAGCCCTTCATCTCCGACCACTATCCCGTCTACGCCGTCCTGGAATTCTAAGGCCCGACGTAAGAGAGCGTGGCGACCGAGATCCGCACCGACGGCGGATAAACCTCCCGCAGCGCCCGGTGACAGGCGGCCAGGGTCGACCCGGTCGTGAACGTGTCGTCAATCAGCAAGATATGCCGCGCTTCGACGCGGCGCAGTACCCGGAAGGCGTCCGATACGTTGGACGCCTTCTTTTCCATTCCCACGGAAGTTTGGGAAGGCGTGTAACGCAGGCGCCGCAGTCCGTCCGTGCAGAGGCGCGCGCCCAAGGCGGCCGCCACCTGCCGGGCGATCACCGCAGCCTGGTTGTACCCGCGCCCCCAACGCCGGCGCCAGTGCAGCGGCACCGGGATCACTACGTCCACGTCCGCAAACGCTTCGGACGCGGCGAGCCGCTCACCCAGTTTGTCCGCGAACTCCCGCCCCAGACGCAGCGCGGAGCGGTATTTCAGCGCCTGCGGGATGTTTTTATATCCAGACTCGGAATTGTAATAGAGCAGCGCCGCGGCATGCCCGTACGCCTCCTCCACCCCGTGCGGCACCTGTTCCCGGATCCGGGCATTGTACTTGTCCGCCATGGGGTTGTGCGGCTGCGACCAGAAATGCGTGTACGGAAGGTCGCTCCGGCACCCGAGGCACAGATGGCGTTCGGCGAGGGCCAGACGCCTTCCGCATACGAAACAATGCCGCGGCAGGATCAAATCACTGACTGCCGTGGCAAAGTCTCTCAGGGTCGCACCGGTGACCGCCTTGTCCATTCCGAAACGCCTCAACCCCCCGCGAAGGATCAGCAGCTCATCGCGCCGCAGCAGTGGATCACCTGCCCGCTGACATACGAGGAAAGGTCGCTGGCGAGGAAGAGCGCCACCGAGGCGACATCCTCGGGCGTGCCGCCGCGCCGCAGCGGAATGGTCTTGATCCAAGCCTCCCGCACCTCGTCCGGCAGGGCCTTGGTCATATCGGACAAGATGAAGCCGGGGGCGATGGCGTTGGCCCGGATGCCCCGGGGCCCCATTTCCTTGGCGATGGACTTCGTCAGGCCGATGATGCCCGCCTTGGAAGCGGAATAGTTGCACTGGCCGGCGTTGCCGCCCACGCCCACGACCGACGACAGGCTGATGATGCTGCCGCCCCGCTGGCGCGACATGATGGGCGTCAGCGCGTGGATGAAGTTGAACGCGGATTTGAGGTTCACGTTGATGACGGAGTCCCACTGCTGCTCGCTCATCCGGAGCATCAGGCCGTCGCGGGTGATGCCGGCGTTATTGACCAGAATGTCGATCCGGCCGAATTCCTCCAGGATCTGGTCGACCACGGCGTGCGCCTGGTCGAAGTCGGCCGCGTTGGAGGCGTAGGCGCGCACCTTGTGGCCGAAGGCCTCGAGTTCCGCAACGGTTTGCTGGGCGACCTCGTCGATGACCAGGTCGGTAAAGGCGACGTCGGCGCCTTCGGCGGCGAAACGCAGGGCGATGGCCTTGCCGATGCCGCGGGCGGCGCCCGTAATCAGCGCCACTTTATTGTCCAAAAGTCCCATACTTATTGATTCATAGCCGCTTCCACGTCATCCGGGGCGATGGGCAGGCGATTCGGGCCCAGTCTCCGGGCACCGTCCGCGGTAACGAGGACGTCGTCCTCCAGGCGGATGCCGCCGAAATGGTAGTAAGCGTTCAGTTTGCTGAAATTGACATAGGAAGCGTTCGTGCCGTCCTGCTTCCACTTCTCGATGAGGGCCGGGATGAAATAGATGCCCGGCTCGTCGGTAATCACGTTCCCGGGGCGCAGGCGCCGCGCCATGCGCAGGCTTCCCAGTCCCAGCTGCGGCGAACGGCGCTGGTCGTCGTCATAGCCGACCAGGTCTTCGCCCAGGTCCTCCATGTCGTGGACGTCCAGGCCCATGTTGTGGCCCAGGCCGTGGGGCATGAAGAGGCCCGCCACGCCCGCGGCGACCATCTCGTCCACGTCGCCCGACACCAGGCCGAGCGCCTTCAGGCCCTCCAGCATCTTCCGGGCGACCGAGAGGTGCACGTCGCGATAAGCCACGCCGGGCCGGATCAGGCCGAACGCGTGCTCGTTGCATTCGTACACCAGGGTGTAGATGTCCCGCTGCTGCGCCGTGAAGCGCCCGCCGGTCGGGTAGGTGCGGGTGAAGTCGGAGGCGTAGGAATCGTTGCTCTCGACGCCGGCGTCGATCACCAGCAGGCGTCCGGGCTCGATCGTGCAGTCGTGGCTGTGGTTGTGGAAGATCTCCCCGTGCTGGGTCAGGATGGTCGGGAACGAAACGCCCCAGCCCTTCGCCAGCGCGAATCCCTCCATCTTGCCGACGATATCCTGCTCGACCACGCCGACGCGGATCGCGTCCCGGCCGATCGAATGCATCTGCTGCCCCAGGTCGCAGGCCGCATCCAGCAGGGCAATCTCCCGCTCCTCCTTGACCAGGCGCATCGAGACGACGGCGCGGATCAGGGCCTCGGAAGGTTTCGTCAGGCCCAGTTCATTCAAAATCAAGGTATTGTAATAACGGGAAGGCGGCAGGAAATGCACCGGACGCCCCTGGGCCTGCGCGGCGCGGACGACGGACTTGAAGGCCGCGTAAGGCGCGCTCGCCCCAACGCCCACCTTCGCGGCGAGGCTCGCCACGGAAGGCATCGGACCGGTCCAGATGATGTCGTCGATCTCATAGTCGTCGGAATAAAGAGTCTCCGTGCCGGCATCCAGGTCCAGGATGGCGGCGAAGCGCGGCTCTTCCAGACCGAAATAATACAGCCAGCTGCTGTCCTGGCGGAACTTGTAGCCGTTGGCCCGGTACTGGGCGGGCGCGTCCACGTTACCGAGGAACAGCGCGACCCCCCGTTTTCCTTCCGGAGCCGTCCCCGCCATCAAGTCGAGCAGGGCCTTTCTCCGGCTGACATATACGCTATTTTCAAACATGCGGTTGTCGTTTTGTGTTCGAAAGACAAATATACGAATAAAAAACGACGGTTTTTCGCCAAATAATTATGATTATTTGCGGCGATTCCTTATATTCGTTGGATAGTAGAATATGTTTAATTCTCAACAATAAACACAGTAAGGATATGTCAAACGAAATGTCAAGAAGAACGTTCCTCAAAGCGGGAACGGCTGCAGCGATCGGACTGACCGTGGCGACGGACGAAGTCCTGGCCAAGGCCAAGAAAAAGAAGACCGTTGCTCCCAGCGACAAGCTCAACATCATCGGCGTCGGCATCGGCGGACGTGGCGCTTCCGACCTCAAGAACATGGAGAGCCAGAACATCATCGCCCTCTGCGACACCGACTGGGCTTATGCCAAGCATGTCTTCGAGCGCTATCCCGAAGCCAAGCGTTACAATGACTGGCGCGTCTGCTACGACGAGATGCTGAAGGACGCCGACGCCGTCATGGTCGCCACCGCGGACCACACGCACGCGATCATCGCCGCCAACGCCCTCATCGAAGGCAAGCACGTCTATTGCGAGAAGCCCCTCACGCACACCGTGTACGAGTCCCGCCTGCTGACCAAGCTGGCCGCCAAGTACAAGGTAGCGACCCAGATGGGTAACCAGGGCGCTTCCGCGGAAGGTGTCCGCAAGACCTGCTCCTGGATCTGGAACGGCGTCATCGGCGAGGTCACCAAGGTGGAAGCCTTCACCGACCGTCCGATCTGGCCCCAGGGCCTCGACCGTCCGGAGAAGGAAGATCCCATCCCCGACACCCTTAACTGGGACGGATTCATCGGCCCCGCCCAGTACCGTCCGTACAACAGCATCTACACCCCCTGGAATTTCCGCGGCTGGTGGGATTTCGGCACCGGCGCCCTCGGCGACATGGCCTGCCATATCCTGCACCCGGTCTTCAAGGCCCTCAAGCTCGGCTATCCGACCCGCGTCCAGGGTAGCAGCACCGCGCTCCTGACCGAGTCCTGCCCGAACGCCCAGATCGTCAAGCTCATCTTCCCGGCCCGCGAGAACCTGCCCAAGGTCGCGATGCCCGAAGTCGAGGTATGGTGGTATGACGGCGGCCTGAAGCCTCCCCGTCCGGAAGGCCTGCCTGCCGGCAAGAACCTCAACGTCCAGGGTGGCGGCGTCATCTTCCACGGCACCAAGGACACCCTCATCTGCGGCTGCTACGGCGCCAAGCCTTACCTGGTCTCCGGCCGCGAGCCCGACACCCCGGAAGTCCTGCGCGTCATCACCGAATCCCACCAGATGGACTGGGTCCGCGCCTGTAAGGAGGATCCCGAGAACCGCGTGCTGAGCGCCTCCGACTTCAGCGAAGCCGGCCCGTTCAACGAGATGGTCGTGATGGGCGTGCTCGCCGTGCGTCTCCAGAGCCTCAACCGCGAGCTGCAATGGGACGGCCCCAACATGCGCTTCACCAACATCCCGGAAGACGCCACCATCAAGACGATGATCCACGACGGCTTCTCCGTGACCGACGGCCATCCGACCTTCAAGAAGACCTACACGGAGCCCGTCAACGCCAACGCATACGCCGCGGAGCTGATCAAGCACACCTACCGTGACGGCTGGTCGCTGCCCGACATGCCCGAATAGTCAACAACTAAAACACAAAACCGATATGAAAAAGATTTTATTTGGCGTAGCGACCCTCGTGCTGGTCGCCTCCTGCTGCGGCAAGAAGAATGCGGCTCCCGCGGCGGAAGAAATCACCGTTCCCGCCCACGACGACGTGCCTGAGTACATCATCGTGAACGCCCCCGAGGTCGACCTCGCGGAGTTCAAGGTGGATGAAGACGGCTACATCGTCCTCTTCGACGGCACCTCCTTCAAGGGCTGGAGAGGTTATGGCAAGGACCATGTCCCCACCCGCTGGACCATCGAGGACGGCTGCATGAAGTTCAACGGCAAGGGCGGCGGCGAAGCCCAGCAGGGCGACGGCGGCGACATCATCTTCGAGAAGAGGTTCAAGAACTTCGAGCTCCTCTTCGACTGGAAGGTCACCGAGCGCGCCAACTCCGGCGTGTTCCTCCTCGGCCGTGAGATCAAGAAATTCAACGAGAAGGACAGCACCTGGAAGTACGCTCCCATCTATATCTCCGCTCCGGAGTATCAGATCCTTGACAACGCGAACCATCCGGACGGCCAACTGGGCAAGACCATCGGCATCCGCCAGTCCGCTTCCCTGTACGACATGATCGTCGCCGATCCCCAGAACGCCAACCCTTGGGGTGAGTGGAACACCGGCAAGATCCTCGTCTACGAAGGCACCGTGGTGCACGGCCAGAACGACGCCAACGTCGTCGAATACCACCTGTGGACCCAGGATTGGACCGACCTGCTCAACAGCGGCAAGTTCGCAAAGGACAAGAACCCGCTCGCTTTCGAGCTGCTGAACAATGTCGGTGGCGACGAGCATGCCGGTTACATCGGCTTCCAGGATCACGGCGACGTGGTGTACTATCGTAACATCCGCATCAAGATCCTCGACTAATGAAGAAACTGCTTTGGATAGCCGGCGCCCTGGTGGCGCTGGCTTCTTGTTCCACCGCCAAGCCGGTGGCCAAGGAAATCGGTGTGCAGCTCTATTCTGTCCGCGAACTCATCGGCAGCAACGAGAAGTATGACGCCAATCATGTCGAGGTTTTCCAGAAGCTCGCCGACATGGGATACACCACGGTTGAGATCTGCTGGTACAACGACGGCAAATTCTTCAACCACCCTGTCGAGGAGATCAAGGCGGACCTCGAAGCCGCCGGCCTGAAGGCCATCTCCACGCACACGATGCGTAACCTGACCGACGAAGAACTGGCCAACAAGGATTTCACCGCCGCGCTCGAGTGGTGGAAGAAGTGCATCGCGGACCACAAGGCCCTCGGCTGCCAGTACATCGTCGCCCCGAGCTTCCGTATCCCGGAGACCCTCGAAGGACTTAAGACCTACTGCGATTACTTCAATGAGGTCGGCAAGCTCTGCGCGGAGCAGGGCCTGAAGTTCGGTTACCACAACCACTCCCGTGAGTTCCAGAAGATCGAGGATCAGGTCATCTATGATTTCATGATCCAGAATACCGATCCGAGTCTCGTGTTCTTCGAGATGGACGTGTACTGGGCCGTCATGGGCAAGGCCGCGCCTTGCAATTACTTCCGGAAATATCCGGGCCGCTTCGAAATGCTCCACATCAAGGACGTCACCGAAGTCGGCCAGAGCGGCTTCGTCGGCTTTGACGCCATCTTCAACAACGCCGATGTCGCCGGCCTGAAGCACTACATCGTCGAGATGGAAGGCACCGGCGTGGGTGACATCATGGAAACTTGCCGCATCAGCGCCGACTATCTCAAGGCGGCTGATTTCGTCAAGCCCAGCTATGCCGAGTAAACCAACCTTACCACATCATTGACAATGGCTAAAGCAAGAAAGAAAACCGTCGCTCCGAGCGACAAGCTCAACATCATCGGCATCGGTATCGGAGGCAAGGGAGCATCCGACCTGCGCGCCGTCGAGTCCCAGAACATCATCGCCCTGTGCGATGTGGACTGGAACTACGCAAAACGCATCTTCGAGCGCTACCCCGATGCGAAACGTTACAAGGACTTCCGTATCTGCTATGATGAGTGCCTGAAGGATGCCGACGCCGTGATGGTCGCCACGGCGGACCACACGCACGCGATCATCGCCGCCACCGCCCTTGCGGAAGGCAAGCACGCGTTCGTCCAGAAGCCCCTGACGCACACCGTGTACGAATCCCGCCTGCTGACCAAGCTGGCTGCCAAGTACAAGGTCGCGACCCAGATGGGTAATCAGGGATCTTCCGCGGAAGGCGTCCGCAAGACCGTCTCCTGGATCTGGAACGGCGAGATCGGTGAGGTCACCAAGGTGGAGGCCTGCACCAACCGGCCGATCTGGCCCCAGGGCCTTTCCCGGCCCAAGGAGGTCCACCAGATTCCCGATACGCTCGACTGGGATTGCTTCATCGGTCCGGCTCCTTACCGTCCGTACAACTCCATCTACCATCCTTGGAATTTCCGCGGCTGGTGGGACTTCGGCACCGGCGCCCTCGGCGACATGGCCTGTCACGTCCTGCATCCGGTTTTCAAAGCCCTCAAGCTCGGCTATCCGACCCGCGTCCAGGGCAGTTCCACCGCCCTGCTGACCGAGTCCTGCCCGAACGCGCAGGTGGTCAAGCTGGTTTTCCCGGCCCGCGAGAATCTGCCCAAGGTGGCGATGCCCGAAGTCGAAGTCTGGTGGTATGACGGCGGCCTGACCCCGCCGCGCCCTGCCGGGATGCCCGACGGAAAGGCTTTCGACCTGGACGGTACCGTCATCTTCCACGGCACCAAGGACACCCTCATCTGCGGCTGCTACGGCAGGAATCCTTATCTCCTGTCCGGCCGTGAGCCTGAGTGCCCCGAAGTGCTCCGTGTCATCACCGAGAGCCATCAGATGGACTGGGTCCGCGCCTGCAAGGAGTCTCCCGAGACCCGCGTGCCGAGCGCTTCCGACTTCAGCGAAGCCGGCCCGTTCAACGAGATGGTCGTGATGGGCGTGCTTGCCGTACGTCTCCAGAGCCTCAACCGCGAGCTGGAGTGGGACGGCCCCAACATGCGTTTCACCAACATCCCGGAAGGCGAGACGATCCGGACGATGATCGAAGACGGCTTCTCCGTCAAGGACGGCCATCCGACCTTCAACAAGACCTACACCGATCCGGTGGACGCCAACGCGTACGCTGCTGAGCTGATCAAGCACACGTATCGTGAAGGCTGGTCTCTCCCGCCGATGCCGGAGGACTAAACCGCGACGGACACACTTCCAATGGGGGAAGGTGAATTTTTTCACCTTCCCCCATTTTTTCTCGCGAGCCTCAACCGTTAATTCCCCACAATAATGACGGAAGTCGGATTATGATTGTCCTGAAGTATAAGAGTCGGAGGACGATGATGCAGATATATCGTTTTGAGATCGGGATTCCCCATGCATTGCAACCGGGAAAGACTTGTCTGGGACGAAAGATCCAGAACCTCAAGAGAGGATCTCCAGATCTCAACCGAGGTCAGAGTCGAGATCTGGCTAACATCCATTGATTTCAATTCCGGCGAATCAAAGATATACAACCTCTGTAAGGATGGCAGATCTTTCAACAGCATCTTCTCCTTGTAAAAATCCGATATCCAAAGAGATTCAAGATGGGTACAACCATCCATATCCAACTCACAGATACAGTGGACGCAAGAAAGCGCAGACAGCTTTTTCAAATTCTTCAGGCAAATGGTCCCTCCCGTTGCCATGTAAATGCCTAAACTCTCCAAGTCTTCATTGGCGGAGAAATCGGGATTGGAGACAGGTCCCCAGTAGTCGATTTCCTTCAATTCTTTAAAGAGGCTGAAGTCAAAAGACGTCAGACAGTCTGAGACAAGCCAAAGTGACGTAAGATGGACAAAATACTCCAAGCCTCCTACACTCGACAAGTTCTTGGTATAATGTAATTCCTTTACACGTTCAGCTTCGTCCGCACAAATCAACCTGTCATAATTGCTGTCAAAATACCACAGACAGTATTCAAGTAATCCCGGATCCGAGATTGGGACGACATGGGCCTGCTGTCGGATCGACACCGTATCCCTCTTGCTGTCGCAAATCAGGTAAACAGAAGCGCTCCTGGATGCAGACCGGTTTTCCGAGATAGCCAGCCATACCGTATCCTTAACCAGCGAGGCACGTGTATCCTTTGTCCGGATCCAGTTTTTGCCTGAGTCCCCTATTTCGATCCTGACATCTTCATCCGAATGGTAAGGAATCGCCAACATCTGTTCTTCAATGGACAAGTCATATTCGAATTGCTCCGTCACCAGATGGTCATGATTTTGAAATAGATGGATCCGCTTCTCCTGGCCATCGCTCCGAATGATAATATCGCATTCCCGGTCAAGGCCGCTGTTAGCGTCGCAAGACACAAAAAAGCTATGGTCTTCCAAGAATCTCGCGGAACCGGATGTCGGCTTGAAATGACACCAGTCCACATCTGTCGAGACCACCCAATCGTTATTCGTCACAAAGGACATCCGTTTTTCCCCTCCATCCTTGTCGAAAAAGACAGCATCTTCCGACAAGGAGAATACAGACACCCTTTCCGGCTCAGAGCAGGCGGGAAGAAGGAGAAAAAGAATGACTGGAAGGAGGAAAGAATACTTAGTCATTTGCGCCGGGCTTTACGCCTTGTACGGAAAAAACATATCCCAAACCCAGGTTCAGGGTAGGAACCCATGAACTTTGAGGAAACGTCCGGATCTGACTTGTGAAAAGTTTGATCCGGACTCCTTTTTGGGTCAAGTCATGCCGGGGCCCCCTGAAATCCACGGTTTTGGATCGGGAATAACAGTCAAAAGCGATTCCCTCTGAAAACGTAAGCCCTTGCAGCGTGCTTTTACGGTCGCCACGCAGGATGTTATTCAAACCTATACTGGAATAACCGATCCCCGAGAAGACAGAAAACTTCCCTCGCTGGAGACAAGGAATCTGATAGGCATATTGGCATGAGAACGCCCAATAGGGGACCCGGTCCCCACCATGGGCAAGACCGGTTACGTTGCTATAGCGCCCGGAATACTGACCAAATCCGTAAGACGCATCCACGAAGAGCGCCGAATGATACCGGAAAGACTCAAAACCCAGGAGCACGCTTGTGATGGGAGTGGAAAGATCGGGCGTCGACATGAGCAAGAAAGTCTCACTCAAAGAGAAAGAAAGGCCTCCTCCCTTTTGTGTGGGTTCCCATTTTATGGCAGAGATGTCGATTTCTTTGTCGACAGCTGCCGGAAATGGCGGAATACCTGTTTCCAAGTATATCTTTCTTGCAGCAAGATAGTTTCGGTTCAGCCTCCTCTGCATCTCGGTTTCTCTCAAAGACATAAACAGAAGGGAATCTGTTGTTGCCCGGGCAATAGACCGAGCCTGGTCATAAAGGATCTGATTGATCGCTAACTGCTTTTCTTTATCTTGATCTACCCGGATCCATGAAAATGATTTGCCGACGAAAGCGCTATACTCGGTATAGCGATATCGGGTCTGGCCGACCATCCGGGTCTTGTAAGAACCCTTCCACAGGATGTGCAGGTAAGATGGCTCCTGCGCGGTTGTATCCTGAATATAGAAGTCGCTGATGGACAGCCGCTGATAAGGCGCCGTCTTTTGAGCCCGCCCGGGGAGGAAGGACAACAAGAGTAAAGAAAGAATGAATACTCTCTTCATCATAATTTGGCCCAAGAATATGAACTAATCACCCTGGGACCGTCGTTACCTTGACTCATCCTCTTCATAACGATCCTTTCCAAACGAGTTTGATATTGCACCACGACGTAATCGGCCTTCAATAGTTCATAGTCGGATTCCGATAAATGATCAAACAGATAAGCATTCAGCTCCGGACTCCAAATGACTTGCTGCTCAAACTGGTGGGTAAACTTTGGACCATCATCCGGGGAGATGGTAAGGAAATAGGAAAAAATCCAGTGGTCTCCTGCCTTCATGATCCGCCCATTGAAAGGATCATCTTCGATCTGGAAGGCATTCGATTCTGGCCAGTAAATCCCTTCTATCGCGAGCATCTTCTCCTCACAGGCATCCTGTCGGCTGCAAGCGACGGACCCCAGAAACGAGGCCAGGATCAAGAAAAAAATTCGGAAAGTATTCTTATTCCACATAAACGATGGTAGTTATAGCCGGATCGTACTCCAGTATTTCCGGATGTGCTTTCAAATAGACTGTTTTCAAGTTGGGATCATACCGACATTTCAGCGTCTGCAGGTTCACGGCATCGGACAGATCCAACTCTTGTATGAAGTTGTTGGCAGCTACAATGACTTCTTTCAAGCCGGTACACCCTTTCAGGAAGATATGTTCAAACGAAGTCCTTGTAAGGGAAAGCGTTGTAAGGGCGGCCAGGCCGGTCGCATTTAACGGATCGGGACACTGACAATCATACATGACGATCGAAGAAAGGACGTCATTCTGGGTAAAATCTGCCATATCAAAAAGACCATCGTCTAAATAAACGGAACGAAGGTGCTTGAATGGACGGAAATCAAGGTTTGCGATGTGATTATCGAAATAGATTTTGATTCTCTCCAAACCGGTAAAGTACTCCATACCGGAAACGGACCAAATACGATAAGAATGAAAAAGGGACAATTCGCGCGCAGCCTCAGCCTCATTCCGTGAGATATGGCCATCCCCGTCCAAATCGAAACTTTGTAAGCAATGATACCTGAACGAATCATCCGGAATGGGAATGTCGTCCGCTACCTGAACGATGGTGACTGTTTCCGACTTGTGATTAGAAACGAATGAAATCGTTCCGGTCCGCTTCGCGGAACGATTCTCGGAGACTGAGAGCATAAGAGTGGCAGGAGTCATTGACCGGGTTGAAGGTATCATTTGAAGCCAAGGCTCGCATTCTTCGGACAGTTCGATGGAAACAGGTTCATTGAAGGAGTATGACACAGGAAATGCCTGTGCAGCGGTGGAAACCCGGATCTCTGTCTCCGGAAGATAAAAGCCAGTCTGTGTCCCCTGATAGACTTGAACATGAACAGATTGGGTTGGGGTACGGACAATGATGAAACACCCCCTGTCGTCGGGGCCTTCATTCGGATCACAGACGACCGTGATGACGTGATCTTTCAAGATCCTGCCAGATCCGCTGGAGGGATAGATCCTACACCATTCTTCCACGGAACTGGCCTCCCATTGTTCATCCGTTGAGAAGACCAGTTCCCGAGAGCCACCCGTTCCTTCAAAAGAGAGTGACTCCACCATTTCAGACTGTCCGGAAGGTGTCTCCTTCTTTGTAGAGCAAGAGAGCGCCCCGATCAGAACCAAGAAGAAGATAAATAAGGTCTTATGGTTCATGGGTGTTTGTTTTAGGGCGGACTTTGCCGAGTTTGCCTCCTATTCCTATAGAGAAATTGACGGTTGGGGAAAAGAATCGGGGAGTTTGATACCAAATCTGATCCGAATACAACCGCCATCTTACAACATAATCCGACTGGCGGAAAGGACTCTTACGTGCCTGAATCCTGGAAAAACATCTCCATTCTCCGGCCAAACCTTCCGACACACTGGGTCCTCCCAGGGAGACGGGGTTTCCATCCTTCTCTATATTCCTCCGGGAATAACCTCCACCTCCAAACAGGGATATGCAAATATCATTGGTCTCCAGCAGCGTCCGGGAGTATCTTAAGAAGGCTCCGAAATAGGGCACATACGCCCCGTCTGCCCATCCACCGGTCATTGTAACATAAGGATCAAGGTATTTCCCTCGCCCCACAGACAATTCGGTCGAAATCATTCTCTTGCCGAAGAGAAGTCCAGATTCCAGAGACAGGCCTTGCGTGGGACCGGTAATCCGTCCCAATGACCCGGTCGGGACCAGGCAAATATAAGATAATGCGGAATAAAAACGCCTCCCTTCAGGGATCCATTCAATTTGTCGGAGGTCATCCTCCGCTCCTGTCAAATCCAGACCATGTTCATACTGCAGACGGCATGTGTCCAGGAAAGATTCGACGGGGAGGACGTTTACCAAAGCTGTCTTCCAGTTCTTTTCCGCAATAAAGTGAGCCCGGTCAAAGCTTCGCTGATTATCTTTCAAGATTTCATCCGAAACACTATTTGTTCTCACCCAAGAACTGTCCAGGTTCAGATACGTTTCGATTTTATTCACCAGAATGACAGATCGCCTCTGGCGGATAGCATCGGGCACTGTATCCCAACTAAGTTTGAAATGGGTCGGAGATACCTCCGTCGTATCTCTTAGGCGAAACATCCACCATTCCAATGGACCGTTGTTCCAAGGCCAACGATTCTGCGCCTCCGTTAAAAAAGGAAGACAGACAAGGATCAGAATGATGAAACCACCCTTTCGCATCATCTTCTCGTCCAATTTAGGTGAATGCTGCCCGCTACGATTCCAATCCGTCCATACTGAAAGGAATAGCTCCAGTTGTTGAGGTTGACATTTGATAATGCCCGCGGCAAATCATCCATTGTCAGGGGCGTGAAATAATAGGAACCGGTCAAAGGATCCCAGCTTACCGACTGACAAATCCTGCAGGTGGTCCAGGAATTATTGTTATTCAGGGGAATATGATACTCGAATAGCCAAAGATCACCCACCTTTTCGAGCTTGGCATCCAACAACTTGTCTGGGAGGGAGCCGTCAGGACAATGCCATGTATCCTCCCCTGCGTCCAGATAATAATTCCCTTGTAAATAGGACATTCTGTCATCCAACTCAGAGCGTTTTTCGCAAGAAGCTAAAAAAATCGCCGTGAGTCCGAATGCCACCCATATCCAAGGTTTCATCATATTCCACCAAGAAGGATACATCATTGTCATCAGTATTTCAGCACGATCGTCGGGTCTAGGGGATAGCGGCCAAAGTCTTTGCCGTAGAGGGCAAGGCCGCCGTCGAGGTCGTCGGCGGGGGTGGTGAAGCGGATGACCGCCTTGGTCTTGTCACGCAGCAGCTCGGCCGGGATCTTCATCTTGACGAGTTCGCCGTAGGAGCCGCCTTCCCGCATCCAGCGCTCGGAGGTCTGGGCGCCCCAGGAAAGGATGCCGCGGTGGTCCGCCGGGTCGTCGGCCAGGTCGTACTTGCCGATGACCTTTCCATTGACCGACACCTCCAGTTTGGAAGGCCAGAGGACCTTGTCCGTCATCGCGTAGGAATTGAGGGACTTGCAATGGTCGAAAGTGCCCTTGCCCAGCATGTAGTCGCCCTGGATCGCATCGCCGTCCCGGTCCTTGCCGAACCACTCCTTGGCGGAAGCCTCGAAGACCAGTTCGGCCTCCTCGAGCCCGTCCGTGAGCGGCAGGTCGACGGTATATTCGAAATAACCGTGGCCGAAGCCGTTGACCTTCAGGCCGTCATAGACGTTGGCCTGCTTGTTGGACCACTCCTGCGCCGTGAAGGACGCCGGAGCGAACGTGACGAGCTTCGTGTCGGGTGTCACGGGATCGACGCCGTCCTTGACGCGGAAAGTCGTGAAGTTGCGGTGCAGGACGTCCCCGCGGCCGTTCTTCAGGACCAGCCGGAGCAGATACAGGCCGTTCTCCACCGGCATGCGGGCGCTTACGATGGCCGCCGTCCGGCTCAGGTAGGGCTCGAACGTGACGGGAGCTGCGCCTTCCTCGTAGGTCTTGAATTCGCCGAGGGCGTCCCAGCCGACGAGCTGCGTCTCGATGGTGAGCTTGCCGGGATCCTTATCCGTCATGAAGGAGGCGTAGAGCGGGATTTCCAGCATCGTGCCGGCCTTCTGGACGCCCCAGAGATAGCACTCGGGAGCGATGTAGTACAAGCTCTGGAAGTCGGCGATGGTCATCCCGGGGACCAGCTCGTCCAGACCGTCGACCTTGGCCGAACGGTCATACTTGACATAGCCGTTCCACTCGTTGATGACGTCGTGGTGCTCGGTGTAGAGCCAGCCGCAGCACTTGGGATGGCGGCGGAAGGCATCCATCATGATATGGTAGTCCCAGGTGTAGTCGCAGTCGCCGGCGCTGCCGTCGTAGCCCCAGACGTTGCCGCACTCGCTGTTCATCATCGGCGCGCCGTTCTGCGCGTTGCCGCCGATATAGTTCCACTTGCTGCCCGGATAAGTCTTCTCATCCGCTTCGGCGATGGTCGCCTCCCAGAGCCGGCCGCGCTTATAGGCATGCCAGGAGTTGATGTCGGATTCCACGTGGTCGTAGTTGCAGGGCGAGTTATCCTCCACCAGGCGCGTCGGATCGAGGGCCTTGGTCTGGAGATACATCGAGCGCACCCATTCCTGCGTCTCTTTCTGATAGACGCCGTCCTTGTCCTTCAGGCCCCAGGTCTCGTTGAAATTGACCCAGCAGAAGATGGACGGATGGTTGAAGTCGCGGTCGACCTGCGCAGACAGGCAACGCTCCCAGTCCTCGCGCGCCTCGGGAACGGGTTCTCCCCAGAAATTGGGCGTGTCGGCCATGATCAGCAGGCCGAGCTTGTCCGCCCAGTAGAGCTTGCGGGGCACCTCAACCTTGATGTGGATGCGGTTGCCGTTGAGGCCCAGGGACTTGGAAATCTCGATCTCGTGCTTCATGAACGCGTCGCTCGGGAAGGTGTAATAGCCCTCCGGATGATAGCTCTGGTCGAGGCACAGCTGGAGATAGACGGGCTTGTCGTTGAGCGCCACATAGGGATAATCGGTGCCCGGCAGGGTCGTCACGCCGATCTTGCGCTGGCCGAAATAGCTGTCCACGGCGTCCACGATCCCGTCGGCGCCCTCCAGCGCGGCGGTCACCTCATAGAGATAAGGGTCGTCGAGGTCCCAGAGATGCTGGTCCTTGAGCGGGACCGCCAAGGAAATGGAGGACAGCCCGCCCACTTCGAGGCTCACCTTGTCCTGGCTGCCGTCCTTGAAGTTCAGCGTCAGGCGTTCGCCCGGAGCGGCGGCCTGCGCGAGGACCACGTCCACACGCACCCGGGAGGCATCGATGTCAGGCAGGAAGTGCAGGCGCTGGATGTAATTGGCGCCGCGCGCCTCCAGATAGACGGTCTGCCAGATGCCGCGGGCGTTGCCGTAGCCTTGCTTGCCGTAGAGGTGCGCGTTGCTGGGCGTATCGTCGGCCTTGATCACCAGCTGCTGCGGGACGCCGAAACGCACATCCTTGAGTTCGCACTCGAAGGGGGTGTAGCCGCCCTGATGGACGCCCATTTTTTTGCCGTCGAGCCAGGCGCTGGTCTCCCAATCGGAAGCGCCGACCACCAGGAAGACGCGCTTGCCTTCCCATTCCTTGGGTACGGTGATCTCCCGGCCGTACCAGGCCACGTCGCCCTGATCCTCCACTTCGGAGAGCGGGGAACCCCAGGGGAAAGGGACCAGGATGCGCTGGTCGAAGGACGCGCAGCTCTTGGCGGCGAGCGCCTTTTCGGCCGCGGCCGCATCAAAAGTGAAGGCCCAGTAGCCGTTGAGGTTGAGCCATTCGGCGCGCTCGAAGTCGGGGCGCGGGTGCTCGGGCAACGGTATGTCGACAAGGGTCGGATTTTGGGAACAGGCGCCGAAAAGCAGGGCGCAGCAGGCGCAAAGGCCAAGGATTATTTTCTTCATGAAGCCATGGTTTTAGTCGGATTGTAAATATAAGAAAAATCACTATCTTTACGAGGTTGAAAATAAATTATTGATCATATGAAAAGTCTTTTGTTCCTTCAGAACCTCGGTGCCGGCGAAATCATCATCATCGCCCTGGTCGTATTGCTTCTCTTCGGCGGCAAGAAGATTCCCGAGCTGATGCGCGGCATCGGCAAGGGCGTCCGCAGCTTCAAGGAGGGCATCAACGACGTCGAGAAAGAGATCGGCAGCATCGAAACGGACGTCAAGAACGTCGGCAAGGATACCGGCAAGGACGGCGACTACCAGAAATAATGTCCGCCGGGGAGTCAAATACCCAAACCGGCGAAATGTCATTCTGGGACCATCTCGAGACCTTGAGATGGGCCCTTTTTAGAGTCATCATCGTCCTGTTTGTCCTGCTTGTGGGGTGTTTCATCGCGATGCCCCACATCTTCGACCCGTTCGTGCTCGGGCCGACGGACTCCGGTTTCTTCCTGTACCGCTGGCTGGGCGAGCTCGGCAAGAACGGCGGCCGCTTCATGCCGGACTTCAGCGATGACTCCTTCCACGTCGATATCATCAACATCAACGTCGCGACGCAGTTCCTGACCCACATCACGACCTCCTTCTGGTTCTCGCTGGTGCTGGTGTTCCCTTACCTGATGTACGAGATCTGGAAGTTCGTCCGCCCGGCTCTCTTCCCCGAGGAGCAGAAGGGCGTGCGCACCGCATTCCTTGCGGGCGGCGGCCTCTTCTACATCGGCTGCGTGGTCGGCTATACCGTCGTATTCCCCCTGACATTCCGCTTCCTGACGCAGTACACCATCGGCGACTCGGTCGTCAACCAGATCTCGCTCAACTCCTATATGAGCAACTTCCTGACGATCATCTTCGTGATGGGACTGGTCTTCGAGATGCCCATGCTGGCCTGGGTCCTTTCCTCGCTGGGCGTCCTGCACAAGGAATTCCTCAAGCAATACCGCAGCTACGCCGTCGTCGTGCTGCTGGTCCTGGCGGCGTTGATCACCCCTTCGGGCGACCCCTTCACCCTTTTGGTGGTCTTCCTGCCGCTCTACCTCCTCTACGAACTCTCCATCCTCATCGTCAAGCCCGAGCCTCCGGAAGACGCCACTGACTGATCATGAAAACCAAAACATACTTTTTCGCGCTCGTTCTGACAGCGCTATTTTGCTGTTGCCTTTCTTCCCCCGCCCAGGAGAAGGACGGGCGGACGAAGCATTTCGAAGACAGCAATTACGGGATGTTCATCCACTGGGGGCTCTTCTCCTCGCTGGGCAGCACCTGGGACGGGAAGACCTATTACGGGATCAGCGAATGGATCCTGCACCCCGAGATGGCGGGCATCAACATCGATGAGTACAAGGCCGTCGCCAAAGACTTCAACCCGAAGGCGTTCAATGCGGAGGAGATCGTGCAGCTGGCCGTGGATGCCGGCATGAAGTATATCATCATCACGGCCAAGCACTCGGAAGGGTTCGCCATGTTCAAGTCCGACGCGGATCCGTTCAACATCTGCGACGCGACCCCTTTCGCCCGGGATCCGATGAAGGAGCTCTCCGAGGCCTGCCGCAAGGCGGGGATCGGTTTCGGTATGTACTATTCCCAGATCCTGGACTGGACCACGCCGGGCGGCGGGGGCGGCCCGCGGGTCGATCACGAGGGAAACCCGAAAACCTTCGAAGACTACTATCGGGAGAAGTGCCTGCCGCAGGTGGAGGAGATCACGACCCGCTACGGGGACCTCGAACTGATCTGGTTCGACATGCCGGGTGAAGACCTGAAGGAATATGCGGAGGATATGGTCAAGGTCGTCCGCCGCAACCAGCCGAACGCCCTCGTGTCCGGCCGTATCGGTTACGGCCTGGGCGATTACGAAACGCACGGGGACTCCGAAGTCCCGCTTCGGAACATCGAGGGCGTTTGGGAAGGGATCGACATGACGAATGATTCCTGGGGCTATTCGTGGTACGACAACAACTGGAAGACGCCCAAGACCATCCTGACCGCCCTCCTGTCCATCATCGCGCGGGGCGGCACCTATCTGCTGAACGTCGGCCCGGACGGAGACGGCCGGATCCCGGAAGCGGCGCAGTTGTCCCTGCGCTCGGCCGGAAAGTGGATCGCACGGCATCCGGACGTAGTCTATGGTACGGACCCTTCCCCGTGGGGCCATGCCCTGCCCTGGGGCGACGTGATCACCCGGGGCGACAAACTGTACCTGGCGGTGTACGAGTGGCCCGCTGACGGGAAACTGTGGCTGCACGGCCTTCAGAGCCCGATCCGGGAGGCCCGCATCCCGGACGGGACCCGCAAGAACAAACTGAAATTTACGACCGAGGGCGACTGGACCTGCCTGGAAGTGCCTTTCAAGGCGCCGGATGAGCCGGTTTCGATCATAGACCTGACGATAGCCGGGACGCCGGCGGCGGATACGGCATTCTTCGTCGACCCGAAGGTCGGACTCACGCTGTCTGCCCTGATGGCCACTTCGGAGAATTGTACGATCAAGAAGATGGCGTGGATGGATTCGAAATTCGGCGAGTGGAAGTATGCGTACGGCGTAAATGACTGGAATTCCGACGCCCGGGTGAAGTGGGAGTTCGTCATCAAGGATCCGGGGTATTACCAGGTCCGGCTGAAGTACAAGGGCAAGGACCGGAAGGTGTGGAAGATTTCCACGGATGAGGGACGCTTCATCCAGAACCAGCAGAACGCTTCGGAGGTCTATGCCACCTACCCCATCGGATGGGTCAAGTTCGACCGGCCGGGGACGCACAGCCTCCAGGTGGAAATGGTCAACGGATTCAAGGAAAAGACCAGCCTGATTGGGCTGGAAATCATACCCGTACAGTTTTAGAAACTAATAACCCTCTCTCCTATGAAGAAACTGATACTTCTCTTGGCGTCAGGCATCCTTGCCGTTACGATGGCGGCAGCGGAGGTCAATGACGGGATGGGCGCTTATCCGCTGTCGTTTACGTATGACGGCCAGGCGTTCTCTGCCCAAACCTGGGCTTCGACCGTGACAAAGGCCGGCCCGTATGAGACGGAAACCGCTTACATCTCTCCGGACGGGAAACTCCGCCTGACGGTCAACTGCAAGACTTATCCCGACTTCCCTATAACGGAGGTCCGGCCCGTGCTGGAGTGCCTCTCGTCGGAAGAGACCGGGATCATCGATGATTTCCGCTCCCTGGATTTCTCGCGGAAATACAGCTCCCGCAGCATCAAGGTACGGAGGATCACGGGCTCTGAGAGCATGTACACGGACTTCTGCCGCCACGACGTCCTGCTGCAGAAGCGGGCCGAATGCGATGCGCTGAGCCTCACTTCCGGGAACGGCCGCTCCACCTACTGGCTCCCTTATATCGGAATCGATTTCGACGCCACGCACGGGATGGAGATCGCCATCGGCTGGACCGGCACCTGGCGCGCGGACATGCGGATGGAGGATGAATTCCGCTTTTCCGCCGGGATCGGGGAACGGACACATTTCAAGATGCTCCCCGGCGAAAAGTTCCGCATGCCCTTCACCGTAATTTATGAGCGCGACGGCAAGACGGTCGAGGACGGCCTGGTCGAATTCCACCGCTTCGTCATTAAGCATAAGGCTCCCCGCGACTCCAAGGGCAATCTGTTCCGTCCCCTCCTCCCGTATGGCGCCAGCGGCGGCAACAAGACGGATGCGAACATGCTCAAGATCATCGACAAGGTGTCGGCCGCCTTCAAGGACATTCCCTTCGACACGTACTGGGTGGATGCCGGCTGGTATGGCAACGAAAAAGAGGTGCCCCAGGAGCCCAACTGCGGCCCGTTCTGGTGGGTCAATACCGGCAGCTGGCGTCCCAATCCGAACCTCCATCCGGACGGGAATCTCAAGAAGGTCGCCACGGCGGCCAACGAGAAGGGGATGCGTTTCCTCCTGTGGTTCGAGCCGGAGCGCGCCACGATCCATACCCCGATCGTCCACGAGCATCCAGAGTACTTCATCCGGAAGAAGGAGAATCCCGACGAATGCATCTTCCTGCTCGATTTCCGGAATCCCGACGCGATAGCCTGGGCGAAAGGGGAAGTCTTCCGCAACATCGACGAGAGCGGCGTCCAGATCTATCGGCAGGACTTCAATGTCAACCCGCTTCCCATCTGGATGGACAACGACGCCCCGGACCGGATGGGCACCACCGAGATCTACCATATCAACGGCCTCTGGGACTACTGGGAGGAGCTCCATCAGCGGTATCCCGACATGTTGCTGGAGAACTGCGCCGGCGGCGGGACGCGGATGGACATCCACATGATGACCTACGCCCACAGCTATTGCCGGGACGACGCGCACATGTTCGACCATCCTGAAGAGCTGACGCAGAACATCACCCTCAACTCGACGCCGTACGTCCCGTTTACCGGCGGCGAGACATTCAAGGTCCCCGTTTTCGATACCTATTGCTGGCTGAGCTGCCTGGGCGCGACCACCGTATTCTCCCCGACCGACTTCCAGGGCATGTTCCTCAACCGGGAGCCCTCCGAAGAGGAGATTGCCTGGTTCAACCGGATGCTCAAGGTCGTGGACCGGATCCGCGATTACTATTTCGGAGATTTCTACGCGCTGACGGGCGGCGTCATCGACGGCTCGGACATCTATGCCGGCTATCAGCTGAACCTGCCCGACCAGGGCGAAGGCTTCTTCATGCTGTTCCGGCGGGAGCAGTGCCCCGAGGATACGTTCCACCTCCGCCTGCGCGGCATCGATCCGGAAGCGGTCTATTCCGTCGAGGATTTCGACGGCGGAATCTGCCTGATGAAAGGCTCGAAACTGGCATCCCAGGTGCTGACGTTCGCCGAGCCGAGGAGTTACAAGTTGGTATTTTATAAGAAAGTGTAAACGCTATGAAAAAGTTCCTTACTGCGGTCCTCATCCTGGCCCTCGCCGCTTCCTGCGCGCCTTCCGCCCGGGAAGGAGAACGGACGGTGCTGTACAACGGCATCGAACTCCCCGAGGTATGGCCGCCCCGCTACCCCATCCCGACGGAGCGCAAGCCCATGCCGCTCCCGTACATCGACGAGAAGCCGAACCCCATACTCATCAACGTCGGCCGCCAGCTCTTCGTCGACGATTTCCTGATTGAGGAAACGGATCTGGAGCGCGTCTGCCACCACACCAACCTGTATGCCGGCAATCCCGTCATCGACGGCCTGACCTACAGCGACGGGGTCTGGTATGACGAGCAGGCCGGGAAATTCAAGATGTGGTACAACGCGCCCCGTCTCCCGGACTACAAAAAGGGGGACGAGTCCCTGAACGCTTACGCCGAATCGGACGACGGCTATCACTGGACCAAGCCGGAACTGGATGTCTTCCCCGGCACGAACGTGACCAACAACCTGTCCGGCGAGCAGGTCGTCTGGCTGGACAAGCAGGAGAAGGATCCCGCCAAGCGCTACAAATCCGTCGCCGGATTTACCGTCGCCTACGGGGGATCTTTCATCTTGCAGTATTCGGCCGACGGCATCCACTGGGGCGCACCGGCTGCCTGTTCCGGCGTGATCCAGGACCGCAGCACCTGTTTCTTCAACCCGTTCACCAAGAAGTGGGTGATGAGCATCCGGGTCTGCGCCCTCAATCCCCCGACCCGTTCCCGCGCCTATGTCGAGGATGAGAGCCTGGAGCATCTGCTGACCCGCGTGCACAACATCCAGGTGGAACTGGACCGGGTCATCAAGGACAGCCTGGAAAATTATTACCTGAAGGACCGGGACATCGCCTTCTGGTTCACGGCAGACGACCAGGACACCCCACATATCAACCCGGTCGTGGCGGACCTCTGCCCCTTCGCCCCCGCCATCTACAATTTCGACGCGATCGCGTATGAGAGCATCATGCTCGGCGAATATGCCATGTACCGTGGTCCCGAATCGGATGTGATGCGGAAACTGAAGGAATGGAAACTGAACGAGGTGGGGCTGGGCTACAGCCGCGACGGCTTCCATTATTACCGCCCGGACCACACGCCGTTCATGGCCAGCGCCTACGGCGACACGACAGCCTGGAATGCGGCCAACATGCAGGTGGCGGCCGGCAACGCGCTGATCGTGGGCGACTCGCTCTTCTTCTACGTCGGCGGCCACAAGATGAAGCTCGGTACCGGCCCCGAGATCGAGACGACGGGACTGGGTACGCTCCGGCGCGACGGTTTCGTATCCATGGATGGAAGCGGCACGTTGCTGACCTCTCCCCTGTCGTTCGACGGGAAATACTTCTTTGTCAATGCCTGTGCGAAGGAACTCGCCGTCGAGGTGATCGGCCCCGACGGGCAGCCCGTGAAGGGATTCGCCAAGGATGACTGCGTGGCGATGAAGGACACGGACAGCACGAAGTACCGGATCACCTGGGGCAAGAAAACCTCCCTGGCCCGTTTGCGCAACCAGCCCGTCCGCTTCAAGTTCTACCTGACCGACGGCTCGCTCTACGCCTTCTGGGTCTCGCCCTGGGAAACGGGTGAAAGCCGCGGTTACACCGGCGGTGGCGGTCCCGGCCTCCATCCGAGCGGCGTCGACCTGCCGGTCCGGTAACCATTAGATAATAGTCCCATTAGGGACCGCAAAGAGGCAGCCATTGGGCTGCCTCTTTGTGGTCCCTAACAGACCACTGTAAGGTTGTGTCCTATATTCTTCTCATCCAAGTGCTTATGGGTCATCTATGGGGTGTCAAAAGACACAATGGTGGCACAATGGTGGCACTTCTGGGTGCAAATATAGCTGCTGTTTCCTTACATGTCAAGGTACCAGGGGTGACTGTTATATCCAGTCCTTATAACCCCTGTACCTGACCATTATCCTCTCATCCTTCATCCAATCAGGTACCTCATAGTCATACCCATCATCCTTTGGAGAGGTGGTCTTACCAGTCTTGTTATTATCTTCCATACTGTCATAAGTATTAAGTCTGACCATGTTACAGGAGATGGTCTTTACTCCTTCCAGTTCCACAAATAAGACCTGGTACAGAAAATATAACAAATCAGACCCCAGATATAAGGGTGGAGACCAACTTTTTTTGAGTTTGATCTGGATTGTGTGGTGGTGACAATGGAAGGCTCTCCTGATGGTATGCCCAAGGATAGTCCTGATGGACAAGGTGTGGGCATCACAGACCAAACTTCTTCTTCACCCTCATAACAGTACTGAGCCCAAGATGCTGTTCTCTACTTATCCTCCTCAGGGACTTCTCCATGTACATCAGCTCAAATATCAGAGTATGATACTTCCAATAGTACTAACTCCTGGTCATCCTTGGTCTTCCTGGTCTTCTCTTCATAGACATAGTCTCTTTACTTTAAGTACTGTTGCAGGTGACACTCCTGTTATCTTGCTGGTGTTCCTGATTGACTGTCCTGACCTGAGATGCTTGATGACTGACCTGTACTCTGATGCCAGTTGTGCCTTGGTCTTGATACCAGCTCCCTTTGGCTTCCCCAGTCTTCCTCCATCCCTGATATACTTCTCCCTTCCACTGTTGAGCCTTGACTTTATGGATATCAGTTCAGTCTCTGATGCAAAGATGAGGCATGATATGAGGATGTTCAGGACAGGGGAAGGGGTACCATCCTCCTGGAAGATGTTGATGTTCTCTTTCTGGAAGAAGATGTTGATACCTGCATCCTTACACTCCTTGACCACATAGAGGACATCATCTGACCTTCCCAGCCTGGACAGCTCTGTGGTGAGGATGGTGTGGATGTGGTGTTCCTTTGCATAGGAGATGGCTGATGCCAGTACTGCTCTGTGTTCCAGCTTGGTTGCTCCTGATATGTGTTCCTGGAAGACCTTCTCTACCTTGAAGTAGTTCCTGGATGCATAGTCTTGGAGGTCTTCTACCTGTCTGGTGGTGTCCTGTCTTCCTTCCAGAGAGCCTGATGAGCTGCACCTGGAAAAGATGATTGCTGTCTTGTATTCTGCTGCCATAACTGTACTATATATAAAGGTGTGATAAACTTAATCTGGGGGAGCCCCTTATAACAGGTGATTGCTGTACCTGACTTTCTCTTTGATAATGATTAGAGCTTCTTCCCATCCAGAATGCTGTCCAGGATGTCTCTTGCTGGTCCCTTGGCCACTATGATGTGGGAGGAACTGGGGCCAACTGAACTGTAATTGGACACTATGCCTGAAAGGATGATTGCAGAGGTGATTATCCATA
>JAEEGJ010009619.1_pt1 | contig 25730 bp, 19 predicted proteins | sample 8958761 | NCBI WGS metagenome assembly JAEEGJ01 (sample SAMN16246546, study PRJNA631951) | gut metagenome | biome: gut microbiome; feature: rumen; material: RS-attached | host: Bos | place: Iran: Karaj | collected 2018-10 | reverse complement strand
ATGATGAACACGTCGAGGATGAGCAGGATCTTGCCGGGAGAAATGGCCCGATATTTCGTGATCATCAGGGCGATGATGTCGGTACCGCCGGAACTGCCGCCCTGCGAGAAGGTGAGCGAAATGCCCAGGGCGGAGAGCGTACCGCCAATGATCACGCTGAGCAGTTTGCCGTTGTCGAGGGCGATGATCTGGATAAACTCCTGGGGAATGACCATGGGCAGGAAACGCAGCAGCAGGGTCGTGACCACCATCGCATAGATGGTCTTTACGCCGAACGACGGGCCCAGCACCTTGAGGGCGATCAGCAGCAGGACGCCGTTGATGATGAAGAAGGAGTAGCTCACGTTGAAGCCGGTGCAATACTGGATGACGGCCGAAATACCGGTCACGCCACCGCCGACCAGCTGATGGGGCATGATGAAAACCACCCACGCGAGCACGTAGAAGACCAGGCCGAGGGTAATGATGGCGTAAGACTTGAAAGTCGCCAGGAATTTGTTCTTATCCATTAGCAGACGATATTGATGATTTTGCCAGGGACGACGATGACCTTGCGGATGGCAGCGCCCTGCAGATATTTCTCCGTTTCAGAAGCCTTGCGGACGGCGGCTTCCACTTCTTCCCGGCTCAGGTTCTTGGGCAGTTCGAGCAGGAAACGCATCTTGCCGTTGAACTGGACCGGATACTTGACGGTGTCTTCGACCGTGTAGGCGGCCACATACTGCGGGAAACGGGCAAAGCTGATGCTCTCTTCGTGGCCGAGTTTCTGCCAGAGTTCCTCGCAGATGTGCGGGGCAAAAGGACTGAGCACGATGAGCAGCGGCTCCAGGATCTCCCGCTTGTTGCTGTGCAGGTCGGCCAGATCGCCGACAGCGATCATGAAGGCGCTCACCGAGGTGTTGAACGAGAAATGCTCGATGTCGTCCTGGACCTTGCCGATCAGCTTGTGCAGCACCTTGAGCTCGGCCGGCGTTGCTTTCTCGTCGCTCACGGCAACATCGTCGCGGTCGTAGAAGAGTTTCCAGAACTTCCTGAGGAAGCGGTGGACGCCGTCGATGCCCTTGGTGTCCCAGGGCTTGCTCTGCTCCAGCGGGCCGAGGAACATCTCGTACAAGCGGAGGGTGTCGGCGCCGTAGCGGTCGCATACCTGGTCGGGGTTGACCACGTTGAACATCGACTTGCTCATCTTCTCGATGGCGCTGCCGCAGATGTACTGGCCGTCTTCAAGGATGAACTCGGCCGTAGCAAAATCGGGCATCCAGCGCCGGAAAGCCTCGGTATCGAGCTTGTCGCCGTCGACGATGTTCACGTCGACGTGGATCTCCGTGGTGTCGTACCGGTCTTTCAGGCCGCACGAGACGAAGGTGTTGGTATTTTTGACGCGGTAGACGAACTTGCTCTGGCCCTGGATCATACCCTGGTTGATGAGCTTCTTGAACGGTTCCTGCTCGCACACATAACCGCAGTCATAGAGGAACTTGTTCCAGAAACGGGAATAGATGAGGTGGCCCGTCGCGTGCTCGGTTCCGCCGATGTAGAGGTCCACGTCACGCCAGTACTCGTCGGCCTGACGGCCGACCAGGGCCTGATCGTTGTGCGGATCCATATAGCGGAGATAGTAGGCACTGCTGCCGGCGAAGCCGGGCATCGTGCTGGTCTCGATGGGATAGCCTTCATAGGTCCAGTCCTTGGCACGTGCCAACGGCGGTTCGCCACTTTCGGTAGGCAGGAACTTGTCGACCTCGGGCAGCTGCAGCGGCAGGCACTCGAACGGCATGGCCTGCGGAATCCCGTCTTTGTAATAAATCGGGAACGGTTCGCCCCAGTAGCGCTGGCGCGAGAAGATGGCGTCGCGGAGGCGGTAGTTGATCTTGCGGCGGCCCAGGCCGTGGGCCTCCACATAGTCGATGGCGGCCGGAATGGCCTCCTTGACGTCCATTCCGTTGAGGAAGCCGGAGTTGCACATCTTGCCCTCCTTGGCGTCGAAACTCGATTCGGAGATGTCGCTGCCTTCCACGACCGGAACGATGGGCAGATTGAACGCCTTGGCGAAAGCGTAGTCGCGGCTGTCGTGGGCCGGAACAGCCATAATGGCGCCCGTACCGTAGCCGGCCAGGACGTATTCGGATATCCATACCGGCACCTTTTCACCGGTGAGCGGATTGACGGCGTAGGAACCGGAGAACACGCCGGTGACCTTGCGGGTCTCGGCGATGCGCTCGCGCTCGGTCTTCTTCTTGGCCTGCAGCAGATAGGCCTCTACGGCTTCTTTCTGCTCCGGCGTGGTGAGTTTCTCCACCCAGTCGCTTTCCGGCGCGAGCACCATGAAAGTGACGCCGAAAACCGTATCGGCACGCGTGGTGAAAATCGTCATTTCATATTCCCTGTCACCGTTGAACACGTGGAACACCATTTCAGCACCCTGGCTTTTGCCGATCCAGTTGCGCTGCATCTCCTTGAGGGAGTCGGTCCACTCGAGGCTCTCGAGGCCCTGGAGCAGGCGCTCGGCATAGGCGCTCACGCGCAACTGCCACTGCTTCATCTTCTTCTGCTCCACGGGGAAGCCGCCGCGCACGGAGTAGCCTTCCTTCACCTCATCGTTGGCCAGCACGGTACCCAACTGCGGACACCAGTTCACCGAGGTCTCGCCCAGGTAGGCGATGCGGTACTGCATCAGGAGGTCGGACTGTTCCTTTTCGGAGAGACCGTCCCAGCGGCCTTCCGCCTTGAACTTTGCAATCAGCGTGTCGATCGGTTCAGCCTTGTCGGTTTCAGGATTGTACCAGTGGTTGAACATCTCGAGGAAAGCCCACTGCGTCCACTTGTAATAAGCCGGATCGCAGGTTCGTACCTCGCGGGACCAATCGTAGGAGAATCCGATGCGGTCCATCTGCTGGCGATAGCGGGCGATATTGGCATCGGTGGTCTTGGCAGGATGCTGTCCGGTCTGGATGGCGTACTGCTCGGCGGGGAGTCCGAATGCGTCGTAGCCCATCGGGTGCAGCACATTGAATCCCTTCAGGCGCTTGTAACGGCTATAGATGTCGCTGGCAATGTAGCCGAGCGGATGGCCGACGTGAAGCCCCGCACCGGAGGGGTACGGAAACATGTCAAGCACATAATACTTAGGTCTGGGAGAATCATTCCTGGCCTCGAACGTATGGTGCTCAGCCCAATACGCCTGCCATTTCTTTTCAATCTCTACGAAATTGTAATCCATTTGACGCCTGTTTGAAATTCAGGCGCAAAGATAGTTATTTCAGGCGAAATTCGACCGGAATGACGATTCTTGTGCGGACTTTCTCACCCTTGATCTGGCCGGGAATCCATTTCGGGGAGACGGAGACCACACGGACGGCCTCGTCGTCGAGCAACTCGTCGACCCCGTGCTCCACCATGACATTCGTCACGCTGCCGTCCTTTTCCACCACGAAACTTACGAGAACCTGTCCCTGGAGTTTCCCGCGGATGGCCCGTTCGGGATAGCGCAGATACTTGTACACCCAACTCGTGAGGAAATGCTTTTCATTGGAATGGAAAAACTGCGGCCGCACGTCGCACTCGGAGGCCGCATACACCCGATCAGCGCGTGCCTTCTGTTTCGCAGGATCGGCATCGCGCGACGAAATCTCGTCCTGATCGGCGAGCACCAGCAGAAAATGATACAGATAATTACAGGTAGCCTCCATCGCGGCATAGTCAAGCTGGCGCGGCGTATCGCGGATGGTACGGTGCTCGCGCGCCGTACCGCGTGTAAAAAGAAAAACCGGAATCTGGCGCTCATAAAACGCCAGGCAGTCGGAAGACACGGGCAACTCCCGGGACCGGACCGGCAACAGTGTCACAGGCTGCTCTTGCGTCTGGGTGAACAGATGGTTGTAATCCACATCGCCCAATTGGGAAAAACAGCTCAGCGGACGGTCGTTTCCGGTACGGCCCAGACAACTGAGGTCGACCATCGCATCCACGGCCCGGATCTCGCTGAAAGCCCTGTTGGCGAAATACCAGGCTCCGGCCATCCCCTGCTCGCCGGCGCCGAAGCCCACGAAAATCACCGAACGGCGGAAAAGACCGCTGTACTGCGCGACCATACGGGCCACTTCCAGCATGATGGCCACACCCGAGGCATTGCAGTCCGCCCCAGGAAAAACCTGGGTGACCGGTTCGCCGTCAATCGTCAGGGTATGGGTACCCAGATGGTCGTAACGGGCACCGACCACGATATACTCGCCGCGCAGCTCCGGATCAGAACCTTCGACGATGCCCACCACATTCCGGGAGCGGATGCTGTCGCCGCCGGCGGCAATGGCGAAATCCTGGCCGAGGCTGTCGGTAAGCATCAGCACGCCGGCATCGGCAAGTGCGTCATAAATGTAGCGCGCCGCAAGCCGCTCTCCCTCGCTGCCGGCCTTGCGGCCGTCAAGTTCTTCGTCGCACAGGGCGGCGACGTGTTGTCTCAGGGCAGGGGCAACAGCAAAATTCTGTGCGGCGAGCGTCGCCGCACAGAATTCAAGCATAAGGAGTATCGATAAAAATCTTTTCAATTATTTCTTGTAGAACGGCATCTTCACTACTTCGGCTTTCAGCAGTTTGCCGCGCACGTTGATGAAGATTTCGCTGCCGACTTTGTTGAAGGGAACATCTACATATCCCATGCCAATCGCCTTCTTGACGCTCGGGCCCATCGTACCGGAGGTCACGTGACCGATCTGCTTGCCTTCGGCGTCGCAGATAGGCATTTCGTGGCGGGCAATGCCACGGTCCACGAGCTCGAAGCCCACGAGCTTGCGCGTCAGGCCGGCTGCCTTCTGGTCAAGCAGGTACTGCTTGTCGATGAAGTCGCCCTTGACATCGTTGAATTTGGTGATCCAGCCAAGGCCGGCTTCCAGAGGGGAGGTGGTGTCGTCGATGTCGTTGCCGTAGAGGCAGAAACCCATCTCAAGACGGAGCGTGTCGCGGGCGCCCAGGCCGATGGGCTGGATACCGAACGGCTCTCCGGCCTCGAAGACGGCCTTCCACAACTTGTCGCCGTATTCATTGGGGGCATATACCTCGCATCCGCCGCTTCCCGTATAACCGGTAGTCGAAAGGATGGCGCCGGGGATGCCGGCCACCTCGAGTTCCTTGAACGTATAATACTCCATCGAAAGGATGTCTTCCTTGCAGAGCTTCTGCATCACTTCCATCGCCTTGGGGCCCTGGATGGCGAGCTGGCAGGTGGCGTCGGAGGCGTTCACCAGGTCCTTCCCGATTTCCAGTCCGAACTTCGGTGCGACAGAGCACAGATGGTTCCAGTCTTTCTCGATATTGGCGGCGTTGACGGCCAGCAGGTATTTCTCGGTGCTGAAGCAGTACGCGATGAAATCGTCCACGATACCGCCCTTGCCGTTGGGGAAGCAGGTGTACTGGGCTTTGCCCGGGAAGAGGACGGAAGCGTCGTTCGACGAGACATACTGCAGGAATGCCAGGGCTTTGGGGCCCTTGATCCAGATCTCGCCCATATGGGAGACGTCGAATACACCGACGCCTTCGCGGACACAGGCGTGTTCTTCATTGATTCCCTTGTATTGGATCGGCATGTTGTAGCCGGCAAACGGAGCCATCTTCGCACCCAGCGCGATGTGCTTTTCGGTAAATACGGTGTTTTTCATATTTCTTTGTGTAATTTTTGTTTCGTATCGTAAATCCAGGGATCGGTCGGGGCCAGATGCAGCCGCTTGAGCGTTGCCATATCACGGCGAATGTCATCCATGTCATCGCTCCCTTCCAGGCAGACCACCTTCAGACCGCTCTTGAAATCGAATGTCTTGACCTTGAGTCCGTTTTCCTCCAGCTTTTCGATGAAAATCTGTGCGCCTTCAGCACCGCGGAAAGCACCTGCGACCGCATAATAACGCTTGACCACAGCCGCTTCGGCGGCCGCTCTTGCGGCGGCTTCCTCAATCAGCAGGCGGGCCTTTTCCTCTTCGGCCGCAACAATGGAGTCGCGGACGGCCTGCTCACGTGCCTCCCGTGCGGCGCGCAGCACGGCCAGGTCGGCGGATGTGGGTTTGCCCAGCGAAGCGCGGATCAGGTCGCAACCTGTGGCCGTCATCGTCAGTACGGCCAGGCAGAGCGTCACGATCCCCGTTTGAAAGCGATGTTTTTTCATTATCTGGCAAAGATAGCATAAAAAACGTTATAAAAAGGTTAACTTTACGCGGTAAAGTCAAACGGATGGGGTATTTCTGGAAAAAAGCGTTCGTCCTTCTGATCGGCCTGGCTGTCGCCGGGTCGTCGTATGCCCGGGAAAGGGACACGGTCCGGATCGTATTCATCGGCGACGTGATGGCGCACGGGCCGCAGACGGCTGCCGCCCTCAAGCCCGGCGGAGACCGGACCAATCCCGCCGACTACGATTACAGCGCCTGTTTCCGGCACGTCCGGGACCGCTTCGATGCGGCCGATTTCGTCGTTGCCAATATGGAATTCCCCTGCGGCGTGACACCCTATTCGGGCTATCCGTTTTTCTCAGCCCCCCAAAGCCTTGCCTATGAAGCGAAGCGCTGCGGCATCGACCTGTTCCTGACCGCCAACAACCATATCTGCGACAAAGGCGCCGCCGGAATGGATAGCACGTATGTCGTCTATTCCCGTCTCGGCGTGCCTTTCACGGGACTGTACCGCTCCGAAGGCGAGGAGTACGAAACCAACCCGATGATCGTCAACATCCGGGGCATCGACGTTGCCTTCATCAATTTCACCTACGGGACCAACGGCCTCCCGGTCCCCCGTCCCTGGCGGGTGAGCCTGCTCGACTCCACCCACGTGAAGGAAGTCGTCGCACGCGCAAAGCAGCGCGGCGCAGAGTTCATCGTCGCGCTGCCGCACTGGGGAGAAGAATACCACCAGAAGCCCAACGCCTCCCAGCGGCGGTGGGTGGAAATGCTGTTCCGGAACGGCGTCGATGCCGTGGTCGGAGCCCATCCCCACGTCGTTCAGCCCGCGGAATTCCGCCCGCCCCATGCCGTCGCGTATTCGCTGGGCAATTTCATGTCGAACCAGAGCGACGTGAACACGCAGATCGGAATGTTATACGAAATTACGGTCGTGCGTGACGAAAAGGGAAATGTGTCCATCGCGGACGCCGTCCCCACTTATCTCTGGTGCTCCCGGCGCAGAATGCTGGAAAAGAATTATACCGTCATCCCCATCCTGGAATGGATCGGCCGGCGCGACCAATGGCTCGACAAGAGCGATTACGACAAAATGATCCGGGAATGGGAAGGCATCAAAAAGACATTCGGATTATAACCATATGGAAAAAACCATCCTGCTTGAAGAGATCGACCCGATCGACATCTACGGAATCAACAACCGCCTGTTCGACCTGCTGGCCAGCCACTATCCCAAAATCAAGGCCGTGGCGCGCGGTGCCGAAATCTACCTGATGGGCCCGCAGAGTGAACTCGACGATTTCGAGGAAAAGATCACGATGCTGCGCCAGAGGAGGATGACCAAGAGCGTACTTACGGAATACGACATCGAAGCACTGTTTGAAGGATCCGAACGGACTGCCGATGCAAGCGATCCGGGATCGGAAGCGGTAGCCGGCAACATCATCCTCTACAGCAACGAAGGCCGGCCGATCAAAGCCCGCACGCCGAATCAGAAAAGGATGGTCAGCGAATCGCAGCGCAGCGACCTGGTTTTCGCCCTCGGACCTGCGGGCAGCGGAAAGACCTATACCGCCATCGCCCTGGCCGTCCGCGCCCTGAAGAACCGGGAAGTGCGAAGGATCATCCTCACCCGTCCCGCCGTGGAAGCCGGCGAGCGGCTCGGCTTCCTGCCGGGCGATCTCAAAGACAAACTCGATCCGTATCTGCAGCCGCTGTACGACGCGCTGGGCGACATGATCCCGGCCAAACGGCTCCAGTCTTTCATGGAAGAAGGCATCATCCAGATTGCGCCATTGGCCTATATGCGCGGACGCACCCTTGACCGGGCCTTCGTCATCCTCGACGAGGCGCAGAACACGTCGCTGGGTCAGCTCAAAATGTTCCTCACTCGCATGGGCAGCGACGCCAAGTTCATCGTCACCGGCGATCCCACGCAGATCGACCTGCCGAACAAAGCCGACTCAGGCCTGATGCGCGGCGTGGAACTTGTCCGCGACATCAAAGGAATCAGTATCGTAGAATTCGGAAAAGAGGATATCGTCCGGCACCCGCTCGTTACAAAGATTGTGGATGCGTTCGAACGCATCTGACGCTGACACGCAGCTCGTCTTTGGAAGCAAAGCCCAACGGGAAGCTGTCCAAATCGTAATAGATGTACCGATAATACGCCTGGTCCGCGTTCTTCTCCTCGGAAGTCCACCAGCAGCCATATTCGTTCAGTCCCTGGACATCGTTGCTGTCCTTTGCACCGAAACCGAGCGGAATCGCGTTCCAGCCAAGGGAATTGGAATGCAGATTGTCGGGAGAATACGGCCACATCCGCTCACCGTTCAGGCGCGCATCGGCTGAAGCCTTGGCACCCAAACCCTTCCAGTCATCGAAAAAGCCCACGGAAACCCCACCGTTCATCGCCGCGGCCAGGGACTCCCAGTCTGCCTGTGTAGGAAGGCGCCATCCTTCCGGACAGGCGGCAGCTGCTTCCTCCCAGGTGTAGAAACTGCCGAACATCTGCGCCGTAGCGGGCGAAGACCGGAAAGGAACGCCCGTCCCCTGCCAGGCCAAGTTCTGGCTGAACCAGTCCAGGCCGCCGGCCTGGACATAGCGGTAGGTATGGCCGTCACGGGGATCGGTAAAGGTCAGATGGCTCTTGTACAGGCCGCTAAGCGACGTGTTCCAGGTCGTATCGACCGTCGTGACCGCCTGTGTGGTGGAAGAGATAAAGAACCCGGACGCCAGGGATACGGCCGTGACGTTGAACACGCCGAGACTGTCGGGGAAGCGGACTGAAACCTTGCGGGCCGAAAGCGTATCGGCATAGACGCCCGGAATGTACCACTTGTAGATGACTTCCTTGGGATAGATGATGCCGGAAGCGCTCATCGTGACCGTTTCGCCTTTAAGAACGTAATACGGAATATCATAAACGACAGTGCCGGACATCGATTCCGACGTAATCTCCTCTTCTTCTTTTTCGGCACAGGAGACGACACACGCCAACAGGACGGCGAGAGTCATCAGCCAGGCGGATTTTTTAATCAGGTTCATCGATTTTCTCCACATTACAACTTGCAAAGATGCACAATTAATCGTAATTTTGCAATAGTCGCCAACAGACTAAAACCGTGCCACCGTCTATGTCCCACCCTGCTTTCCGGTCTTTCCGCCCGCTGGCTTTTCTGGCCGCCGTTCTTTTGTTGGCCGGCGGTTGTCACGGTACGCAATCCTATATACGCATCGAAGGATTCGCACAGGGAGGCACCTACCACGTCATCTGCAGTCCTGACGTGCGTCTGCGGGAGCCGCAACTCCGCGCACGCATCGACTCTCTGCTGGTGGAAATCGACAATACGCTGAGCGGTTACAACAAGGGGTCCCTGCTTTCACGCATCAACTCCGGAGAAGACCTGCCACTCAACGGCCTGTTCCTCGGCTGCTTCAACCGGTCGAAGGAAATTTGGGCCGAAAGCGGGGGCGCTTTCGATCCGTCCGCCGCACCGCTGTTCGATCTCTGGGGCTTCGGCTTCACAGAAAAAGGAACCGTACGGCAGGAAGCCATCGATTCTATTCTCGCCTTCGTGGGAATGGACCGGCTTTCGCTCGAGAAGCGGGACGACGGAATCCACCTCGTCAAAGCCGATCCCCGCATGCGGCTTAACTTCAATGCAATCGCACAGGGTTACTCGGCCGATGCGGTGGCGGCGCTGCTTGATGCCGCCGGCTGCGGAAACTATCTGGTCGATATCGGCCGGGAGATCCGCTGTAAAGGCCTGAACGCTTCCGGCGAGCCATGGCGCGTAGGGCTCGACCGGCCCAGCGACGGCAATATGGATGAAGGCCGCGACCTGCAGGCCATTATCCACGTGTCTGACTGCGGAATCGTCACTTCGGGCAACTACCGCAAATTCTATATCGAGAACGGGCGGAAATACGCCCATACCCTCGATCCGGCGACCGGCCGGCCCGTCACACACAATCTACTGAGCGCCACCGTCATAGCCGGAGACTCTACTACGGCCGACGCATACGCAACCTGGCTGATGGTCATCGGGGAGGAACGGGCACGCGAACTGCTCGCCGTCCGGCCGGATATCGAAGCCCTGCTGGTTTACGACAAGGACGGGCAAATGTGCGTTTTCCAGACGAACAACATCAATACGACAGACATACAATGAACAGACGAGACTTCCTCAAGACATCGGCTCTGGGTGTGGCAGCCGTCGGAATCACCGGGCTGACCGGCTGCAAGGTCACGACCAGACAATCCTTTGACGTCCTCATCAAGAACGGCGTCATCCACGCCGGCGACGGCAAGGCTCCCATCACAGGCGACATCGCCATCCGGGGCGGAAAGATTGCCGCCATCGGCAAAGACCTCGGCAAAAGCGCCGACACGATCGTCGACGCCCACGGCCTGGTCGTTTCACCGGGATTCATCGACATCCATACCCATACCGACACCAATCTGTTCCTCGCACCCAAGGGAGACAGCCGCATCTTCCAGGGCATTACCTCCGAAGTAGGCGGGAACTGCGGTTACTGTCCTTTCGTTTACAGTGACGAGGCGTGGGAAGGACGCAAGGACCGCCCGCGTCACGGAGGTCCTGCCTGGCGCGACATCGACGGCTTCTATCAGCGGCTGACAGAAAACAAGATCGGCATCAACTATTCCAGCCTTGTCGGCCACGGCGACGTACGCGAAGCGGTCGTCGGCCCCTACAATGTGCCGGCCACCGACGAGGGCCTGAAAAAGATGTGCGAGATTCTTGACCACCAGCTGGATCTGGGCGCCATCGGTCTTTCCTACGGCCTGGAATATGCACCGGGCTGCTATTGCGACACCCGGGAGATGGTAGAGCTCAACAAAGTCGTAAAGAAGCACAATGCGCTCTATACCATCCATATGCGTAATGAGGACGACCACGTCCTCGAAGCGATGGACGAAGCTATCGAAGCTGCCCGTCAATCTGGCGCCCGCCTTGAGATTTCCCACCTGAAGGCTCAGAACCCGGCTAATTTCGATAAGATCGACGAGATGCTCAGGAAGATCGACGATGCCTATGCCGAAGGTATTGACATTGCATTCGACCGATATCCGTACACAGCCTTCTCCACCGGCTTCACGTCTTTCATTCCCATCGAACTGCGCGACGGGACGTCCGAAGACATCTATGCCCGCCTGAACGACAGAGCCACCTGTGAGAAAATCAAGAAATACGCCTATAGCCGCCTGGAACGCTTCGGCGGGCCGCAGCAGGTCGTCGTAGCCGGCTGCAACGATCCGGCCAATGCCGTTTATGCCGGCAAGAACCTGGCGGAATGCTGCAAGATTTCCGGGATGGACGAATGGGAGATGATCCGCTATCTGTTGATTTCCGAGAAACTGGAAGTCAATCAGGCGACATTTGCGATGAAGGAAGAAAACCTCAAGAAGATCTATGCACACCGGCTTTCGATGCCCGCCTCCGACGGCAGTGTCTATTCTCCGGAAGGACCTCTGGGCAAGGAACTCCCCCACCCGCGTTCCTATGGCACCTTCCCGCGCTTTTTCGAACAGTTCGTCCGGAAAGACAAGGTCCTCGACCTGGCCACGGCCATCTGGAAGTGCACGGGTCTGCCGGCCTCACGCATCAAACTCAAGGAAAGGGGCCAGCTCATCCCGGGCTACGCGGCCGACATCACGGTCTTCGATCCGGAAACCATCGCCGACTTGTCCACCTATGCCAATCCGCATATTTTCCCGGCAGGCATCGTCCATGTGTTCGTAAACGGTGTCCACACCATCAAGGAAGGCGCCCACACCGGCGCCCTCTCCGGCGTAGTTTTGGACAACGGTCAACTGAATCGTTGAAAGTCAACCGATTAGAAGATATAATCTTCATCTTTTTTTAAAATCTTTCCGATTTTACAAAAAAATATCCCCGGCCTGAATCCGTTCAAGCCGGGGATAAAAGTAAATGGCGCGGAGACTAGAAGCGGGCACGGATGCCGAACTGGAAGATGCCCTGCATACCGACACCGAGTTCCATGAAACCGCTGAAGCCACGACCCACTTCCATACCGATCAGCGAAGCGTGGAAAGTCGGGAGAAAATGCGTCTCGTAAGGCGCGTCGTCTTCCACCGTCTTTGCACCGAGCATCATCACGCCCAAACCGACTTTGGAATACATGCCGAAAATATCCGAACGGGTCCGGAACCAGTCGAATTTGCCCGTACCCATCAGAGTGAACACATCGAGTGACAGATCCGCAGTTCCCGTCTGGTCGGTCATTTTGACACCCGCATTGTAAAAGCCGAGCGCGCCGCCGACCGAAACGACCCGGTTGAGCTGATGGGCATACCCCAGATTGATCCAGCCCCGCGTTCCCGAATTGCGCACGATCAGAACGTCTTCCTCATCGGAAAGGCTGGAGATGAAACCGGCCTTGGAGACAACCGAGCTGAAAGCGGAACCAAGCAGGGACACGCCATAGCCGACAGAGATCTCATTGGGAGCATACTCCTTGTAGTACGGCTGCGCCTGCGCTTTCGGTACCGCCAGGAGAAGGCAAAAAGCCAAAACAGCAAAAATGATCTTTTTCATCAGTATGTTTATTTGGTTATTTGTCCGTATTTTTCCGACTGTTCGCGCACCAGCGCATCCAGGACGTCGGGGTCGAAATAGTTGATCTTCATCGCGCGCTTGACGGCGGCAAGCGTGTCGGCAGCAGCCGCACGGGCAACCTCAGAACCTTTGCGAAGCACCTCGTACACATAGGGTATGTCACTTTCAAGTTCTTTGCGGCGATGGCGGATCGGTTCCAGTTCCTCATTAAGGATAGCATTCAGGAAATTCTTGCACATCACGTCGCCCAGGCCGCCGGCGCGGTACTGCGCCTTCATCTCGTCGAGCGAGTGGAATTCGAAACTAGCCTTGCGGCCCTTGAAGCAGTCGGCGTAGCGCACGAAATGCTCCGGACGGCAGAAGGCGTCGAGATAAGTGAAGACGGTGTTTCCTTCGACTTTCCCGGGATCGCTCACCTGCAAGTGGCCCGGATCGGTGTACATTCCGCGAACCTTGGCCGCGACCTCTTCCACCGAATCCGACAGATAAATGCAGTTGCCAAGCGATTTGCTCATCTTGGCCTTGCCGTCGGTACCGGGCAGGCGCAGGCAAGCGGCATTGTCGGGCAGCAGGATTTCGGGCTCCACGAGCGTTTCGCCGTAGGTGGCGTTGAACTTGCGGACGATCTCACGGGTTTGCTCGATCATCGGCTCCTGGTCCTCGCCCACAGGAACGGTCGTGGCCTTGAAAGCGGTGATGTCGGCTGCCTGGCTGATGGGATAGCAGAAGAATCCGACCGGCGTTCCGGCCTTGTTGTCGGCACCTTCCGCATCGTTGAAGCCACGCATCTGGATTTCTGCCTTGACGGTCGGATTTCGCTGCACGCGCTGCACGGTGACCAGATTCATATAGAAGAACGTCAATTCAGTCAGCTCACTTACCTGCGACTGGATGAACAGTACGGATTTCTCAGGGTCAAGGCCGCAGGACATATAGTCCAGTGCAACCTCGATTATGTTCTGCCGCACTTTTTCGGGATTGTCGGCATTGTCGGTGAGCGCCTGCGCGTCGGCGATCATGATGAAAATGCGGTCGAACGCGCCGGAATTCTGAAGTTCCACGCGACGGCGCAGCGAACCCACATAGTGACCGATATGCAGACGGCCCGTGGGACGGTCGCCGGTCAAGATAATCTTACCCATCAACTAGTCTTTTACGTCTTTGAGTTTCTCGCGGATTTTGGCTTCGATCTCGTCGGCCAGCTGCGGATTGTCTTTCAGCAGCGCTTTGACCGCATCGCGGCCCTGGGCCAGTTTGGAATCCTCGTAGCTGAACCACGAGCCGCTCTTCTTGATCACATCGAGTTCCACGCCCAGGTCGACGATCTCACCGATATGCGAGATGCCTTCGCCGAATACGATATCGAACTCGGCCTTCTTGAACGGCGGCGCCATCTTGTTCTTGACGATCTTGGCCCGGGTACGGTTGCCCGTAGCTTCATCACCATCTTTGATCTGGGTCACGCGGCGCACGTCGATGCGTACCGACGCGTAGAATTTCAGCGCGTTGCCGCCGGTGGTCGTTTCGGGATTGCCGAAGAGGATGCCGATCTTCTCGCGGAGCTGGTTGATGAAGATGCAGCAGGTATTGGTTTTCGAGATATTCGCCGTGAGCTTGCGCAGCGCCTGGCTCATCAGGCGCGCCTGGAGTCCGACCTTGTTGTCGCCCATCTCTCCTTCGATCTCCGCTTTCGGCGTAAGGGCCGCTACGGAATCGATGACGATGATATCGATGGCGCCGCTGCGGATAAGGTTGTCGGCAATCTCGAGGGCCTGCTCGCCGTTGTCGGGCTGCGAAATGAGCAGCGTGTCGATGTTGACGCCCAGATTGACGGCGTAGGTGCGGTCGAAAGCGTGCTCGGCATCGATGATGGCGGCGATGCCGCCCTGTTTCTGTGCCTCGGCGATGGCGTGGATGGCCAGCGTGGTCTTACCGCTCGATTCCGGGCCGTAAATCTCGATGACGCGGCCGCGCGGATAACCGCCGATGCCCAGGGCGTGGTCGAGGGCGATGGAACCCGTCGCGATGGTAGAAACCTCTGCGGTAGGCTGGTCTCCCATCTTCATGATGGTGCCCTTGCCGAAATCCTTCTCAATCTTGGCGATGGTCGCCTGCAGCGCTTTCATCTTTTCGGCACCCGTGTTCGTCATTGCTTCGTTTTCTTTTGACATACTTTTTGGTTTAATAAAGGTTAATACATCGCTGGTTCATTCCTGCCATCCCTGCAAAGATACTATTTTTGTGGGAAATTGATTGCTTTTGTCGTAAATTTGCAGGAAGACCTGCGGCAACAACCGATGAAAACGAGTTTATTGGGCAAAACGCTCCCGGAGCTGCAGGACATCGCGCAACGGGAGGGACTCCCCGGCTATGCCGGGAAGCAGATGGCTCAATGGCTGTACGGGAAGCGTGTCGTCAGCATCGAAGCGATGACCAACCTTTCCAAGGCGGTCCGCGCGACACTGTCCGAACGCTACGAAGTGGGGCGCATCCGTCCCCTGGAGGCTTTCACTTCCTCCGACGGGACCCGGAAGTATCTTTTTCCCACCAGGGTGGAAGGAAAATTCATCGAAACCGTGATGATTCCGCAATATGAAGACGGTTCTGAAGGCGGACTGGCCCGCGCCACGGCCTGCGTCTCCTCGCAGATCGGCTGCAAGATGAACTGCCGTTTCTGCATGACAGGCCGCGGCGGATTCCACGGCCAGCTCACGGCCGCGGAAATCCTCTCCCAGCTGATGGATATCGACGAGGCCGACCAGTTGACCAACGTCGTCTTTATGGGAATGGGAGAACCGCTGGACAACTGGGACGAGGTATCCCGGGCGCTGGAAATCATCACGGCCGAGTGGGGACTGGGCTGGAGTCCGAAGCGCGTCACACTCTCGACCATCGGTGTGCTCCCCAACCTGCGGCGCTTCCTGGATGAGAGCCGCTGTCATCTTGCCGTCAGTCTCCACAATCCCTTCCCGGCCGAACGGGAAGCGCTGATGCCCGTGCAGAAAGGCTGGCCGCTGGCCGAAGTGCTGTCCCTGATCCGCCAATACGATTTTTCGGGTCAGCGACGCGTCAGTTTCGAGTACACCCTGTTCGCGGGCGTCAACGATACAGCCCGCCACGCCGAAGCCCTGGCACGCCTGCTGCGGGGAATTCCCTGCCGGGTCAACCTGATCCGCTTCCACGCCATTCCCGACTCTCCCCTTCGGACTGCCGACGCGGCATCCATCACATCCTTCCAGGCCCGGCTCCAGAAAGCGGGCATTACCACCACACTGCGCGCTTCGCGCGGCGAAGACATCCTGGCAGCCTGCGGCCTGCTCGCCGGCCGCGGCCTGAAAAAAGCTAAAACGGAACTTGTATGAAAAAACTGCTGACTACCGTCCTTCTGTTTACAATCCTGCTTCCCGCCCTCTGGGCCGAAGAGACTAATCCCGAAGCCGCACCGCAGCGGAAACGGCCGAAAGTGGGCATCGTCTTCTCCGGAGGCGGCGCCAAGGGCATGTCGCATATCGGCGCCCTGAAAGTCATCGAAGAAATGGGTATTCCCGTAGACTATGTGGTGGGAACGAGTATCGGTTCCATTATCGGCGGTTTCTATGCCCTTGGCTACAATGCCGACGAGCTGGACTCCCTTGTCAGGTCCCAGAACTGGGATCTGCTGATGAAAGATCAGGTCGCCCGCCGCGACATCGCTTTCGCGTTCAAGGAAGACAACGACCGATATATCCTGTCCATTCCTTTTTACAGCCATAAGAACCTGACTGAGGAGACGGAGGCCCAGAAGGGGAGCCGCGGCATTCTCCGCAATGTACCGGGCGCCCTTGTCAGGGGGCAGAACCTCGACCAGCTTTTCACCAAACTCTCTGTCGGCTATCAGGACGACATCGACTTCAACACGCTGCCCATTCCGTTCGCCTGCGTAGCCGTGGACCTCAACACCAAAGAGGAGGTGGTTTTCCATAGCGGAAACATTGTCACCGCCATCCGTGCCAGCATGTCGATTCCGGCTTACTTCACCCCTGTGCGATTCGGCGACAAGTATTTGGTCGACGGCGGCATGCTCAACAACCTGCCTGTCGACGTGGTCAAGGAAATGGGGGCCGATTATGTCATCACCATCGACCTGCACCATTTCAAGAAAGAACGGCCCGATACAGACCAGACCCTTCCGGAGATGGTCGCCTCGCTGCTCAGCATGATGAATGGCGAAAAATATCATTCCGGCCGCGCAAATTCCGACATCCTCATCGAACCCAACACCAGCGCCTACAGCGTGCTGGATTTTGACGATGCCAGTGTAGACGCCCTTGTCGACAGCGGACGGGTAGCCGCACTCAAGGTGGCCCCGCAACTTCGTTCCCTGGCCGCTCATTTGAAGGAATACGCCAACGACCCTCAGCAGCGTCCTCCCCACGCCATCGACCTCAACCGCGATTCCGTCAGAATATCCCAGCTTGAAATCCAGGGAACCAACCCCAAGGAGATGGCCTGGCTCCTGTCGAAAACCGACATCGCCCCCGGCAAGTATATTTCGGGAGACGACATGGACCGGGCGATGAGTTTCTTCTACAATACCCGCTGTTTCAACAAGGCGAGCTATTTGATGGCAGGCAACGACAAAGAGGGATACCAGCTCAAGATCGACCTGGAACCCCAGCGGATCCACGAAGCCAACCTGGGATTCCGCTTCGACAGCGAGGAGATGGCATCCATCCTTCTGGGTATCAACCTCAATAAGCGCAGGCTGTTCGGCTCGAAATTCGATTTCGAACTGGAACTCGGAGTCAATGCCAACGGGACCTTCCGCTACGGCTATACTTTCCGCAACCTGACACGGCTGAACGCGATGGTAAAGCTGCATCATACGAGCATGGACGTCTACGACGACCTCTCCATCTATAAGGAGGAGCCGGCGCCTTACGAGTATGGCCTGGACTGCACGGAACGCCACAACCTGTTCCGTTCCGAAGTCAACTACCAGATTACCGGCTGGCGGAACGCCGACATCCGGATCGGCGGACGATATGACAATATGCAAATCAGGAGCATGTCGGCCGTGAATTTCGTGGATTTCCTCTATTCGGAGCAATCTGTCAACGGATTTGCCAGCTGGCAATTCGACAATATGGATAACTTCTACTTCCCCGCCCACGGCCTGAACATCCGGCTGGAAGCCGGGGCATATTATGGTTGGGGTCATACTGACAACGAGAACGGAGAGCGCGAGTTCTACGACACCCATTTCTATGAAGCCCGGTTCGACATGAAGGCCGCCATCCGGCTCGGAAGCCGGACAACCCTGATTCCCCAACTCTGGAACCGATGGCTGTCCGTCAGTCCGTTCGGCATCTATCAGAATCTCGTCGGAGGCACGAGGTACGGCCGCTATATCTCGTCGCAGTTGCCTTTCATCGGCATCAATCACGTCTACCGTACCTACGACAAGGTAGACATCGCCCGGGCCGACCTGCAGATCAACCTGTTCAAGCAGCATTACCTGACGCTGTACGCCAACTATATGTTTGAATGGGATTATTTTCGGTCGGAATTCCTATACGATCAGCACGTCGGCGTCGGAGCCGGCTACGCGGTCAACACCATCATTGGACCAATCCAGTTCATCCTCCACTGGTCCAACCTTTCCAGAAGCCTCGGGGCTCATTTTTCATTGGGCTTTGATTTCTAAAAAATGTGCTGTATGAAACGGTTTCTCACAATCACGTTCCTGCTGCTGACCATCCTGCCGGCTTTTGCGCAAAGGCCCAAGGTAGGTGTGGTGCTCTGCGGAGGCGGGGCCAAGGGCGCCGCGCACGTGGGTGTCCTGAAAGTATTGGAAGAAAACAACATTCCGATCGACTACATCGTCGGAACGAGTATGGGCTCCATCATCGGCGGTCTCTACGCCATCGGATATTCTGCCGCAGAACTCGATTCGCTGATCATGGCCCAGGACTGGAATTTCGTGATGAGCGACCGGATCCCGCGCAGCAGCCGGTCCTTCCAACGCAAACGCACACAAGACGAATATACGCTCCGTATCCCGTTCGGGGCAGGCGATTACAGCCGGCTCAGCGCCTCGATGCAGCGGCGGCCTGAAGAAACCTCATTCCTGAGCAACATCCCGCTCGCGATGGTGGACGGACAGAACATTTACAATCTGTTCACCAAACTCTCGGTGGGCTATCAGGACTCTCTCGACTTCTCCCTTATGCCCATTCCCTTCGCCTGCGTGGCCGTCGACGTGATCGGGAAAAAGGAAGTGGTCTTCAAAAGCGGACACTTCGTCGATGCCATCCGTTCGTCAATGGCCATCCCCGGATACTTCTCGCCGGTCCGTATCGGCGATATGGTACTCATCGACGGCGGCGCCCTCAACAACTATCCGGTTGACGTTGCCCGCGAGATGGGCGCCGACATCATCATCGGCGTCAAACTGGGTGAACTCGACAATAAGGAGCCGGTGATCGAAAACATCGGCGACCTCGCGCTCGAGGTGATGGACCTCTATATGGACACCAAACTCGCCCACGCCATCGAGGATACCGACATCCTCATCACGCCCAGTACAAAAGGGTTCAATACGCTGAGTTTCGACACACAAAGCCTGCGCACTCTGATAGACAACGGAGAAGCCGCCGCACGGAACAAAATAGAAGAACTCCAGAAGCTGAACGATAGTCTCAGCCGCTCCGAGCAGATGTTCATCGGTCCGAAAAAGGCGCCGGAGCACTATAGGAAGGCCATCCGGCTTGACCGCGACTCCATCACCCTGGGCATTGTGAGTTACAACGGACTCAAGCCGAAAGACGTCCACCTGTTGCTGGACAGAAGTCCCCTCAAGCCGGGTGCGCGCATCAGCGGACAGGACCTGGAAAGGGAGGTAACCCGCTTTTACAATACGGCGGCTTTCCAGTCGGTGACCTATTTGCTCCGCGGCCAGACCGACCCGTATGACCTGGAGCTCAATTTCGTGGCGGGCCGTCCTTCGGAAATGGGACTGGGCTTCCGGTTCGACAGCGAGGAGGTAGCCGCCATCCTGCTCGGTGTTGACATCAACGCAAATACGCTCTACGGCTCGAAGTTCTCGGCCAAGGCCAAACTGGCCTACAACATGCAGGCCGAGTTCAAATACTCCTATGCTTTCCCTTCGCTGGCCCAGGTCGGCGTCGGATACGGCGTCCGATCCTCGAACCTCAACATACTCAACAAGGGAATGGTCAGCAATATGGGCTTCACCAACCATGCCGTGACCGCAGCCTTCTCGACCAGCAACGTCCGAGACATCGACATCAAAATGGGCGCACGTTTCGATTATTATATGTACCGGCGCCTGCTCTCCGAAGGAGAGTTGTTTCCGAATTACGATATGGACCTGGACCGGAACAAATTCCTGAGCGCGTTCATCCAGGCGGAAGTGGACCGCCGCGACCAGAAGTACTATCCTACAAGCGGCTTCGACCTCAATGCGAAATTCAACTACTATCTTAACAAGCCTTTCGGCAGCGGCTTCACCAATTTCAGCGCAATCCAGGCTCATTTCAGCGGAGTCGTCCCGTTCGGGGACAGGGTGGCTTTCATCCTTTCGCTCGACAACCGCACCCTGATCGGCAAGGAAGTACCGCTGATCTACGGAAACTTCATGGGCGGCTTCGTCGCCGGACGATATCTCGACCACCAGATCCCGTTCCTCGGATTCACCCATACCCACCTGTTCAAGAATGTACTGGCCATCGCCACGCTCGACACACGTGCCCGGATCTTTGACAACCACTACGTCTACGCATCCGCGTCCTATGCACAGGATTTCGTAAAAATCAAGGAAGCCTTCCAAGATACGCCCGTGATCGGTGTCCGGCTCGGTTACTCCTACAACTCGGTCATCGGCCCGTTGTCGGCCGACGTCATCTGGTCGAACTACGCCCATGCCGTCGGTGCCTACGTATCGATCGGCTACACTTTCTGACAATGGAAAAGGACGTAATGCTCGGCCGGATGATGCGCCTCTGCGCCCGGAGTGAACACTGTCGCGCCGACATCCGCCGAAAGCTCGCCTGCCTTCCGGCAGACGAACGGGAAGAAGTGCTTGAAACGCTCTGTCGGGAAGGCTATCTCGACGATGCCCGTTTTGCCCGTGCCTTCGCGCGGGATAAAAGTTCCCTGCAGGGTTGGGGAAATCTCAAAATTAGCGTAGCTTTGCAACAGAAAGGCATCGCGCCCGACGACATTGCCGCCGCGCTCGGGGAAATCGACGCGAATGCGGCCTCCGGCCGGCTGGAGCAGTTGCTGCGTGCCAAATGGAACGCTCTGCGCGGTGAGACCGATCCGCACAAAAAAGAGGCGAAACTCTTGCGGTACGCCCTCGGACGCGGCTATAATTACGATCAGATCCGAAAAGTATATGACAACATCAGAAGAGATTAAGCTGCTCAAGCAGCGGATAGAGATGTTGGGGAGGTTTCTTTGACATCCCCGCGAAACGAGCTGAAGTAGCTGAGAAACAAGCCAAAACGACGGCACCGGATTTCTGGGACGACCCGAAGGCCGCCGAAACATTCCTAAAGGGAGTTTCCGCGGTGAAGTATTGGGTGGACGGCTATGACGCGCTGGAAGCGGGCTACGCCGACCTGGAGACACTGCTGGACTTCGGGGAAGATGCCGCCGATGACATCGACGCTGCTTACAGGGACCTCGTCGAAAAGGTCGAAGCGTTGGAACTGCGCAATATGCTGGGGGCCGAAGGAGACAATCTGGGCGCCGTGCTGACCATCAACTCAGGTGCCGGCGGCACCGAAGCGAACGACTGGTCGGCGATGCTGATGCGGATGTACACCCGCTGGGGGGAAAGGAACGGCTACAAGATGACAACCACCGAATTCGTGGAAGGCGACGAAGCCGGCATCAAATCGTGCACCATCCAGTTCGAAGGAGACTATGCCTACGGCTATCTGAAAGCCGAAAACGGCGTGCACCGGCTGGTGCGTATCTCCCCCTACAACGCCCAGGGAAAACGGCAGACTACCTTCTCGTCGGTCTTCGTCTACCCGCTGGTCGACGACACCATTCAGATCGAAATCAATCCCGCCGACCTGGAATGGGACACTTTCCGATCATCGGGTGCCGGCGGTCAGAACGTCAACAAGGTCGAGACGGGCGTGCGCGTGCGGCACATCCCCACGGGCATCGTCGTCGAGAATACCGAGACCCGCTCCCAACTCGACAACCGGCAGAACGCCCTGCGAATCCTCAAGTCGCACCTCTACGACCTGGAACTCAAGAAACGTCAGGAAAAGCAGGCGGAACTCGAAGGCCAGAAAAAGCGCATCGAGTGGGGATCCCAGATCCGTTCCTATGTGCTGCACCCCTATAAGATGGTCAAAGACCTGCGCACCGGTTATGAAACCTCCGATACGCAGGCCGTACTTGACGGGGATCTCAACCCCTTCATGAAAGAATTCCTGATGCGAAACGACCTATAAGTTGCGTCCGTACAGCACACGGGCCGCATCGGGCGCCATTTTTCCGTCCGAGTGGCCGACTCCGGGTGCGTAGGCTTTCTCCCAGTTGAAGGGAACGCCGCGACGTGCCGCATCCTCCTTGCAGAATTCGAAGAACGTCTCTCCTCTTTCCAGGCGGGTAAGACCCTGCGCGTCCGCTTCCGGCGTCTGGCGCAGGGAAGATTGCCGCAGCGTGTCGGCATCGCCCAAAAGAACGATCATCCGTTTCCCATAAAAGGCGTCAACATCAGTCCCGATCTTTTCGGCACTGTCGCCGATCCCGTAGGGATAATCGATCGTGTCGGTCGGGAAAGTATACCAGCCGGCATTGGCTGCCACAGCCAGGTCCACCTCCGGCGTGTCATTGAACAGCAGGTAGCGGTGGACAAACTGTCCGCCGGCCGAATGGCCGTAAATATTGTACTTTTTGGCCCGGGAAAGGCTGTTGTCTTTGAAAAAATGGAAAATCTCGCTGATGATCGGATAGGTCATTTCATCCTTGGAAACGAATGCTCCCGATTCATCCTTGACATTTCCCTGCTGGTAGGCGATTTCCGGAAACGCCTCCTCACTGAAAAACGGCGTCAGCACGATGAATCCGTACTGGTCGGCAAGTTTCGCCCAATGGTTGCGGTAGCCGTCGGCGTTGCGGCCCATGCCGTGCATTACGACCTGGACGGGCATCGTGCGGACATCGCCGGCGGGAATGTGATAATAGATTTCTATCGTCTTACCCGCATACGGGCCCCGGCAGGAAAAGGGAACACTCCCGGTCCCTTCCGTAAAAAGCAATTCTTTGCTCCCGCAGGAAAAGAGCAGGACGGCGGCAATCAGCAGTGATGCCGGAATGAAAAACGACTTACGATTCATACACTTTCTTTCCTTTTGCATATACACTATGTATCGAAAGGTCCTCGTCGAGGACTACGAAATCGGCGTCGCAGCCGACCGCAATCCGTCCCTTCCCCTTTAAAGAGAGATTCCGTGCCGGATTGGACGTAACCAGCCTCAGGGCCGATTCCAAAGGAAGGATACCGTCGTGCACCAGCGCGACCATCTCCTTGTAATTGAGCGTAAGCGGAGCCGGCGTGTACGTAATGGCCCCGGTGACGGGATCTTCCCGGCGGACGCCGCCGTGGCCGTCGCTGGAGAAAGTCAGGTTCGATAGCGGAGCGCCTGCTTCCAGCGCCAGTCCCACGGCCTTGTGCGCATCGGTGAAGCGCGTTCCGCCTGTGGAAATGTCCATCATTCCGCCCTTCTTCGCGAACTCCACACAGGCGTCGAACAGCGGCCGGGTACGGCTGCAGTGCGTCGGCGACAGGTACGATATCAGCGAAGGATACTGGTCCACGATGCTGTGCAGCACGTCGATCCGGGTTTTCAGGTTTCCCAGATGAATGTGCAGGATGCCGTGCTTGCCCGACGTGAAACCGCCCAGACGGACCTGGTTGACCAGGCGCAGTATTTCCAGTTCGGTCGGGAAGGAACTGCGATCGTCGCTGAGCGCCAGTTTGCAGCCGATGACCTTGTCGATATAGATCAGGTCTTCGGCCACCGAGCCGGTGATCGTCTTTTCGGGCAGGCCGTAGTAGCTGGTCAGCATATAGGCCGAGAGTCCCTCGGCATCGAGTGCCTTTACCTTCGCATAGAGCGTGGAAAGTTCCTTGACGAAACCGTCGGTACCCAGCAGCCCCACGACCGTCGTCGTACCCGTGGCCGCGAGCTCCGCCTTCGTCACTTCCGGGATGAATGAAGCGAAGCCGAACTGGCCGCCGCCGCCCGTAACGTGAACGTGCTGGTCGATGAAACCCGGGCACAGGCAACGCCCTTTCAGGTCAATGACCTCGACGTCGCAACCCCGCACCGACAGTTTATCGCCAATGGCCAGAATCCTCCCCGCCGCCGTCAGCACCTGCGTTTCAGCCAACCGCTCCGGCGCGAATATCTTACAGTTTTTGAATAATTCCATATTATCGTTTTTTGAGTGGACTCTTCACGCTTCCAGACTACGGACCCTACGGGTCCTATCCCTCCCAAAGCTTGGCTTTGGGCCCCTCCCACTCACGGCTGCGTGGGCGCAGACGGTCTGGAAATCGTGAAGAGTCCACTCCATACTATCAGATAAAGAAATGAATGACCGTCAGACAGATGACGCCGATGATCAGGGGAACCATATTGCGCTTGGCCAGTTCCAGCGGAGAGACGCCCGCCACACCGCAGATGGCCACGATTACGCCGGCGATCGGCGAAGTGGCCCGGCCCATGCTGGCCGCAAGCTGCATCGGCAGGATCATCTGCACCGCCGGCATCCCGATCTGTGCCGCGATGTCGGGCACCAGCGGACCGAACGAGAAGAAAGCCGCGTTTCCGCTGCCCATCAGCATCGCCGCAAAGAACACCACGGCGGTAATGACGATCGAAATCGACACGCCTCCTAATCCCATACCCGTGGTTCCGGCCACCAGATTGTCGATGAAGCCCAGACTGATCAGACCGCCCGAGAAAATCTCGGCAGCCACGATCAGCGTGATCACCGACGCGAACACATTGCCCATCCCCTGCCAGAATGTGCTGAACAAGGGAAAGATCTCCTTCACGCTGCGCCGATGGATGGCCACGAACACCAGCGAAATCAGGAACGACACCAACATCGCTACGGTCGTCGAAAGCTCGACGTGGAAAATGCCGACATACTCCGAGAAAAACACCAGCAGCAGGATCGGGACCAGCGGGAGAAGCGCGAAGATGCCCGGCACCGACGGCCGGTCGGCCTCGTCCACCTTCTCCGTACTGTAGATCTGTTTGCCGGCGGCCAGGTCTTTCCTGTCACACCAGCGGTTGTAAAGGAAGAATACCAACATCAGAATCACCGTGGTCGGAATCACGTTCGGCATCTGGAACTTGAGGAAATACTCCACCGGGCTGAGCCCCACCAGCGACGAAGCGGCCGCCGTATTGGCGGAACCGGGTCCCTGGTCGAACAGTGTCGCCGCCGAAATGACCGTGAGTGCGGTCATCTTGCTCACGCCCAGATTCACCAGGATCGGATAAAGCGTAGCCACCAAAAGAAGACCGACACCGGCCGCCGACGGCGTAGTGATGAACAGAAGCTGTCCGATGGGAATGGCCAGAGCCGCGGCCAGATAAGGGCATTTCTTCAGAAAACCCAACGGCTTGATGGCCAGCCAGACCAGCATATTGGTCGCCTGAATCTTGTTCATGAAAGCCACATAACCGCCGATGACCATGATCATCAGACCGGCCCTGCCGAAATTCGAAATGAACTTTTCCTCGGCAAACCGGAACACATCGAACACACCGGACCCAGTGGTCTTGGCCACGTCCGCCGGATGAAGTCCGACGATCGCGGCCAGGGCCACCATGAACAGTCCGGAGATCAGCAGAACGCCTTGCGGATTGTATTTCCTGTACAGCAGTACCGCCGTCAGGGCGATGGCCGCCACACAAACGAGAAA